>ERZ1292623.2421-Hain-H51-01um-R1-2421-length-16766-cov-15_pt1 | contig 16766 bp, 19 predicted proteins | sample MGYA00564398_ERZ1292623 | MGnify/ENA primary metagenome ERZ1292623 (study PRJEB36523, sample SAMEA6512633) | groundwater metagenome | collected 2019-01-07 | study: AquaDiva: Metagenomics assemblies of 32 groundwater samples | reverse complement strand
TTTGGAGACGTACCGTTAATTCGGGTAACGAACGCAACCCTTGCCCTGTGTTTTATATGTCACAGGGGACTGCCCGAGATAATTGGGAGGAAGGCGAGGATGACGCCAAATCAGCATGGCCCTTGATGTCCTGGGCTGCACACGTGGTACAATGGCCGGTACAATGGGTCTGAAAGCGTAAGCTGGAGGATAATCCCACCAAAGCCGGTCTCAGTTCGGATTGAGGGCTGAAACTCGCCCTCATGAAGCTGGAATCGCTAGTAATCGCCAATCAGCTACGTGGCGATGAATACGTTCCTGAGTCTTGTACTCACCGCCGATCAAATCGCGTCCGGCAGTTTAATTAGCTAACTGGTGAAAGTCCAGTCTCTTGAAAAAGAGTAGCCAAAAAAAATTATCAGTCCATATTCCGTAAGGAAGTGGGCGGAGGGATTGAGGCAAATAATAGTCCCATATCTTCTTATTTTATTGAGCGACCCTTGCTGGGCGGTTGAGGGGAAGTTCTGAAAATGGTAAAATAAGGCAACAAAGACGGGGAATGTTAGAAACAGTTAATTAAGTAACCCGGAGAGATCCTAAGAGGATGAAGGTTATTGCCTTTTAGGAAGTCAGCTGGTGTCATAGTACTCGTCAACTTTTTAAGAAGTTGTGCGGGGAAGGACCCAACCTAGAATTATGCTATCTGCAGATTATATTGTTGGTTTAACTGATGGTGAAGGAAGCTTCACTGTTTATCCACGGCCTCCACAAACTGGAGGAAGAGGTGGTAAAAGTTACAAAATAGAACTTCACTACTACCTTAAACTCCAAGAAGATGATTTGGGTGTACTAGAAAAACTCAAAGAATTTTTTGGGTGTGGAGCAATATATTTACAGAAAGACAAAAGAGAAAATCATACTAATTGTTACAGGTATGAGATAAACCACTATGAAAAAATCGCAGAAGTGGTAATTCCATTTTTTCTAGAACATGAACTTCAAAGCGCAAGCAAGAAAAGAGACTTTGAATTGTTTCATGAGATATTTAAAATGGTGCAACAGCAGCAACATTTTACAGAAGAAGGATTAACAAAAATAATGGAATTAAAACATAGGATGCATAAAAATAGGGCTCGCTGGATGCGGGAAATCCGCTCGTCCAGTGGGAACGGAAAACTAACCTTAAAGTATTCCAATCCGTCAAGTCAAGCGAGTTGGGAATACCCGAAGCTGCATGCAAATGCAATCAAGGTAGGCTCAATGAGAAGGACTAAGTCGTAACAAGGCACGGCTAGCGGAAGCTGGTCGTGGATCATTTTTTTAAAATTTTGTGTTGCAAAACACAGAATTTGAGTGTTGACTAGGTTTGAAATATAAAATTTGTATTTTAAGCTTAAATGTTTTATTCGGTTCATTATCAAAAACTGGATTATTCGGAACAACTTTAAGAAACCAAATACACGAAGTGAATTACCCAGCCCTCTATGCTGTAAGTGTTTTATAAATCACAAACATAGAGCTTAGAGGGCTGGGTTCTCATTGCGATTCGAAAATTGCCTACTAAATTGTTTACCGAATTGGTAAGTAGTTTAGTGGGCAATTAGTGAGCTTTATTTGCGACGGAAGTCCATTGATTGTTCCTCGCTAGGCAGTTGGGGAATCTATTGGGTCATAGGTTCTTATGGGTTCTGGGGAGGACCTTAACAACTGCCTAGCATTTGTTCTTTTTATATAAATAATCAAAAATTGGAGCCCAAGCTCATTGGTTGAGTATCGCTCCTGGCGGGGCGAAGAATGGTGGTTCGAATCCACCGGGCTCCATTTGCTGAGCAGTTGGAGAACCTGGTAGGGCGCCCTGGTTCTTACAGGTTTTAGGTAGACCTGACAACTGCTCAGCATTTCTTTTGTCCATATTACAAAGCCACAGAAGCTCAAGGGCTGAGCGCCCCAACCTTGGTTGGAGAGGTTGTAGGTTCAAATCCTACTTGTGGCTTTGCTGGCAGGTAGTTAGCTGCGGGACGATTTTCAAACTGAAAACCGTTCTCGCGCTGGGGGAGCTACTATCTGCCAGCATTTCTTCTTGTTCTTTTTTTTGATCATTGCAGCTCAAAATGCACTCCAAGCTCAATTGGACGAGCGTCATCCCTAGTGGGGGATAAAGGATGGTGGTTCGAATCCACCGAAGTGCATTTGCCGGATAATTGGAAGGTTGAAAAAAAACGACTGCCGGTCCTGACTCGGACCGCCAAGGTGGCGGTAATAAAAATACGGCAGGCGGATACCTCAATTATCCGGCATCTTATCAAACTGCGTCACTCACGCAGTTTTTTCTTTGCCAGTTAGACTGGGAATACTTACTTTTCTGGCTTTAACTTAACGGGTTGAAGTTTCCAGTTTTTATGCTATCATTATCCCAATATGTCTCAGTATTTCACAAAAGAAGGCTTAAAAAAGCTCAAAGACGAGGTTCATGAATTAAAAACCAAGGAAATGAAAAGAATAGTAAAACTTATTGCAGAAGCTGCTGCTTTTGGTGATTTAAAAGAAAATTCAGCTTATCATGAAGCTAGAAATATGAAATCATTTTTGCTTGGCAGAATTGAGCAGTTAGAAAACGCAATTAACGAAGCAATTGTAGTTACAAAAAAGGAGGGAGGGAAAATCCAAGTCGGGTCTGAAATAGATATTTTATTAGATGGGAAAAAAGAAACATATCATATCGTAGCCCCCGGGGAAGCAGATATTTTAAAAAATAAACTTTCCTACAAATCTCCCTTAGGAAAAAACCTTTTAAATAGGAACGCAGAAGAAGAATTTGATTTTGAAATTAATGGGAGAAAGTTAAAGATTAAAATCTTAGAGATAAATTAATGGAAGTTTCTATTTTTCTGGCAAAAGCGATTGGATTGGCAAGTGTTATTAGTACTTTGGCTGTTATTTTAAATTATAAAAAGTCCGTTACCTTTGAAATAGAACTAGCTAAAAATCCTGCAACCGTTTATGCTAGCGGGTTCATTTTTCTTATTATCGGTGTTTTAATAATTGTAGGCCATCCTGTTTTCGAGTTTAGCTGGCGGATTTTAATAACTTTAATGGGTTGGGCTTTCTTGATTAAGGGTATTGGGAGAGTTTTATTCCCTGAGTCGGTCGGTCGTATGATTGAAAAGAAACAAAAGAACAGCTGGTTTATAATGGGAGAGGTAATAGTTTTTCTTGCTGGTTTGTATCTCTTATATTATGGCTTTATAATTTATTAAATATTTGGGCCCTTGGTATAATGGCAGCACGCCTCGTTTGCAACAGGCGGCGAGTAGACTGTGAGGAAATAAAATAGGACTTTCTCGTGAAAGTCCCTTGAATAACTATGTATGCTTCAGTTGTTTCAGAAATTGTATCCGATTTTTACTGGCGGTTTTTTTGAGTGGCAGTTGATCAACCCAGTGATTATGGAGGCTTAAGCCGCCGTCCACTGTGATGCTGGCGCCAGTTATATAACCGGCCAGGTCGGCTGAAGCTAAAAATGTCACTACTTTGCCGATGTCATCTGGCATCCCTGAGTATCCTCCTAATGGCACATATAGATTTCTCTCTCTTTGTTTTTTAGCCACCCTTGATGGCCGGTTTTCAATGTGCCCGGGGGCAATGTTGTTCACCCGAATTTTAAATGGCGCCAATTCCAAGGACAGTTCCTGAACAAGCGCCCTTTGAGCTGCTTTGGAAGCAGAATAATCAAAGTGCCAACGTCTTGGCACCCGTTCGTGGATCGAAGTAATAAAGATAATACTGCCCCTGATATTGGCGTTGATCATCTCACCGGCCACGCGGCGCGAAAGATACTTCGTACCCACGACATTGACCTGCATAGTTTTTAACCATTGCTGCGGCTTCCCCTCCCAGAATGAGCAGTTACTCCAGGTGGCAGCATTATTGACCAGTAAATCTATTCCGCCGAGGTAATTCATCGCGTAATCAACTAATTGGTCGCAGTTATTAAGAGAACCAATGTCTGCCGTCACCCATCTGCCACCTTTTTTGATGGGCGCTTGTTTAAGCAGCCGTTCTTTTTTTTTAAGATCGGTCCAAAGAACATTGCTTCCTGCATCCTGTAAAATTTCAGCAATTCCCCGGCCCAATCCGCCAGCTGATCCAGTAACGATCGCTCTCATTCCCGTCAAGTCAGGCAAAAATCGCTTCATCTTTCTACTCCCCCAAAAAAGTTGAAAAGAAAACTGCTTATTGACAACGAACTGTTCTCTAATGTACACTCTACTATAGAGGACAGTTCGTTGTCAACTTTTTTAAAGAAAGGAGAATATCCATGACCAGCAATGGCCAGAAGGGCACCCTTGCCCCGCTTTCGCTCATTGGGACACCGAAAGACGCGAACCACTTACAACTGCGCGAGCAGTTCCTGACCCTCATGAGCGGGCAGGGACAGATGACTACGGGTGATATCCACCTTCAAGGGCTCGCGTCCCAGTTGATTCCCAGTGCGTTGTCTCACTCCACCGCACGATGGTTCGCGAACGGCTGCTGCGGGTTTCCCAGCCCACGCGCAGTTCATGCCCCGCCGATCACGATCGCCATCATCGTCTTCGGCAAAAGAGCGGAGACAGCCGGAACCTCAACGCCGGACTTGAAACTCCGTGTCGACGCAGTTTACCGCCTCTTCCACGATGGTAAGATTCCAGACAATGCTATTGTGCACATCGTGTTCACGGGTCACAACAATGAGGCTGACGCGGCACAGCGAGAGTTCAAAAACCTGCTTGACAACTACAAGGTGTCCATTGACGAGAAGCGCGTGTTTCTCCACCTTGAGCCGACAGCGAAAAACACGACGGATAACGTCAAAGAATCATGCATTCTCCTCAATAAACTTGGGGTCTCACCAGACGTCATCATCCTGTGCAGCACAGATTGGCACGTGCTCCGAATGTTCTTCAACTGCGGGATGGTTCCGGAGAAAGCGGAATTTACCATCGTCTGCCAGTACTTCCCTGACGCGCGTGTTGTACTCCTAATGGCCCCGTATCCCTATCGGGAGTCCACCATGGATGCATGGAAACGTTGGAAAGCGGAAGTGCACGTCCAGACACATTTCATGGCGTCGCTCGTCACGCTATTATATGCGATTGCCGACGGCGTCGTGGATGAGATTCGTAAGAACGTGTTAGAACTCGCGCAGGATGCGTTTCACTGCATCGAGGAGCTGATGAAACTTGGCGAGGCAAACGATTCTCGCAACAAAGAAGTATGCGCGGCGTGGGACACGAATCACCGTGCACTGAACAATGCTATCAATGAGCTTGAGCGCCGATCGGAGACAACGCAAAATTATGCAGCGATAGATCTGCCAGGATCGAGCGGCATAAAGTACAACTGGAGTCAATTCGCTCAATACGTGAACGACCTTATCAACAGCGTGCGGAACCCGTCCGATCCTGACCGCACGTAGTCGCTACCGCCTCAACGGATCCACTCCTGACCGGCGTTAAAGTAAAACTCCCTCGTTGACAAGGTGTCGACTGGGGAGTTCTTTTTTTCAGTAAAGTAAAAAAGTTTCTGCAGAGTGGGAAGATTAATTTCTTCCCACATTTTTGTTGAAAAAATTTAAATAAAAAGTTAGTATAAATATATATTTTGGGGCCCATAGCTTATCGGCAGAGCACCCGGTTTGCATCCGGGAGAGGAGGGTTCAATTCCCTCTGGGTCCACCAGCGTTGCCCTTTCTTTTTTTAAGGAGATTTAGGCATGAAATCTATCTATACAACCGGAGAGGCTGCGAAAATTTGCGGACTTTCACAGGGTACAATCATTAAATGTTTTGACAAAGGTCTGCTGAAGGGATTTAGAACTCCTACGAGCGGCAAATTCAGGATGATTCCCCGGTGTGACCTAATGGATTTCATGGAAAAGTACGATATACCAATGAATAGACTTCTCGAAAAAAACGAACTGCTAGATTATCAAATTTGAACAGCTCATACGTCCTGGTATAAAAATAACTGGGACTTTTCTTTTTTGAAAATTTCTATCACTGAGCGAGTGATTGATTATATGAATTTATCCATATAATATAAATAAATATATGGCCCTATCAATAGGCATAGTTGGTTTACCAAATGTAGGCAAATCAACACTATTTAAAACTTTAACCAAAAAACAAGTACTGATAGCAAACTATCCATTTGCTACAATAGACCCCAGTGTCGGGGTTGTTTTGGTTCCTGATGAAAGGGTTGATAAGTTATGGGAATTTTCTAAATCGGCCCTGCCCGTATCTGCTACGCAGAAAGCGTTGCAGGCGGGAAAAAAAATATATGCTACAGTGGGCTTTGTTGATATTGCAGGTTTAGTAAAAGGTGCTGCAGAGGGGGAGGGGCTGGGAAATAAATTTCTATCACACATTAGGGAAGTTGACGCCGTTTTATATGTACTGCGCGCTTTTAAAAACGCAGATATTATAAACACACAGCAGGAAGTTAACCCACTGAAAGAAAAAGAAATTTTGGATGTAGAACTTATTTTGAAAGATTTAGAAACTGTAAATAAAAGAGTTGAGAGCTTGGCAGGGGATGTAAGAGCGGCAAAAAACCCTTCGACTTCGCTCATGGCTAGGGATGCTATAAAAGAAATGGATGTATTAAAAAAGGCAAAGGAATTTTTAAGCCAGCAAAAAGTTTTAGTTGAGCAGGAATTCACAGAAGATGAATCAGAAATATTAAAAAGTTTTCAATTACTAACATTTAAGCCAAGGTTATATTTACTGAATGGAAAACCAAAAGAAGTTTCGCAAGAAACTTTAGATGCGCTAAAAGTATACAATAAAAATGACGGCCGTCAGAATGGTGGTATATTTGAGAATTACATTATTTTAGATATTGGAACAGAGTATGAAGCGGAAAGCCTATCAATACAAGAAAGAATTGAATTGGGATTGCCAGAATTATCTGGTACTGACATGTTAATTAAAAAAAGTTATGAGCTGTTGGGATTACAAACATTTTTAACAACAGGAGAGGATGAAACAAGAGCATGGACAATTCATAAGGGTGATACGGCGCCAAATGCCGGAGCTGCTATTCATTCTGACTTTGAACAAAAATTTGTCAAAGCAGAAGTCATTTTTTGGGAAGATTTAATCAAGGCTGGTAGTTACACCAAAGCCCGCGAAATGGGATTGATTCGCACCGAAGGAAAAGAGTATGTAGTTAAAGATGGAGATGTTATAGAATTTAAACATGGATAATAAAAAAAGGAATCTTATTATTTGGGACTTTGATGGGCCAATTATTGATTCGCGAAAGATTGCCCTCGAACTTGTGCAGCGTCACTTCCATGATGTCACTGAAGATTCTCATAGGAATATGTTTAGCAAGAATATATTTGAAGAGCTTGCGAAGCTAAGGAAGAAAGATGTAAGCCAAGAATCGCACGATCATTTTTTAGCAACAAGCTATTGGCCGAGAAAGATGGAGCTTAGTCCTGTTCCGGGAATTGCAGAGGTTATTTTAAGCCTGTCAAAAAGTTTTGACATGGTTGTTAATTCTTCAAGTGAACATGCTCAAATTAGCAACTACTTACAAAAAAATAACCTTATTAAATTTTTCCAAAAAATATATGGTAACGAGGTTAAGAGCAAAGAAGAAAAATTCAAGATGATTCTTCAAGATTTTAAAGTTTCTCCCCAAAATTGCATACTAATTACCGACACGCTGGGGGACGTTCTTGAAGCGGAAAATTTAAATATTCCATCGATTGTTGTGTTGTGGGGATATCAGTTTAAAAATCACTTTGATTCGGTTAGCAATACGGTAATTTTTGTTAAAAAACCAAATGACATTATCAGTGTAGTAATAAATCATTTTGCACGCATTAAGTCAAATGGAGTTTAGAGTTTCTACAAGCAAAAGTATCAATGATATTACCTGCCTGCCGGCAGGCAGGTGCGACACATACCATGCAATTCACTATTAGCAATATACATAGAAGTGTAAACGACATCATGAGAGCCATTGGATATTCACCTGCGTATTTTCAAAACGAGGGCGAGTTTAGCATAGTTAGAAAAGTTGCAGGAAGGGATTATCCGAGATTCCATCTTTACATTATTCAAGAGCTGCCCCGACGCCCGACGTCGGGTAACTCGCGCGACCTTGGTAAAGAAAATAGTTTTATTTTCAATTTGCATCTTGATCAGAAAAAGCCATCGTATAAGGGGGCAAGAGGTCATGGTGGGGAATACGATGGTTCAGTAGTGGAAGGGGAGGCAGAGAGAATAAAGAGGTTACTGAAATGAGCAACCCCACGAAAGCATGCTTTCGTGGGGTTTAGGTTTTGTCAGTCGAGCCAATTTGGCACTGGAGGCCAAATAGGCACTTCCTCGAGCAGGAAGTCTTGCATGTCATCCCCTGACATGTTTGTCCTAAATAGGACCTTGCGCGAGGTTCCCATGACCCGGATATCCGTAGCATGTTCAAACACTCCTATCAAGCTTCCTTTTCCATAATTGCTCACCATTACCACCCTGTCGCCAACTCGTGGTAGTGTGTCGAAAGAGTATTGGAATGGACACTTCCAAAAAGTCTTCGACAACTTTCCATCGCGTTGAACTGGACTGAAATAAAACTCAATGGGCAGGACCAACATGGTGTTTCCTCCTTCCGTAGGAAACAAAAAGAGTTACCCCTGTTAAATAATTTCGAAAAAATTACTTAACAGGATGAAGAGTTGTAAAGTTCCTAATTTATCCGTATCATAACCATAATTAATATGCAAGCCCGTGTATAACGCCACCCAATTTTAGACTCGTAAGGAATTTTAATAGTATGCGGCGCAGTCTGGTATGTAAGCAGCTGCTCTTGTTGCCATTGTATCATAAATTGTATCGGAGATAGTTTGTTCCGGAAAGCAAAGTGAACGCGTTCTGTGTTGTAGAAAATCAGGTAATCAACGAGTGAATGGTTAAAAACATCTGGTTCCTGAAGATCTGAAAGATGCCAGTCAATCCAGTCGTCCTGTATGGTTCTGTTGAATCGTTCAACATGGGCGTTCATTCTGGGTGTCTTGGGATAAGTGTGGTAGTGGGTTAAATACAGTTCTTTTAATCTTTCAGAAAAGTGTTTCTTGAATTCAGAGCCATTGTCCGTTAGAACGTAAAGGAAATTGAACGAATACGGAAATACTTTCAAGCACAGCTCAAAGAATTCTTCGGCTGCCTTTGAGGCATGGGATTTTGTGCCCCATGCGAAGCTAAAGCGCGTGTAAATATCTTCAAAGGTTATCACATAGCGTCTTGCGCCATTGATGAACTTTTCAATTGTGTCTAAAGCGATTAAATGGCCTGGATAATCTGGTTTTATGCCTTTGGGCTTGCGCAGTACCTTCTGTCGGTTGGCTTTCTTGATTCTGCCAAAGTGAGAAATCTTTTGAGGGAAGATTCTCATCTTTTCGGGGTCGTCTGCGATAATACGGGTAATGGTTCTGATTTTAGGACACGTGAAGTCGCTTTCCTTGCAAAATGCTTCAAGCAAGGGATGAATCTTGTCTGGGCCAAGATTAGGATGCAAGGGGTCATACCTGATTTGCTTGATTTTCTGCCTGACCTCAAACGGCCATTCTCTTTTACGCGTGACCCTGGGGATTCGCTTCTTGTCATTGAGCGATATTAACTTGCCCTGGTTTTCCCTAAGCTTCTTTTTCCAAAGAAACAGGGTTGGTCGACTTACCGGGAAAGCATCCATTGTAGCCTCAAGGCCGTGCTTTTCCCAGAACGACAATACTTTGGCCTTGTATTTGGCTTTTTCTGTGAGCATACGGTATTTTAACCCATCTTCGTATGCGTTCACAAATCCTTTAATACCTGTAAACTTACAATGCCAGTGATAATAGAATGCCATAAGGACTAAGGCCTTACGGAGTCTAATATGTATCTGGCGTTATGCAGGTCCTCTACGAAGACAATCACATAATTGCGGTTGTAAAGCCAGCTGGTGTTTTGAGTCAAAGAGATCAAACCGGTAAGCAGAGTATGTATGATATGGTTAAAGATTACATAAGAATAAAAAAGGGCAAAATACCACTGCTGGGAAATGCTCGCCCCGTTAGAAATAGCGAGGGCTCACAGCGTAAAGTTTCTAATGGGGTTTTCCTGGGACTAGTTCACCGATTAGACAAACCAGTTTCAGGGATTATTTTATTTGCAAAGACAAGCAAAGGGGCTTCTAGACTATCTGAGCAGTTCCGTAACCACACCATCCAAAAAACATATCATGCAATTGTTCTGGGTGATTTAAAAGAGAAGCAGGGATTTATTAAAATAGATCTAATTTCTAACGGGGTAAATGAAAAAGCCCCGCAATATGATACTATAAAGTATGTTGTTGCAGGGCTTGGGCGAAAGTTAATCCAACAACCAGTCAGATACCTCTCGCAGACGTAACCCTCCCGGTAAGATTGCTCCTTGCATATCTTCCGAAGATGTTTCTGTTCCAAACAGAACCTTTCCCAGGTTTCCCTCAACCCAGACATCTGCGAACACTCCTTTCAAAACAAAGTTTCCATTACTGCCCTCCACAGGAACTGCGGTTTCGGTGCTTGTTGACGGGATGACAGACCACTCAAAGGGAAGCTTGAAAAAGCTTCTGGTGGACGCCCTGTTTTTAGAGCTTGAGACAAAATAAATCTCAACTCGCATGGTGTTTCCTCCTTTCTGTAGGAAACAAAAAGAGTTACCCCTGTTAAATAATTTCGAAAAAATTACTTAACAGGATGAAGAGTTGTAAAGTTCCTAATTTATCCGTATCATAACCATAATTAATATGCAAGTTCTCTACGAAGACAATCACATAATTGCGGTTGTAAAGCCAGCTGGTGTTTTGAGTCAAAGAGATCAAACCGGTAAGCAGAGTATGTATGATATGGTTAAAGATTACATAAGAATAAAAAAGGGCAAAATACCACTGCTGGGAAATGCTCGCCCCGTTAGAAATAGCGAGGGCTCACAGCGTAAAGTTTCTAATGGGGTTTTCCTGGGACTAGTTCACCGATTAGACAAACCAGTTTCAGGGATTATTTTATTTGCAAAGACAAGCAAAGGGGCTTCTAGACTATCTGAGCAGTTCCGTAACCACACCATCCAAAAAACATATCATGCAATTGTTCTGGGTGATTTAAAAGAGAAGCAAGGAGATTTAAAAGAAAAAGTTAAAAAAATATCTTTTTTTGCGCAAGGTTTTTCAAAAAAAAGCGATAAAGAACTTTTAGAAGAAATTAAAAAAGCCACCAAAACAAGAACCGCCGAACTTCATTATGAAGTAGTGAAATCGAATAGTAAGTATAGCCTATTAAAAATAGAGCCAAAAACTGGCAGGTTTCACCAAATAAGAATTCAAATGGCAGAGATGGGACATTCGATTTTAGGTGATATACAATATGGCAAGCCAACTGATTGGAATAACAAAAATAGCATTGCGTTATGTGCAACGGGCATATCGTTTAAAACTGCCACCGGAGATAAAAATATAGATTTAAAGATAGATCTGCCAAAAGAGTGGAATAACTTTGTGAATCTGGAATCTAGTATCTAGAAGCTAGAATAGAATATAGAATTTTGAATTACTAAATTCTCAAAACTTGTGTATGAAAAAAGCCGCAGATACGAAGTATCTGCGGCCGAGAGCCTGGATCTACTGAGTTTGCGAAGCAATGAGCTTCGCTTCTTCAGCAAGTGCTTCGTCCATCATTTTCAACTCTGATGGAGTGCACTTTTCCTTGGCTCTTTGCCAACGCGGTGCGCTGGCCTTACGTTGGTTGTTCTGGTTCTTGCGAACCCGAACAAAACCGAAACAATCCTTGACCATAAGGTACCTCCTTTCGGTCAAGACATAATCATATAATAGTTTATTTGATTGATTTTGTCAATAGTTAGTTTGGAAATTGAGAAATTTAGAAATTGACCCGCCTGCGATGCCTTCGGCATAGCCGATGGCGGGCAGGTTGAAAATTGTAAATTGGAAATTGAAAATTCGCACCTATCGGGGTGCGGCGGTGACAGTGTTTACTAGACAGTTTAAATGGGGCATTTGCCTTAAAGATTGGATGAAAACCATGATGAGGTTTTCAATAACTCCATGTCCAATCAGGGGGCCACGCGATACTACAAATCTGCGGTCGCAGAAATATGGTATCAGTGAAAAACTTGGCTATATGCTGGAACATCTGCCAGTATCCTAAAATACTTTTATACTCCAGAGTATGAAAGTAATAATGTTTAGGTGATGCAGACAATCAGCAGGGAAGGCTTGATTATTTCAAGAACCCTCAGAGACTATACGCCGAGGCCGCGCTTAAAGCGCGCGGCATAATATAGTCCGAACTCCGTGGCAACACGGAGAGTAAAACAGAAATGTTTTTGCCAAATCTCAATTCAATATCCTGTATTCTATTCAAGCTACAAGATACTGAATTCAAGATTCTGTAACATATTGCCTAAAGAGTAATGGAGGCGTTTAAAGGTAGGCTAGGTCCGGATGGAAATCGGACCGATAGGGCAAACCCAAAAGCCTGCTTTACTGCAAGACGGCTATGTCGCGCAGTTGCGAAAGCAGAAGTTAGTGAACCGACGCGATTTTATAGAAAACGCGAAGATCATCAGCTAAAAGCTACTCCGGGGATAAACTCTGAAATAAGAGTTCGTTGTCCAACTCCACAGTAATGTGGAGCAGATTCTCTAATAATGAGAATCTATGTACGGCTTATAACGGTGAACCGAGAACCGGTCTTCCTCATTTGAGGTTTCGAGTTCTTAGGAATACCGTGGGAAGTCTACGATAATTTGAAATTTAAAATTTGAATTCAAATCTAAATAATTGAATTTGAAATACGAAAAATTGTATGAAAAAAGCCGGCGGCAAGCGCGCGGCTTTGGGCTAATTTGTTGTGTTACTTTCCCTTCATTTTGGCGTATTCTTCTTCAGTGAATATGCCAGAACACGAAGGTGTGGGAAATCGCATGCCAAGCTCTTTTTCAACGACTTGCTCCACCCTGCTGAATGCCGAAGATTTATCTTCAGCTTCAACAAAGAATGGAGCGCTGAGAGATTGACCAAGCTCACTTTCCCAGTGATAGATAGCAACAAATTTCATTACAGTCTCCTCAAAAGAGTGTTTTCTACCGCGAAATGCTGGTAGAAATAGGCAATTCAGCCTATGATTAACTTTACCATACTTCTTATTACCTTGTCAATAGACAAGGGTAAAATTAGTCATTGAAAATTGAAGAATTAAGAAATTGACCCGCCTGCGATGCCTTCGGCATAGCCGATGGCGGGCAGGTTGAAAATTGTAAATTGGAAATTGAAAATCCCACTCGAGCATAGCGAGATGTGGACTTATCCACAGCAGCACTTGATTTATATAGCCAATACGTAGGATAATTACTTAATAAATACTTTCATATAAAATAGGTCGACAAACTAATATTTATTTGAAGGCAATCAATTAAAATAATTAATTCTAGCTTCTAGCTTCTAGATTCTAGATTCTAAAATAAATGACTTATAACGAATGGTTTATGCTAATCATACAGCCATTTTTACAAGGACTGATCAGCTTTGTTGCCAAGTTAATATTGGCGATAGTGGTCTTTGTAATTGGCTACTTAATTTCAGTTGGCATTGGTAAAATAATAACTGAAATTTTAAAGTCAGTAAAATTTAATAAACTCTTTGATAAAGAAGGCTGGCACAAGGCCTTACAAAGGGCAAATGTAGATGTTGATCCATCGGAATTCATAGGAGCTATTGTAAAATGGATATTTGTAATTGTCTCCTTGCTTATTGCCGTAGATATTTTAGACCTTTCACAATTTGGAATGATTTTAACAGAAGTTCTAAACTATCTGCCTAACGTAGTTGTTGCAGCATTAATCTTTGTTGTTGCAGTAATTATTTCTGATATTATAGAAAAAATAGTGAGAATTACCGTTGAAAGAATGAAAGTTGGTTATGGCCATATAGCATCATTGATTGTAAAATGGTCAATTTGGATTTTTACGGTTTTCTTGATTTTGGAGCAGCTCTTGCCAGCAAGCGAATTAATAAAAACTTTATACATGGCAATTGTCTGGGGAATTGTGGGAACCATTGCAGTTGGAGTAGCATTAGCCATTGGGCTTGGAGGAAAAGATACCGCAGCAGAGATTATTAGGGACATGAAAAACAAAATAGCCCAAAAGTAGAAATATTTAAGCAACTTTATATTAAAAATGCCCTGTAAAACAGGGCATTTTTAATATAAAGTTTAAAGCTATTGACACAGGTTTACTAATAGAATAGTATTAAAACTGTATGATAAACAATATAACCACTACTAAAAGATTAAGCGGATAATATATCTTCACCCTGTTAAATAATTTTACTTAGTAAAATTAGCGCAAAGGGCGCCGTTTATCAGGGGTAAATTTTTGCGAAGATAAGCCGCTTTTAAGCGGTTTTTGATTTAAATTAATTGGTCCTCGTTTGCAAATTTCATAAATTTTCAAACGAGGATTAATTGGTAAGTAGATTGACAATTTTACCCCAGCTAAACTAAATTCAAAAGATTTTTTCAATGGCTGGGCCCACGATTAATCGAGGGGTCTTGATTAATCGTGAAAGGTAACAAAGCATACATAAGTAAGTAAAAAAAATCACCCAGTCAAATATTTTTAAAGCACCCGTTTTAAAAATTAGCTTTACCCAGTTGAATAATTTTGGCAAAGCCAAAATTTAAATCCCCTTAGGATTTTATTTAACCGGGCAAGAAGCTGTTTGACCGGGTCAAGAAACTTACGCATATTAAGATATTCTGATAAATTCAAAGACCGAAAGGTCAAATATTGAGTTTATCGAAGGATAATAGATCAACTGCTTAATGAGCAGTAGGTCAGGTTATATGCAAATGGTGGATGCCTTGGGATATTAAAGTGATGAAGGACGTGGCGTGCCTGCGATAAGCATCGGGGAGTCGGCTAGCAGACTTTGATCCGGTGATTTCCGAATGAGGAAACTCAATCGTGGTAATACGCGATTAACACCACATCACACTGCGTGTGTATGTGAATTTTCAATTTTCAATTATCAATTTTCATTAAATTTTCAATGGTCTAATTTTCAAACACGTTTGGAAATTTAATCATTAGATATTTATTAGAAATTAAAAATTAGAAATTAGAAATTCCACATCGCGCCCAGCGCGATGTGGTGTAGCTAACCCGCTGAAGTGAAACATCTCAGTAAGCGGAGGAAAAGAGAACAACAAGTCTTCTAATCGACAAATTTCATCAATTTAGCGCATGAATTTTGAGACAAATTTGCGGCGCGAGGAGCGAGCGTATCAAGTGATACGAAAGCGACGAAGCAACAAAAAATTTGGCCAGAATTCATGCGCCCGAAGGGAAACGAAAAAATGGCTGATTTCTGCGTTGCAATTCTGGGGGCGTAGCCTACGGCTACAACCTCCTCATCGCGCCTAGAAATCATCTCATTTTTTCGTTTCTAAATCTGACGAAATTTGTCGATTAGAAGACAGTTATACCCCTAGTAGTGGCGAGCGAAAAGGGTAGAGCCTAAACGAATCATTTTTGATTCGGGTTGTAAGATAGTGATGTCCGGGGCATTATTCAAAGCTTGAATAGTCAAGCATTGAATAGTGCTTATGGAGGGAGAACAAAAAGGTGAATTGTTAAAAGAAGCACCCTGGAAAGGGGCGCCATAGAGGGTAATAGCCCCGTATTCTAAAATAACTTCGTGCTCCTTGTTGTGTTTCTTGAGTACTGTCGGGAATGATAACCTGGCAGGAAGCAGGCCGAACTATCGGCCAAGGCTAAATATTTAATATCACCAATAGTGAACCAGTACCGTGAGGGAAAGGTGAAAAGTAGGGGGTTGACCCCGGTGAAATAGAACCTGAAACCATTTGCTTACAAAGAGTAGGAGCGGCCATATCACATTGCATGTGATGTGGAATTATTCTAATTACTCTAATTAACCTAATCAAATGCTAAATTACCAAATTCCAAATAAGTTTCTAAAAAAATACGGCGCTAACTTTTGGTTAGCACCGTGCGCGGTTTGGCAAAAATTGGCTACACAAGATGCCGACTGTTCGATTGGCGAATGATGTGGCCATTGCCGTCGACGACACGATAAATCGCTTCGTCGAGTAGTCCAGCGTGAACAGCGTCACGGAGTCCATCGAATTCATTGAGGGCACGAACGTCATCCTCATGTCTTTCGATAGGTTTCCAGCTGACACCGTTGTCGGTGGACTCTTCAATAATGAAAATGAACATGTTGACTCCTTAAAAGAGGGTTGGGTCAAGTTTCAGCACGTTAATCGTACCATATTATATTATTACTTGTCAATAGCAAATAGTATTTAGTACTTATTCGGAATTTGGTCATTAGTTAATTGGTATTTGATTAGAATAATTAGAACAATTAGGTAAATTAGGTTAATTCCCACATCGCGCGTAGCGTGATGTGGCTGTGACTGCGTGCTTTTTGCAGAACGAGCCAACGAGTTTATCTTTTGGGCCGCCTAAGCCCCTTTGGGGTGGAGGCACAGCGAAAGCGAGTGTTAATAGCGCGATTGGGTACGCAACAGAGTAATTTTTCGTAGCGAAATGAAGAAATTTTGAGATAGAAGTTTTCAAAAATGAGAAGGTTTATCAATGAAATGATAAGCCGCCGAGTTTTTGGAAATTTATAGCCAAAATTTCAAGTTGCAGTAGAAAAGATTAT
>ERZ1292623.2418-Hain-H51-01um-R1-2418-length-16771-cov-4_pt1 | contig 16771 bp, 18 predicted proteins | sample MGYA00564398_ERZ1292623 | MGnify/ENA primary metagenome ERZ1292623 (study PRJEB36523, sample SAMEA6512633) | groundwater metagenome | collected 2019-01-07 | study: AquaDiva: Metagenomics assemblies of 32 groundwater samples | reverse complement strand
CTAAAACAAGAAGAGCTTCTAAATTGTACAAATAGACTATAGGTAATACAAAATAAGTTAAAGAGTACATAAATGTTTAAATAAAATTAGAAGTTCTACAAAAAATAATCTAAGGAGAATTTCATGAAACAATATCACGACCTTTTAAGAGAGATCTTAGTTAATGGCGAGGTTCAATATGAACCAAGGACCCAAGAACGTATTTTAGGAATTCCTGGTGCACAGTATGATTTTGATGTGGGGGAAGGTTTTCCGTTGGTAACAACAAGACAAATATTCCCTAGACTTGCCTTTGAAGAATTATTTTGGAAATTAAGAGGTGAAAGAAATGTCAAGTCTTTATCAGATAGGAATGTTAATTATTGGAACGCTAACGCTTTCCAGGTACATTTACGCAGAAGTGGTCTCGATTCAGTGTTCAAAAAGCATTCAAGAGAGTGGGAAGCTGAATTTGAAAAATATAATGAAAGATTGACCAAAGATCCTGAATTTGCTGAAGAAGCAGGAGATTTAGGTCCTATTTATGGTTTCCAGTGGAGACATTGGCCTAGGAGTGAAGGGGGAGAAGTTGATCAATTAGAAAATTTGCTTAATGGGCTTAGAGAAAGACCTGGTTCGAGGTACCATATCTTAAATTCTTGGAATCCTGGAGATTTACCAGACATGGCAATTGGTCCTTGTCCTTTCTGGCATCAATTTACTGTACATGGGGATAAACTTGATTTGCATATGGTGCAAAGATCTTGTGATGTGCTTTTAGGAGTTCCTTATAATGATGCTCAGGATTCAGCTCTCTTACATATGATTGCTCAAGAGGCAGAACTAGAACCAAGAAGATTTATTCATACTTTCATTAATGTGCATGCATATTTAGGAGTTCCACCTAGAGCAGATTTTTGGATGGACTCGGAAAATGTTGGAAAGTTTCAAGATATGGTAGACAGAGTTGTTAAAAGAGAAGATTATCTAAGTGTAAGGGAATGGTATTTAGAAAATGCCCCACAAGAAGATGAATTAAACGAAGGAAAGGATCATATTCCTACTATCTTAACTCAACTTTCTAAAGAACCAAAAAAGCTTCCAACAATAGCCATTGTCGATATTCCTTTATTTGAAGCTATCCAATTATCTGCAAAAGAAGTCCTTACTGTAAAAGATTACAATTATCATAAATGGGATTCTAAAGCTAGGATGGCTGTGTAATATGCGAAGAGGTTTATTCATTGTTCTTGAAGGCGGAGATTATACAGGCAAAGGTGTTCAGTCTATTAAGTTAGCAGAGCATATTACTAATTTGTCTGAAGGCAATGATGTGCTTATTACACATGAGCCTACCTGGAGAGCCAGAGAAATAAAAAGAAAGCTTATGGAAGATAAGGATGCTTATTCTGATGCTGAAAAGATGGCAGAACTATATGTAGAAGATAGAAGAATCCATACAGGAATTTTGATTGAGCCTAATTTAAATGAGGGTGTTATTGTTATTGGCAACAGATATTCATTATCCACATGCATATATCAATCACTGCAAGGAGTTGCTTTATCAAAATTAATAGAAATGCACAAAGTACCAGAAATATTAGTACCCGACTTAACAATTTTGTTAGATATTTCTCCAGGAACAGCAGATGAAAGAGCAAGAAAGAGGGGGCAAGCACCAGAAAAGAAATTTGAGGCGAACAGAGGATTTAGGAATCAGGTTTATCAAAAATATCTGGAAATCGCTTTATCAACAGATTATACAGAGAATTTAGGATCTGTCGATGTTGTTGATGGCAATAGCGAAATAGAGCAAGTGGCAGAAAAAGTTCAGAGGGTTTTTGCTACCTCGTATAGTAACTTGTTAAAAGAATAAAATAACCCATTTAGGTTTCTTTATCAGAAATAAAACAGATTACTAATCATTCTGCACTCTAGGAGCAAGAATAAACTGTAAATTCATTTTGTCTCTTATTTTGTATTCTATTTTCAAAGGATAATCATTTCCAAGAGATAAGAAAGCAGTATCAGTTAACTTAGCCCCTTTCATAATTTTTTTCAAATACTCTAAAGAATATTTCGAAGAAATCTTGTCCCCGCTTAAATTAATATTGACATCATCTCCTTTAGGCAAATCAATCTTGGCATTGCTTAAATTTCCTGAAGCCTGCACAGAAAATTGAGAGCTTTCCAAGCCAAACAAAACAGCATCAGAAACAACGCCCATGTCTTCAATTGCCTCCTCAAGCAAGTCAGTGGAAATTTCAACATGGCCTAAAAATTTCAAATTAGGTTCTTTCTGTTTTTGATCCTCTAAATTCAGCAGAGAAAGATTAAACGTTCTTTTAGAATCCCCAGTAAGTTCTATTTTCAGTTTATTTTTGTTCAATTCCAAAGTCAAAACATCTGAAGGCTTAGCTCTTTTCAATATTTGTCTAAGATTGTCTAAGCTAACAGAAATATCAATGGGATTTTCCAGAGAATATTCCACAAAAGCGGAACTTAAAAGATTAAATTTAACCATAGCAACATTGGCAGGGTCCATAGCAACAAGCTCAACTTGGTTTTCATTAATCTTAAAAGTAACTTCATTAACCAGCTCAGAAATGATATTAACAGGATCTTTCAGAAATCTGGATTCAGCCAAGGTAAGTTTCATAAACTTAAAGTAAAATCAATACTTAAATGGTTTTTGGTAGTGGTTTATAGTTATTGCAGTAAGGATTTTACCTTAATATATCTATCAGCATCTACATCTGACAAATCCTGGATAAAATGCCCCTGCACCTCAAATCCCTCTTCATAGGGGATTAAAACGCCAAAAATCCGAACAAAATTATTTACATCTAAAGTTGTTTCAACCTCAGTAGCAATAGTTCCAGTAGTGTCATCAATAATAATTTTTCCATCACTTTTAGAAACAATAACTCCAGAAAGAGCCACTTTAATGTCATCCTTGCTTAGATTCTTGATGAATTTCTCTTTATAACTGGGAATTAAAGGATTCAATCGTATTGCCTCCATTGATGCCTGCATTTAGCACATCTAAAAAATCTAGTTTCAGCCTCATCAGAGCTTCTTGTCTGAGCAGTCCAGTAATAAGCCTTTAAATGCTCACATTTAGGGCATTCCATCTCTGTCAAAGGCAAAGTTTCAATAGTCTTGTCAACAATCTCTAACCTGCTGCTATTCTCAATTTTTTCTTTTACACTAATATTTTTCTTTTGTCTTAACTTATAACCACAAGAGCAGACTATTTTTTTTGGATCTTCTTTGTTAGGTATAAGAAGACTTTTACACTTAGGACAAAACAACACTTTTAATTCCTCCTGCAATTTCTGAGGCCCAAACCTTAATCCACCCTAAATAAGGAACTCTAAATAAAGCTTTCCCTATAATCCTTGCATTAGTTATACTGGTTTCTCCTAGACTTTCAGAAGAATCGCTATTTGCATCTCCTTTAGTTTGATAAACATCCTCATTTTTTGCAACAACTCTATGGATTATGGGATTATTTGAGTTTGCAGTAAAAACAATAATGTCTCCGATTTCAAAGCTTTCTTTTCCTTTCAAAAAGATAATATCCCCCTTGCTGAATCCATTTTTCATATCAAAAGTCTGAAAAACTTCTTTACTAATGCCCTTTTTTTCATACCAACTTCCCTGCCTTTCCCACCAATCATCAAAATAACCATTATGATTCATGCTTTCAGAAACAACAGCCACCACTGGATGACTTGTCTCCAAAACAAATCCTAATCCTGGGAATATTAGAAATTTAACAATAAGAAATGCTAGAATGACATTAACAACCCATGATGCAAAAGAATCCTCTTTCCATATAAAATTCCAGATTTTTTTTAATTTCATTTGATTTTTGAATTTGAAATCCATTTAATAAAAAGGTTTCTAATCTTCTTATACATTACTAAAAAGTAGTAAAAATAGAAAGATTTATAAAGAATAAAAATCTCAAAGTTTATAGATTAAAATGAGATCAAAATTTTTAACAAAAGGATTAACTGCATTAACTGCAGCAGCAACAATAGGTTTAGCTAGTAGAGCATCAGCAGATGAGCCGGCAGTTTATTCTGGAATTGATACTACTTATGTAAATGCAGATTCTCTTAGAATACAAAGAAATATTAGAACAGGTGAAAGTTCTGTAGAACTACCTAAGTATACATCTTTGCCTCAAGAACAAACTAAAGGCAGGCAAGGAATTAGTAGGTACTTACCTAAACAATTATGTTTTCTAGTTGGAGTAGAAGCATATAATAATCAATTTCCAGAAAATGATATGGCAGTAGTAGGTCTTGAAGTTAGATTAACAGATTCTTCCCCTATGCTCCCAGGAACATTATGGTTAATAACAAGCGCAAAGAGAGGAGAAGGTAGATCTGAAGAGAATTACTATGAGTCTGGTAGCGTACATAGGATAGGTGGAGAGGTTAGGTCAAACACACCAATCAAGATGATAGCAGGATCTGGTTTAGATATAACAACTTCAAGCGATAAAAGATATGATAGAGGTAAGGGACTTTACTATAATGCAGGTTTTGGGTTTGGTCCACTCCCTTATGAGCAATGGGAAGATATATCGAATAGTGTATTGCCTCGAGGTTTAAAAATGATGTTTGGTGAATCTTCTACCAAAGGGAAAGATGTTTCTTTTAAGTTAATGTGGTTACTTACTGATTAAAAGATAAAAAAGCCTTATTTATCAAGTCAATTCTCCAATTCTTAGCTTTCAAGCTTTCAAATATCTGGTTTTTACTCACTCCTTGAGACAAGCATTTTCTGATATAATCTTGTAAATTATCAACATTGATTTCATCAGTTGCTTTTTCAATTTGTTGAGCAGTATAACCCTGTTCAAGAAGAAGATCATTAACTTCCTGTCCAGATTTGTATTCTTTTAACATCCTCAGAATCGTGTATTTCAGTTGTACTAAATTAGCCATAGCCTTTTCAGGTTCAACAGGGGGAGTATTTGGATTAGGCATTTGCAATGGTCTCTCAAGGTTTACAGGTTGGGATTTCTCAAGAGATTTAGGTAGCTGTTGCTCCCCTAAAATAGAACCAGTATCTTTTTGATCTTTAAACAAACTTTCAATCTCACTTTCAGTAAGCTTATTTTCAGAAAGCTTCGCTTCTAGCTTAGAGCCTGGAAGCTGAATATCTTTATCTGCTTTAGGAACTGCAGGCGCAGCAGCAACAGCACTTTTTTTATGTTTCATCTTTACAATAAAAACAACTATGAATCCAATGAGAAGAATGCTTACAGTCCCAAGAATAATCAGCCCAACAGGAGAAGATAAATCCTGCCCAGCAACAACCAATGCACCAGTAACTTCTCCTTTATTTTGAGAAGGTTCCTGCCCAATCAAGAAAAAAACAAGAAACAATACAGAAAAACCTGTTAATACATAAAAAGAAACTGGTACCTCTTTGTTTTCTTCTGACATCAAATTTTGTAGAGAAAAGGGATTTATATAATTTTTGATTTAAATTGCAGAACTAAATGATTTCTTAAGCTCTTCAATCTGTTTCTTCAAAGAATCAGCAGCATTCAAAAGTGCCTTTTTAGGGTCAGACTTCTTAGTTTCAACAAGCATTATAGGATCACTTACTAAAGGATGATCAATTGTATAAGCCGCAACATCAACATCATTGTCATTCCAAAGCTCTCTTCTTAGTATGTTACAGAGAGTATGGTCTTCTCCAATAATCTTAAGCTCAATTTTATTTTTTTCATTCTTAAGAAACTCTATTTTCATAGAAGATACCAAAAAAATAGGACTTTTAAATCTATTGTTTTTCAAGAATCCAGCATCCTGTTTCCACATATAATCTCTTTTTAGTATGAAAAGCATAACTTTTTTTCAAGGGAAGTTTAAACCGAAGAATGTTTTTAACTCTAAACCCGTTATCTTCAGCTATTTTTTTAACAAATTTAGCAGTAGTAATCTTATGTAGAGAATAAATCTTGTCGCTAATCTCAAAAGATTTTAACAAAAATTCTCTGTCAGCATGTGTATCCCTTGTTCCATAAGGTGGGTTTTGTATTACAGTATCAACTTTTTTATCAAAATGCCTGATATCAGAACAAATAAATTTGCATACTTTGCTTTTTATATTTTCTTTTGCAATATTAAGGGCGTCTTTATCCTTTTCAACAGCATACACCTTCTTAGCGTTCAATAAAACACATCCCAAACTAAAAACGCCAGTTCCTGTGCCAAGATCTGCAATTACTTTTCCTTTAATGTCTCCATCTAAATAGGCTTGCCAAAGAATATCTGCTGCAATTTCAGAATCAGTAGCATATTGCTCAAGATTAATTTTCGGTTGAATAAAAGAAGAAATTCGGGAAAGTTCAATAGCTAATTTAGATTTACTTGTCATGTTTAAATTTTACTATGTCGCCTATAGTTAAAGAAGCATTAGAGATATTTTTCTTAGAAATATTTCCACCAATGTAATCTTTAGAAATAAGAGTAATTCCTAAAACTTTTTCAATTTTTTTGGCTAATTTAATCGTTGGTTTTAGTTTGCCTGTCTCTATATGATGAAGTGAAGACTCTCTCTCTGCTAAAAGCTTAGCTAATTCTCCATGAGTTAATCCTCTATTCTCTCTTGCATTCTTAATCTTCAAAAAATAATCTCTTTCTACAATCTCTATTTCTTCAACTCTATTAACAATAAATTTCTTAGATTGTAAGCTCTTAGGGCTTTCAACAGTCTTGCCAAATCTACTACAGTCCTCACAAACAGAAACAGAAGTCCCTTCTATTAAAGATTTAAATAAAGATTCTCTCAAAGCTCCACAAATGTGACAGGCAGGCATGTTAAATGATTAAGTCTACTATATCTTCTTCACTTATATAACCTTCTACTTTCTTTTCATAATTTAAAATAATAGTGGGAACAATAGTAACGTTGTAATATGCTTTCAAAGAGTTCAAGGCAGGCTCTTCAAATTCACTATCAACAGAAAATACAATAGTGTTATTAAAATTACTGACAAGCGAATCTAAAGCATAACCTTGATTTAAAGATTCCTGATTATTTTCAGTATTATAAAAAAATAATATGACATTAGAATCTTTGCTTGCACAGGAATCAGCAATTTCCTTTCTAAGAGTATAAGCTTTCATCTCTAACAAAAAGTATTTCCTTTTTAATTGATTATATACATCCCCCTCGCTAAGGCTTCTAGTATCATATCTTGTAATTGTTCTCCCGATTTCACCAAGATTTTCTCCAAGTTTTTGCATTCTTTTATCCAATAATGGGCAGTCTTGAACAGCAAAGATACTAAAAAATTCCTTTTCAGTAACAAAGCTGTCAGTATCAAGCTGGGTATCCAAAATCATATTATCTCCATTAGTCAGTCTTGTAGAATCAAACAATCTCCCGACATAAAATCCAAGCAAAAAGATAAAAAAAGCTATAAGAAACGCAGTAACTAACATGTCTTTCCTAAAAACCCTTACCATTTCTTCTTAGCTCTGAAAATCTCCAATGAAGCAGCATGAATCCACTGCATACTCCTAAAAAGAGGATAAACAAGAAGATATAAAAGTGACGGTATGTAAAATCTCCATTTCTCCCCCACATATCTATGGGCTTCAATATACAAATAGACCGCAGAGCACAAAACAACAATAGAGGGAAACAAAAGCCTCCAATTAAGTTCCAATAAGAACTGATTAAAAGAGGGCAAGGTAAAGTAGTCAAAAAAGTTATAACCCATGATATAGACCATATACAAAATATTAATCAATTCTCCGATGATGTGATATCCAAATAAGGCAATAGAAACAAATAAGGACAGCAAAACAAAAATCTCTAAGGGAATTTGAAATAATCCTAATAATCCAAACTGCTTGTTAAACGCCATTTTTTTATACTTTAATGTATTGTATATGAATCCGCGAAACCACCTAACTCTTTGAAACCACATATTTTTGATTTTGTCAGGAACCCTTGTGTAAAAGTTTCCCTTTTCGCACATAATTAGTCTATATCCATTAAACCTCATCCTCATTGCTATTTCAAAATCCTCAGTCAGATTTCCTTCATCAAATCCGCTTATCTTTTTGATTGCTTCAGTTCTAAAAAGACTCAGTGCATTTGTAGTATGAAGCGTATCAGCAGATCCTGTTAATTTTCTCATAAAAGCAGTCATGACGTATTCTAGCCTCTGCATTTTCTCAACCCAATTACCCTGATTTTTTATCAAGGTTATAGCAACAACAGCTCCAACATTTTCATTGCCTTCTTCATAAAATCTCTCAATAAGGTTTTTTAGCAAATCCTTAGATGCATAAGAATCAGCATCATAAACCCAAAAATACTCACCATGCGCATGTTTTATTGCAGTATTCATAGCACCAGCTTTCCCTTTGTTCTTAGCATGTCTTAAAAGTTTGATATTCTTGTGTTTAGCAATAAACTTTCGAGCAACTGGAACAGTATTGTCGCTGCTTTTATCATCTACAACAATAATCTCTAACTTATCCTTAGGATAGTCTAACATAAGAATGCACTCTAGTGTAGACACAATGCTTTTCTCTTCATTCCATGCAGGAATTGCAACAGTAACTAAAGGATAATTTTTTAATACAGCATGCTTCTTTCCATGCATTTTCAGTACAGAATTAACAATTATCCAAAATAGTGAAACAAATACAGAGAGAAATGCCATAGACCAGATATAAAAAGTAAAAGGAGTAAGCAATTCAACCACCCTAGGATTAAAAATTAACCCTCCAAATCTCTATACCATTTTGAGAATAAACTCTTCTAAAATTATTTCCGCTAAATTTCAAAACAAATAGCAAGCCCTCTTCAGGTTCATTCCACACCAATCCGTCTTTCATGTCCGGAGTTATGTATATATACACAATATCATATTTTTGCAAAAAACTCTTTGTCACTTCGAAATCTCTAGAATGGAATAAAATATTAGCATCATTCAATCTTTCTTTAAGATGAGGCGCATACAGAAAATTTTCATCTAAAACATTTTTCCTTAAGGCAATGGAGTTGATAAGAATACCATTTGCCTGATGAGAAAAAACAACATCGTTCGAATTAGAATTATCTCTAATAAATTGCAAACTTTCAATCATTTCCTGAGAAGGTTGTAATTGTGGAATTTTAGCCACAAATCCTAAACCCGAAAAAATAAGGCCGGAAATCAGCAGAATAAGGGTGAGATTCTTTATAATTTCCGATTCCCATTTAGAGTTATACAACTCAATAAGCCCCAAAGCAATAACAGGCGACATAATCAGGGTAAGATAAATACTAGTTTTTTGATTAATAAGGAAAATAAAGAAAAGCGTTAGAAGGGAAAAATAAATTTGTGAATAAAGATATTTGCTCTTCCATAAGTGCCTTAATCCAAAAAATATTAAGAACACAGAAAATATGCTAATGCCAAAGTTTCCTCCAAATTCAGAAACTGTTCTCAAAAGTAAATCTTTTTCATATATTAAGTATACTAAAGAAAACTGGCTGAACTGTTTCAAATATACTAATACAAGAAGTAAAAAAATAAATAAAACAACAATTTTAATAAATGAAGTATGCCTTCTCAAATCGTAAAAAATAAGAAATAATAAAGAGAATACTGCATGAATGTAGCCAAAAAACGGCATCAGAAGAAACAATGTAACAGCGAGTATATTAAGAATTTTCTTATCTGTCAATAACAAAGATATTGCAAGAATGTTCAAAAACACAGGAATAGTAAAAGAATTAAAAACAGTAAATGTATAAACAAAAGGTGGGCTAAATATAAGAACAGTAGAAGATATTAGTATAAGCCTCTCTTCAATTTGATACTTTTTTAATATAAAAAAACAGAGAATCACAAATAAAATTCCCAAAACAAAAGGCAGCAAATTCAAAACAATATTTGTAGGAAAAATTTTTTCAGTATAATGCAGTATAAAAGGTGTTCCAACAGGATAAAAAAAAGTTCTTGAACCAAAGCTCAATGGGTCAGAATTAGGGACATTTATTCCATCAATTAAATCAGCTAATCTTTGGTTATGGTAAGGCTCAACCCCTTTTACAAAATCAACCCCTTTTACAAAAATAGGGGTTCCCAATACAAGAATTGCAAGAATGACTATTGCAGTCCTATTAGCATACAATTTTGTAAATAGTTTCTCTTTCATACTCAAAACATGACCTATCCCCAACATACAGTATTTTTTCTATATCATAAGTATCTTTTGTTGTATCAGACAATAACATAAACTTAACACGATTTCTCTTCATAATCTCCAGGGCTTTAGCTTCTGAAAATGTTTTGTACACAACCTCCGCCTCATTAAGCCTCTGCACAGGATTCGGAGCTAAAAGAAAATCAGAATCAACAAAGTTTTTTCTTCCAGAAAAATAGCTGACAATATTTCCCTCATTAAATGCAGAAATGATAACTGCATCTGGATCAGAATTATCAGCAAGAAATTTCAAGTCATTAATAGCATATTTTTCAACATCATTTTCATAATAATAAAAAGAGGAGAAAATCCCCAAAACAGCAATTAAACACACAAGTAAAAAAACAAAAAGAGAGTAATGGGCTGATAACTTAGTCACGCTAAAATAATTCAATATTTTTTTAATGCTCAATGCAGATGTTAAAGTCAAAAAAATTCCCAAAAATAAGAGACCAGTTGATAAATCTATCATTTTTAGCAAGAATAGCATAAAGACAGCAACAATAGGACTGCTGAGTAAAATAACATCTTCTCTATTTTTATTATGCAGTCCAAGATAAATTCCGAAAACTCCTAAAGCTAAGGGTATTATACCTATAACAAACAAAGATTCAGATAATCTAAAGCTTGAAAAATAATAATCAAATATTTTTTGTGGAATATTTTGGCTTATAGATGAAGCTCCATACTGAAGCAGTACCTTTCTAAAGATAATAAGATTAAGTAGAAGCATAGTAAAAAAAGAAAAGATAATTGCCTCCCTCTTTAGCCCAGAAATATTCATAGATTCAGAAATTAAGATAATCACATAAAATAGCAAAGAAAGCATAACTAAGAATGAAGAAGGATGTATCCACGGCAAAAGAAAAGACAAAATAACAAATAGAATTAAAAATTTAGTTTCATAAATCTTCATTAAGCAGTAAACCATAAGTAAAATTATGGGAATCGCCAGGGAGTAAGGAGAAACTTGGTTTAATGTAACTTTAAAAACAATAGGAACTAAAGAAGACATAAAAGCAGTAATAATAGAAGCAGTTTTATCATTGGTTAGTTCAACAGCAATAAGATAAACTATCAAAGGTATAAAAGAAATGAAAAGCTCAGGAATAATCTTTGCATAAAAGGGAATAAAAGAAAACAAAGCCATAATGCCATGAAATAATTGCGGCTTTACAACGTCTCTCCCGCCATAGCTTAGTGCATCATATGTCACAAAACCCTTAGTTTCTTTAATTGATTCTATTAATCTTAAATGTGAATATGCTTCATCATTTGCAAAGTATTCTGATTGGAATGAAAAGTATAGCCTTGCTAAAAGTGTCAAAATAAAGAGCAAAGCTAACAAATAAACATGTTTTTTCATTTTTCTTCGGCTACAATCTCTAAAATTTCTTGCATATCATTAGGTTGTCGCTCAACTTCACTGAATTTTTGCTGAAGTTTATCCTCAACAACATCAAAATAATCGTAAAACTTGGAAGTTAATTTTAGCCTTCTAGTCCTTCCATGTTTTTCAGACGTAACAAATTCAAGTTCTTTTAATTTAGCTATGTGGTCATAAGCGCCATTTCCTCTCATTTTAATAATTTCAGATTGTAAAACAGGATTCTTATAAGCTATTAATGCTAAAGTTTCTTGGGTAGACTTGTCAAGCTCAGACTCTGATAGTAATTTAGTCGTTAAATACAAATAATCTTTCTTGATATTCAAAGAAGCAACATTATTGTCAAGAATAATCATTAAAGCAGTATTTCTTATTTTATAATCTTCAACCAGCTGTTGAAGTGCATCTCTAACAATGCCAACAGACCCTATACTGCAAAGAGAGGCAAGTTCTTCAAATGTAACAGACCTTCCAACAGTAAATAAAATAGCTTCTATTCTGTTCTTAATATCCTCCATAAGGCTAATCAGTCTGGGCTATTTTTAACTCTTTCGCCAAGAAGCACATTTTGTAAAACAGGAGCAGTTCACCTAACAGCAAATCTCAATAAAGCTACAATTCCAGTTATCTCCTTAATCTGTTTCCCTTCTTTAGTCTCAGTAGAAACATACTCAACTGTAGCTCCTATTCTCTCAGCTTTGGCTTCTAATTCTTCAGAGACATTTTCTTCTAGGTCCTCAGATAGTAAAAGCATGTCAACAGCCCCGATTTCCAAAGCTTTTTCAACTTCTTCTTTCCCATATGCAACTTTTTCTGGATGCTTAGCTAAAGCCTCAAGAACTTTGTTTACAAGATTCTTTTCTTTAATAATAGACTCCTGAGCCAAAAGATCACCTGATTTGTCAACTAGCTCATTCAGCCCAAATTCACCGGTATAGCTTAAATCTTTAACACCAATAACTTTTTTCTTAAGCTCATTGTTCAAATAATCTCCATCAAGGAAAGTTTCTTTTGTTGGTCCAGGCCCGCCTATAATAATTCCCTTAATCTCTTTTTTGCCCAAAAATTCTTTATTTGCATATTGGGCTATTCTCTTATAGAAATCTTTTGCAGCCCCCTCTCTTAACCTTGCAAATCTTGCCTGGGAATTATGCACAAGAATATTATTAGCAACAAAATTACCATGAGTTACTTCAATATCAATCATAGTTACTTCCTTGTCAGTGATTTTAATCGATTTTATCTTCACAGGATTGCCCTTAGCATCTAGCAATAAATCTTCTTTAGTCAGTTCAAAAGCAGCCTTTGTAATTCCTCCTTCTAAAAATAACAAATGATCTGCACTGCATTGCAATTCATCCTCCAATGATTTAATAATGTAAATATTATTCTTAGCTGTTTTCCATGTTTTTGTAACTTTTGAAACAACATTTTTTTTATTCTCAAAATCAAATGAAATAATCTCATCTCCCTCTTCTAAACTATCAATGTTTATTGCCTGCCCATCTGCAAGGTCTACTAAAGTGTCAGGCATTAAACACTGTCCTCCAGATTTTATCTTGCCAGGAACACCAGAAGTTAAATGAATCAATTCTGTTACAGTATTACCCCTTAATAAACCTAAAGTGCCATCCCTATTATCCATTACAATAAGAGCATAAACTTCCTTTATTTCAAGCATATTTTTCAAGATATCAAGAACAAAAGTTTGATCACATCTATACAATCTCGTTTGAATTGGGGTAGGAGGTTCAATGCTCCACACTTTAATGTCAACTTTACTTTCATTGGTAGAAGCATTGCCTGCAAACGCAGCTAATCCATTTTCAGGAGTTTTTTTATAAAGCCTCAAATGCCTTATCATTTTTTCTAAAGAGTCAATAACTCTTTGCCTGTTATTCTTATCCTTAATATTTGTAGCAGTCCCTTGCTCCTGCTCTAAATGTTGTATAATCTTAATAATGTCATAATCTTGAGGCACATAAACAGAAACAAGCTCAGTATGCCTGCCTCTTATTGCTTCTAGCTCCTTGATAAATTTCTTTAATTTCTGAGCATTCTTTTTATCCATCTTAAAGCGAAATTTTCATGTCCTTTCCAAAAGATAAAGACTGAGTATTAGTAACTGCCTTAAAGTCCTCTAAGAGATCCTTTTCAAATTTCTCATATGTTCTAGGCAAAATAATATCTACACTCTCTTTTAAAGACTTTTTGTTTTTATTCTTATACATCCTTACTTCAGAAATTAAGCTGATCAGCTCATCATACTTGCCATTTAATTCTTTATCAATAGAACCCGCTTTTGGCCATTCGCTAACATGGATACTTTTAATCTTTTCATTTTTCAAGAAATATTTTTGATAAATTTCTTCAGTTACATGTGGAGTTATTGGAGCTACTAATTTTACAGTAGTTAGTAAAGATAGATACACTGTATATTGTGCAGATAGTCTTGCATCTTTTCCTCTTTTATCGGGATTATACATTCTATCTTTAATGATCTCTAAGTAATTATCGCAAAAAATATGCCAAAAGAAATGCTCAGCTTCTTGTTTTGCTTTAGAGTATTCATAAGCTTCAAAAGATTCTGTGCAGTCCTTAACAACTTTGTTCAATTTTGAAATTAGGCATTTATCAACAGTTAAAATTTTCTTAGGTTTTTTAAAATTAAAATCCTCTAAATGCATAAAAACAAATTTAGAAGCATTCCACAATTTAACAGTAAATTTCTGGCAGGTTATTAGTTCTTTCTCCTGAAAGGCTAAATTCTCTCCCAGTTTAGAACCAGCAGCCCAAAATCTCAAGCAATCAGCAGAATATTTTTTCATAACATCCTGGGGCTCTATAATGTTTCCTTTAGATTTGGACATCTTTCTGCCTTTAGGATCTAACCCCCACCCGCTTATCATCACCTCTTTCCATGGATTTTTTTTGTAGTGTAATTGACTCTTCACTAAGGTATTAACCATCCAAAAATTAATTATATCTTGAGCTTGAGCCCTTAAAGACATAGGGAATAACTTTTTCTTTAAACTTTCGTCTTTTATCAACTCAATAGCAATCTGAGGTGTCAATGAAGAAGTTGCCCACGTATCTAAAACATCTTTCTCTCCAATAAGCTCATTGCAGCCACATTTACTGCACTTCTTTACCTTAGGCTTATCATATAAGGGGTCTACAGGCAAATCTTTTTCCTCAGCCAGTATAACTTCAGAGCATTTTTTGCAATACCAAACAGGGAAAGGAATACCAAAGTATCTTTGTCTTGAAATGCACCAATCCCATTGCAATCCTTTTATCCAGTTATCATATCTCACTTTCATATATTCAGGATGCCAGTGAAGTTTGCTTCCTTCTTTCAAAAATTGCTCTTTTAAATCTAAATATTTAATGAACCATTGCTTTGTTTCTAATATTTCAATCTCGGTGCCACATCTCTCATGAACATTAACAACATGTTTTATTTCTTTTTGAGTTAGAAGAAGGCCGTATTTTTTCAAGTCATCTAGAATTATTTTTCTAGCTTCTTTGATTGTTGTGCCAGAATATTTTCCAGAATCTATAATCTTTCCATCCTTGCTAATCACAACTTTAAGAGGCAAATTATATGCCTTATACCATTCAATGTCAGTAGCGTCCCCAAAAGTACAGCACATAACAATACCGGACCCCTTTTCAACATCAACTCTTCCATCTGCAAGAATCTTTACCTCATGATTAAACAAAGGAACTAATGCAGTTTTTCCAACAAGTTTTTTGTATCTTTTATCTTCAGGATGTACAAAAATAGCAACACATGCACCAAGCATTTCAGGCCTAGTCGTGCTTATTACTATCTCTCCTTTGTCCTTCAATCTAAATCTAATATCATTAAAAGAAGATTCAAGTTCCTTATCTTCTAACTCAACTTGGGCAATTGCAGTCCTGCACTCAGGACACCAAATAGTGGGGGATTCCTTTTGATATTCCATCCCAGCTTTATATAAATCTAAAAAAGATTTCTGCGAAATTCTCTGGCAATGCTTATTGATCGTAGTATAAAACAAAGAAAAATCACAGCTCATCCCTATATTTTTCCAGTCTTGAATGTATTTTGGTCTAAACTCTTTCTCTAATGAATCTAAACAAAGTTTTACAAAAGCTTTCCTTTCCATATTTACAGCTTTAACATTCTTCTCTTTCTCAATTAACCTTTCAGTAGGCAACCCATTATCATCAGTTCCAAAAGGATAAAACAAGTTATACCCCTTCATTCTTCTGTATCGAGCAATAAAATCCATTTGCGAATAAGAAAAAACATGCCCCATATGCATCTTGCCAGAAACAGTAGGTGGAGGAGTATCAATAGAAAATATCGGTTTTTTACTTTTAATATCAAATTGATAAATTTTATTTTCTTCCCAGAATTTTTGCAGTCTTGGCTCTGCCTCCTTTGCATCGTAATTTTCTTGTAAAGCCATAGTTTTTCCCTATAAACAAACTATTTAAATATTTTTAATGACTTTATCCTTTACAATTTGAATAGAATCATTGAGATATTCATTATAATCCTTTTTGACAAGGTTATTTGCTTCTTTCATCACACCATAAATCCTTTTAACCTTAACATTAGAGGATTTCAAAGACCTGTATTTTCTTAAAGTTAATAATTTGACAACAATACTTTTCATAGAATAAGGTTTTTTTAATATTGCCAGTTTATAAGTATCACTTACAGCTTTTTTTAATTTATCATGTTTCAAAACTTTTTCAAGGTAATAAACAATATCCTCTTTGCTAACAGACATAATGGACCCTACAAGTGATTTAGCTAAATCAGGATATCTCTTTAAGAGCATTTTATCCATACACGTTTCAATTGCAGCATGCCCCATATCCACAGAAACATTGAACTTTTTAGAAATAATTTTTGCTTTTTTTATCACATAATTTTTATGCATATATTCATCAACTACAATATGTGACTTAATTCCAGCAGATAAATATTTTGCTTTTTTATCTTTACCCAATATTTTTACAAGCTTCTTCATAAGCAAATGCTTCCTGTCTCTAGTGATTAGCAAAGTAACATCAGGCAATATACTCCCTAAAATAAACAGCTTTATATTGCAAACTATTCTCCTCATAAATACATGAGTTATAGAATATGGCATAAATTTTT
>ERZ1292623.2416-Hain-H51-01um-R1-2416-length-16780-cov-15_pt1 | contig 16780 bp, 18 predicted proteins | sample MGYA00564398_ERZ1292623 | MGnify/ENA primary metagenome ERZ1292623 (study PRJEB36523, sample SAMEA6512633) | groundwater metagenome | collected 2019-01-07 | study: AquaDiva: Metagenomics assemblies of 32 groundwater samples | reverse complement strand
TTATCTCATTTTTGAGATTCTCAATCTGATGATAGTTCCAATCCTGCACTCTAAGTTAAAATTAAGAATTATAATACTTGCTTTACCTTTATATACTCATCTTTTCTATCTGGAGCTGCAGCTATTAAATTGTTTGCCAAACTAGCAGATTTTTTACTAACCTCATCTTTCCTCACCACATTTTTTATAATTCCGCGTAGTTCTGGGGAGACAGTCTTGCTTTCAGCAAGAGCTGAACTCCTGCTGTTAGATTCCGCGTTATTCCGCGGTGCTTTCTTAAGCACGTCAAAGTAATCCAAAATAGCAGACAAATCTCGCTGCATTTTTTCAACCTCCTGTTCGGCTAATTCCAATCTTGCTAATTTAGCAATCTTTTGGACCTCTTCTTTAGAAATCATTTATTAAACTAATATTCACAAATCACATAAGCGCTTTGGCGCAACGAATGAACACTAATTCACAAATACAAATTTGTGATTCGTGTTTATTCGTTTAACTTTGTGATTTGTGCTTATTCGTTTCGCTTATTTTACCAAAGTTGACAAATCCATAAAAGACTTGACAAATACTCTTAATGGTCGTAGATTAAAGAATAGGGACAAATAACCAAACAGCACCTTTTATTACGGGGAGAAGACTATGTTACACGAAGAAGAACTGACCAAGGGCACTCTTGTTGCCTTTAAGTTCCGCGATGCTAACAATGAAGCCTATTCTTACAAAATAGGCTATGGGATTGTTCAAGAATACGACAAACTTGAAGAATGGGTTTTTGTAAAAATGGTACATCCCCTCCCAAACGGATGGAACTACAAAAAGGGGGATACGTTACCTCTGACAATTCAGAAAAAGAACATCACCGCAATATTTAGAAAATTCGATCCTCTCAAAGATACTCTTCCAGAAAGTATCTATTGAGAGATTAAAGCCCCGCGATAAGCAGAAGCTCATTGGCGGGGCTGTTTTTTTTCTCGCCAAAAACCCAAGCGAGGATGCGCCGCTTGAAAGTGCGCCTCGGCCGGTCCCCGTCGCCCGTGGGCGGCGGGGCGAGAACGAGCAGACCATTTCCGCTGGGAAATGGTCGCGTCTCTTTCAAGCGGCGCATCCGAGCGCTATGCAATCTCCCACTCTTCGTCTCTTGCTAAAACACCCTCAAGAGTTTCTATGTTTTCCAAAGCTATGCCAGATCCTCTAACTACTGATGTCATAGGATCATCAATTATTTTACATGGCATTTTTGTTTCTTTTGAAATCAAAATATCAAGACCTTTTAGCAAACTGCCTCCGCCAGCTAAATAAATTCCATTAGTCATTACATCCGATAATAGCTCTGGCGGAGTTTCTTCAATGGTGGTTTTGACTGCGGCCACAATCTGTTTTACTGATCTTTCTAAAGCCCTTTGTATGTCATCATTAAAAACAATGACTTCTTCTGGAAGACCTGTAACTAAATTTCTTCCCCTCATTGCTATTTCTTTCTTTTCTTTCATAGGCAAGGCAGAACCAATATTTATCTTAATCATCTCTGCCGTCCTCTCTCCAATTAAAAGCTTATATTCTTTTTGCGCAAATTGAATAATATCATCATTTAACTTGTCCCCTGCCACACGCAGGCTTTTTGATGCAACGATGCCACCCATGGAAATTACAGCAACTTCGGTTGTTCCTCCTCCGATATCAACAATGAAATTACCACTGGCATCCTGTATTGGAAGCTTAGCCCCAATAGCTGATGCTAATGGCTCCTCAATTAAAAATACTGTTCTGGCTCCTGCATTTTTGACGGCATCTCTTACTGCTTTTCTCTCAACTTCTGTCACCCCACAGGGAATTCCAATAATTACTCTTGGATTATAACCAAAGCCAAAAAACTTTTTACCGTCTCTTACCGCCTTTTCAATAAAATACTTTAACATCTGTTCTGTAACTTCAAAGTCTGAAATTACACCATTAACCAGGGGACGAGTGGCTGAAATATAAGAGGGGGTTCTGCCTACCATCTTTTTAGCTTCTTCTCCGATGGCTAAGATCTGACCTGTTTTATTGTTTACTGCAACAACAGATGGCTCATTTATTATTATTCCTCTGCCTTTGACATAAACCAAGGAATTAGCAGTTCCCAGGTCAATTGCCATATCCAGTGATAAAAAAGAAAATAGGTTTTTTAATTTTTTGAACATGCGAACGAAGTGAGCACCCCGCCCTCTAAGCTAATCTTATATGGCAAGACGTCAAAACTTTTTTTATAATATTTTTATTTATGATACACCCTCAAACAGCATAGAGGGCGGGGTTTTCGTCCCGCTTTGCGGGCCTCAAATTTTTAAGTAATTTATTAAGTTATTTGCTTTAACTAATCTTATTGCGTCCTTTCCTCTTTCTTTGACTTCCACAGAATTTTTTGCCAATGTTTTTTCTGAAACTACAACCCTATAAGGAATTCCCAGTAAATCGGCCTCAGCAAACTTTTCTCCGGCAGATTTGTTTTGTCTATCATCATGTAATACTTCAAATTTTTTAACTTGTCCATTCGAGACTTTAATGAAGGAGGACAAGTCTTTGTATAATTTTTCTGATGTTTTTTTGACTTTTTTGCTTTTATCTAACTCAACCAAGTGAACCAAAAACGGAGCAACTGATTTTGGCCAAATTATTCCTTTTTCGTCATAATTTGTTTCAACTATGGCCCCCATTAACCTACCTAGACCAATTCCGTAGCATCCCATTAAAACGGCTTTGTCTGTACCATCCCTATCTGTATATTTTAAATCAAAGGGCATAGAGTATTTTTTTCCTAATTTAAATATATTACCAACTTCAACTGATTTTTTTTGATCACAATTATTGTGGTTACAATCTGAAGATTGAATTTCATTTTTTATTTCTCTATTAAAAACACTCCCACATTTTTTACAAATATAAATAATGTCTTCTCCTGCGTTCGTGATTGTTTGGAACTCGTCTGAATATTTTGAAAAACTTCCTCCAGAAGCTAATGTTCTATAGGTATGTTTTCCAATACCACACTCTTTGAAAATATTTACATAGGATTTTGCAATTTTTTCGTAGTAATCATCTAAATCCTCTTTAGTTTTGTGAAAAGAGTACAAGTCTTTCATTAAAAATTCTTTTGTTCTAAGTATGCCTGATTTGACTCGTAATTCATCACGAAATTTTGTTTGTATTTGAAACAGGTAAAATGGTAGATCCTTATAAGAGAATACAAACTTCCTAGTTAGAGGGGCTATCACCTCCTCATGAGTTGGACCCAAAGCATACTCTTTATCTCCAGATCCTTTTACCTTAAATAAAATCCCTAAGGCATCCCACCTCTCTGTTTTTTGCCAGTTTTCTTTTGGTTGCAGAACCGGCATCAATAATTCTTGCCCTCCGGCTTCTTGCATTTCTTTTCTTATTATGTTTTCAATTTTTTTTAAAACTAAAAAACCTAAAGGTAAAAAACTATAAACTCCCGCCATTAACTGGTCTATGTAACCTGCTCTTATCAGCAAATCATGTGAAAAGGATTCTGTACTTAAATGGCTGTTTTTTATTGTCTTGTAGAAAAGTTTTGACTGCAACATAATCACTTTGCTCAAAATCAAAAATCAAAATGCAAAAATCAAAGATATGGTATCGCGCTTCGCGCGATTATTTTTAATTTTTATATGTATTTTTGATATTTAATTTTTAATATTTGATTTTATAGTCCGGCTTTCCAAAAGTCCACTACTCTCGGAATATCAAACTTTATTGTGATAAAAACTGACATTATAATTAATAATATAAAAAATATAATTGTTAAAGCTTGTTCTATTTTCAAAGACACTGGTTTCTTTTTGATTGCTTCAATAACTAAAAATACAAGTTTTCCTCCATCTAATGCCGGAATAGGAAATAAATTAAATATGGCGAGTAAAACAGAAAGAGACCCTATAAAATATAAGAAAAACCCTGCTCCCAAGCTTGCAGCTTGAGATAAAAATATAGTAATTCCTACTGGACCAGCCAGTTCTGCGCCATCTGGAACCCCTTTGCCCTGGAACAAGCTTTTGAAAAACCCGTATATTCCTTTCAGGGCATCAATGGTAATTTTTCCTGTATATATTGTTCCTTGAATTGGGGCTTGATACCAAGGATATCTCTCAATAACATTTGCCATCCTTTCTAAAACAACTCCTGTTGGACCTTGATCCTTAGGATATTCAATTCTAGGAACTAAACTTATATCAATATTTTGGCTGTTTCTATTAATTATTAATGTTATTTCTTTTCCAGCGTTATCTTTCACAAGTTTCTGGAAATCTGCTACTTTGTTCACCCGGTTAAATTGTTCCGCCACTGGCGGAACACCGCTTTCAGTGGATTTAACCTGGTAAATATACAGTATTTCATCTCCTGGCTGCAATCTCGCATGTTCTGCAGGAGAATTTTTCATAACTTCTAAAATTTTAATGCTCGTGTTATTTACTCCAACTACATCTTGATCTCCAATTGGGACCGAAACTCCAATTGAAAAAGCAGCAGAAAAAATAACAATAGCTGCAATCCAAAAGGCAACAACTCCGCCCAAAACTATCAAAATTCTTTTAAAGATTGCCAGTTTTGTAAAACTCCTATAGTCATCCACTCCTCCCTCCTCGCCATAAATTCTAACAAAAGCTCCAAGGGGAATAAGGTTTAAAGAATAGGTGGTTTCACCAATTTTTTTCCCAAAAATCCTTGGCGGATAACCAATTCCAAATTCATCAATTCTTACCCCAAATTTTTTAGCTATGATAAAATGCCCATATTCATGGATAATCATCAGGACAATTAAGCTGGCAAGGGCGATTAGGAGTGTTAAAAACATGCGAGTTTACGAGCACCCCGCCCTCTAATCTCATTTTAAAGGGCAAGATTAATCAATTTTAGTTTTAATAATTACAAGTTTATTAACCTCGCTCTATTTGTATAGAGGGCGGGGTTTCTATTCGCTACGCTCATGAAATTTCTTTTTTCTTTTTTTCAACCAAATCAACTATTTTCTTATTGTATTCATCAATCAACTTTTGCAGCTCGTCCTTGCCTTTAAATTTATCATCCTCTGAAATCTTTTTTTCCCTTTGGGCTTGCTGGATTTTACTCCAGGCGTCGTCTCTCCAGCGCCTCATAGTTTCTCTTACATGTTCTGACTTTTCGTTAAGAATTTTAGCCAAACTATTCCTATATTCTTCTGTTAGTAGGGGTAAACTTAACCTTATTAAGTTTTTATCAACGGCTGATGACATTCCAAGACCCGACTGTGAAATCGTCTTTTCTATGGGCTCAATATAAGAAGCATCCCAGGGTTGTATTACTAGCTGGTTGGATTGAGGAGAGGAAATAGCTGCCAGTTGCTTTAGGGCAAATTTAGAGCCGAAACAATCAACTTCCAAGTCTTCCACTAAAGCTGGCGAAGCCCTTGATGTCCTTATTTTAGAAACTTCCTGTTCTAAAAATTTAAATGACTTTTCAAATTCAGGCTTTATTTTATCGGTAAACTCTTTGTACGTCATGGTGTGATACTAATCTAAAAATAAATGCGAATTTACAGATATGCGAATTCGCGTATTCGTAGATTGGCATTATTTGCATTATTCGTATCTTATAGCTCTAGCAGCAATATTTCTAACGCCATTTTTTGATTAATATTATACATGCTAGACTGATAACTTAGGCTTTCAATCAACTTTAATATTTTTTTAAGCTTTTCTAATGTATGATTCCCTCCTCCATATTTTGGCAATCCAATTTTTGCTAAAAGCCGCTGCCTAAAATATTTTTCTAAATTTCTTAAAATTTTACTAAAATTATCTCCTTCTAAATTTATGTTTTTTGAATAGGCAAACTTTTCAGCTAAATCCATTTTTATTACCCTTGTAATATCTTCAAAAAACTTTTTATCTTCACTCAAAATATCTTCACTTCCTCTTTTAAAAAATTTAAACTGCTGGCATCTTGAAAAAATTGTTGGCAATAGGAAATCCGGCTTTGAGGTTATTAAAAATATTATTGTCTTGCCGCTTGGCTCTTCAAGCGTTTTTAAAAAGCAATTTTGAGCCTCTTTTGTCATTCTCTCTGCATTTTCAATAATGACTGATTTAAAACCTCCATAGTAAGACTTAAGGGATAAAAAACCTTGGGCGTCCCTTACCTGTTCAATTGAAATTTCCATCATATCCTTTTCATTTTTTATGGAACTGGGGCTATCAGATGATTTGACGACCAGTAAATCCGGGAAGATTCCTAAATCAATCATCCTGTCTGCCTGTGGCATTGCCAGGTTAATCTCTTTTATAAATTCCCTTGTAAAGTTTTTAATAGATGCAATATCTTGTCCGGAAAATAAAAAAGCATGCGCAAGATTTCCTCCTTCAAAATTCCTTTTCAAAAACCCCCACTGTTTTTGATAGCTCATTATCATAAATCTCTAAATGGGTTATATATACCCACACTATGTACATACTCATGAACCCCTTCTTTATGATAGCCATACTTTTTCATTTTTTCTTTAGAGTAACTTCCAAAATCCTGGACCTTGCCAAGTAGCGGACTTTCGGTTTTAATATAACTACTTTCCTCTTCTCTAAAACTCATGTCATCCATTAATTTAAAATAAGCTTTGGCCCATTGAAATATTTTTTCGAACTTTGAAAATTCTCCGGAAGTATCTAAAACATTTTTAAGGGATTGCTGTTTTTCTTTTTGTAATTGAAAGTGCTCTTCATACTCTTCGGCTAACTCCTTTTGTTTAGAATAGGTAAACTTTATAAAACTTTTTGTACGGAAGGATATTAAATCTTGGAATGAATCTAACACCTTTTTACTCATTCCCAAATCCTTCATTTTGTGATAAATAAATGACAGGCAAATTTGAGACCAAATCGAATAATCATTATCCATTTCTTCTCCTTCTAAACCTTTACTTTTTCTATAATTAAGACTCAATGTATACAAATAAGCAAAATCTTCTGGACCCATTGTGAATGGTTCTTTTGTAGTCTCTATAACATCTTCGATAGAAGCATTTTCGCTTAGTATTTCTCGCAAATGTTTTCTATCTACACGACTAGACTCTTCTTTCCAATTTGGAAGTTTTACCTCTTCTTCCTTTTTTTCTTCCTCTGGAGGTAATTCACCTGGAGATTTTTCTGCCATAAATTGATTAAAATATTAATTCCTTTCCAGTTGCAGAGCCCGCAGGCAATTTTTCAGCAGAAAAATTCTGCAACTGGTTTTTACTTCACTAAGCGACGGCGTTTTGCCAAAAGAGCACCTCGGAGTTTCGCCGAAGGCGAAATGAGAGATAGGCGCGGCTTGCGTACAAGACGACGCCGCGCTCTTTTGGCAGAATGCCTAGCGACCCTACTTCTTGCTCATCACCACCTTTTTATACTCATCTAAATGCTCTAAAACGGTTCCAGTTCCTTTAACAACGCAGAATAGAGGTTCTTCAGCAACAAAGCAAGGTACCCCAGTGCTTTGGGCAATTAATTCATTAATTTTAGGAAGTAATGATCCACCCCCTGCCATTATAATTCCCTTATTCATAATGTCAGCTGAAAGTTCTGGAGGAGTTTGCGACAAAACGTATTTTACCGCTTGCACGATTTCAGCTAACACATCAGAAATTGCTTCGCAAATCTCATTGTTTGAGACTTTAATATTTCTTGGTAAACCCAAAATTAAATCTCTGCCTTGAATTTCCATAAATCTTAGTTCTTTTTGCGGTAAAGCAGTCCCAATTTTTATTTTAATTTCCTCTGCTGATTGAGTTCCCACAGCAAGATTGTATTTTTTCTTTATGTAGTCGGCAATTGCAGCATCAATTTTATCTCCGGCAACCCTTATAGAATGAGAAGCTACAATACCTCCTAAAGAAATTACTGCCACTTCAGAGGTGCCTCCGCCAATATCAATAATCATGTGGCCTGAGCATGAATTAATGGGTATTCCAGCTCCAATAGCGGCCAAGATTGGCTCCTTTGCAACAAAAGCTTGCCGAGCCCCGGCTGAAAGCGCAGCTTCAATCACAGCCCGCCTTTCAGTGCTTGTAATGCCAGCTGGAACAGAAATGACAAGCTCTGGCTTAAACAATCTAAAACTGGGCAATGTCTTTGAGATAAAATGCCTCATCATTGCCTGGGTTACTTTATAGTCTGCAATCACCCCATCTTTTAATGGCCTATAAACTTTAATGTCTGCTGGAGTTCTACCTATCATTTCTTTTGCTTCTTCTCCCACTGCCAAAATTCTATTTTCAGACAAAGACACAGCAACCACCGATGGTTCTGTTAAAACTATGCCCTTACCTCTTAAGTAAACCAAGGAATTGCAGGTTCCAAGATCAATTGCGATTTTATTGTTAAACATAACAAAATTTCTAATTTCTAATATCTAATTTCTAATAAAATAATTAATGTCTAACTTCTAATTTCCAATTTCGACATTTAGCATTGGGAATTTGGGTTTTTGTTAGAAATTAGGAATTAGGTATTAGGAATTAAGCTGATATTCTACGAATATCAGCGCCGAGCTTCTGTAATCTCTCTTCTATTCTCTCATATCCTCTGTCAATTTGAAAGGCATTGTTTATTATAGTTTTTCCATCTGCCATTAGCGCTGCAACAATCAATACAGCCCCAGCTCTTACATCTAAAGAATCTACGCTTGTACCTTCCAAGGTCTTTGGACCAAATATAAATGCCCTATGAGGATCAACAATTTCAAGATCACCTCCCATTTTTCTTAATTCTTGCATATAACCTAGCCTGTTTTCATACAACGGATCGTGAACTAAAGATTTACCCTGCGCTTTAACAAGCAATGGAATAATAATTGGCAGTAAATCAGTAGGAAAACCTGGATGAGGTAAGGCTTGCGCTTTTATTGGCTTTAAAAAAGGAGAGTAAAATACTGTGATAGAATTTTCTCCTCGGTCAAAGTTAACTCCCATTTCTTCTAGTTTATATAAAAATAAATCCAAGTAATCAAAGTCAACGTTTTTTACAACAACTGTTCCGGGAGTTAAAGCTCCAATTACAATGAATGTCCCTGCCTCAAGATGATCAGGCCCTACAAGGTGTTCACATCCATGCAATCTTTCGACTCCCTCAATTTCAATAGTGTGGCCCCCTGACCAAGTAATTTTTGCTCCCATTGCAACAAGCATTTTTGAAAGATCTTGAACTGAAAGTTCAGAAGCCGCTCCCTTTATAACCGTCCTTCCCTTTGCCAAAACTCCAGCCATCATTAGGGCTTCTGTAGCTGTTGGACTGAATTCTCCTAAAACAATTTCTTTTCCAACTAAATCGTCGCGCCATATGTGATAAACATTTCCTTCCTTCTCAATATGAGCGCCAATTTTTTCTAATGCTTCTAATTGAATAGTAATGGGTCTTAAACCAATCACATCTCCCCCCGGAGCAGAAATCTTAAAATCCTTGAATCTTGCCAGTAAAGAGCCAAATAACACTACAGACATCCTAGTTTTTGAAACTTTTTCCAAGTCAATATTTTGCAGATTTATTTCATCTGCTTTTAATTTCAATCTTCTGTCACCAATCCACTCCGTTTTTACGCCAATGCTTTCTAAAACACTTATTGTGTTTTTAATATCTTCAATTAAGGGTAAGTTATCAATTATACATTCATCTTGGGTAAGCAAAACAGCAGCCAGGGCGGGACCTGCTGCATTTTTTGATCCTCTCACTTCAATTTCTCCTGACAGTTCCTTATTGCCATTAATAATAAACTTGTCCAATCGCTTCGCTCAAAATCAAAAATCAAAGTTAAAAAATCAAAATTTAGGTATCACGCTTCGCGCGATCATTTTGAATTTTACATTGTCATTTTGATATTTGATATTTGCATTTTGAATTTATGTTCTATACTATTCCATTTGCCCTTGCCTGTCAACTGCACAAAATTTGACAATAAAGTTTAAAAATGCTATTCTGTTATTAGTCGCCTGCTCTTTTTTAATAACTCAAAAGGAGTTTTCTATGCAAAAGAAAAAGTTTCATCTTCGTGAAATATTGGCTATTACTACTGGGTTATCACTTGGTGGTAAGTATTTCGCTGGTCTCCAGGAAATCCATGATTTTCTTGAAGAAGGTAGCATGAGAAGTAAGGCAAATAATTTGCTAAAACAATTTCCACAGTTAGCTGATTGCGGAAAAGACTTCACTGCTAAAGAACTTACTACTCTAAAAGCAGGCACCGATAAAGCTGAGATTGAGTCAGTACTAGAACGCTGGATCAACCGGCAAATAGCAAAATATGGTGAATACTTTGAAGTAAGTTCAAGCCTAGCATCTATCAAACCTAGGCCACATCCTGACGATCCAGAAGATCCATATAATGATTTTGATGGGGAATTTGGGTGTCGCTGATAACATCTCTTGTAAACCCTTGCTGTTTTCTGCAAGGGTTTTTTATTTTCTTTTTCAAATCGCAAAATTTGACACAAGTACTATAAGATGATCGCAGCTTTGGAATTCTACGAGGCGAATCGCGACAAACCCGAACTTTTCTCGTAGGGGTATAGCCCAGCCGTAGTTTATCAAAACAAACTGCAGCTGGGCTTCTTTTTTTAAGCTTTTATGATAGTATAAACAACTGACATGACTTTAAAAACCCGCTTAACAATTCTCTTGTTACTGGTATTTTTATTTTTAGTTGTAACTCCATATTTAGTGCTTTACTCTTTGGGGTACAGAATTGACTTTAAAAACCAAAAAATTGTTGCTACTGGCGGGATTTATGTTAGGGTTCAGCCATCAACAGCAAATATTACCATTGACAACAAAATAAACGACGCCACCGGCGTTTTTTCCAATTCTATTTTTGTTCAAAACTTACTACCCGGAGAACATAGCGTTTCAATTAAAAAAGACGGGTACCATGATTATCAAAAAAACCTGCTCGTTAAAGAAAAAGCGGTAACAAAATTAGAAAATGTAATTTTATTTGGCAAAAATATTCCGTTTGAAATATTAGACAGTACAACTCAATTTTCATTGTTAAAACAAAAGCCAATAGAAAGATTTATTATTTTAAATAATAATTTATATTATTTTGACAATGCACCAGAGAATGTTCAACTAACTGCATTGCAAAGAAATACGCCTATTATAAAAAATGTATTGGCTTTCAAATCTTCCGGCAATAATATAATTTGGCTGGGTTTAGATGGATTTTTAAAGAGTTTTAATATAAATACAAGCACTACAGAAAATATTAGTGAGGTTGCCTTAAAAACAAATACAAAAAGGGCTTACGAGTTAGAAATATTTTCACAAAATATATTTTTGAAAGAAGGGAGCAATTTGCTTTTATTTAACCAAGAAACCAAGTCTTTTGAGAATTTTTATAGCCCTGTAAAAGATCTTAAAATATCTTCTGATGGCCAGAAAATTATTTATTTTAATGATAACGCTATATTTATTTATTACTTAAACAAGAATTTGCCAACAAATGGTGAGGGGCAAAATAAAATATTGCTGCAAAAATCTGTAGGAAAAATTACTGATTTGTATTGGCTAAACAATGATTATATTATTTTTAATTCGGGAAATAAAATAAATATTTCTGAGATCGATACCAGGGGAAATATAAATACATTATCTTTGGCAGAATCAATATCGCTACCTGAAGGAAAAAGTATTAAAATAGAAAAACCTGAAATATTCTTTGAGAAACAGAATAGAAATCTATATATTTTAGCTCAAAATCAACTAATCTACTCAGATAGAATACTTCCTTAAAAAAATTAACAGCTCGCGCCCAAAATGATAAAAGACTCTCGCGTCTCGCCGGTTTCTAACGTTTCACCTTCGGCGGATTGTTTTCCTACACGGGAAGGAACTCATTTCCCGTCCCTTCCCGATCCCATCCCTCATCAATTGGCCAAAAGAAAACCGCCTTGCGGCGGTTTTGCTTATCTTTTGGCCCATTGAGGTGCTCGTCTTGCTCTCTTTAACCCAAACTTCTTTCTTTCCCTCATTCTTGGGTCTCTTGTTAAGTATCCTACTTTTCTTAATCTCTTTTTAAAATTATTATTAAAATCAACTAAAACCCTGGCTGTACCATGCCTGATTGCCTCTGCTTGGGCATTTCTTCCTCCACCACTAACAATTACTGTTACCCTGAACTTATCAAGACATTTCATTTTTATCATTGAAGCAATAGCAGTCTGGCGATCTTCTTCTGTAGAGAAATACTCCTGATATGGCTTGCCATTAACCAAAAATTGCCTTTCCCCCTTAGTAAAAAGACGCACTCGAGCCACTGCTGTTTTCCTTCGGCCAACTGCCTCAAAATAACGATCCGGTTTTAAAGCTAGTTCTTTTTCTGTTACAAAGTCTTCCTTTAAATTCTCTGATTCTTTATTAATTAAAACAGGGGTGGCTGGCTTAGTCACTGTAGGTTTTTTTGGCTCTTCTTCAAGCTTTTTTACAACTTTAGTTGTTTTTTTAGAATCTTTCTTCATCGCTTCGTTACATCAATGCTAATATACGAATTGATACTACTTATACGTATGCCAATAGCCTTAGAGTGCAGGATTCGAACTATCATGGTTTTGCTTCGCAAAAGCCAGAGACCCGACGCTCAATTGATGATAGTTTGAATCCTGCACTCTTTAGTACGCATTTGTATATTGGTATCGCGGTTTACTCAAACCTCAACCTCTTAATTTGTCTGGCTCTTAACTTGTTCTTTGTTAACATTCCCATTACAGCTTTTCTTAACAGTTCTGAGTGCCCTTTTTTTGCAATTATCTCTTTCATCGTTTGCTTCTTCAACCCCCCCAAATATAAAGTGTGGTGGTAATATATTTTTTTATCAAGTTTTTTTCCAGTAAGCTTTATTTTGTCAACATTTTTTACAATGACAAAATCTCCAATATCTTTATATGGAGCAAATTCGGGTTTACTTTTTCCTCTTAATAAAACAGCTACTTGGGTTGCTAGTCTTCCTAAAACTTTATCTGTCGCGTCAATTATATGATTCTCTCGCTTAACGGTTTCCATAATTCCCTACGAATTACGAATATTTTCGAATTACGAATTTGTGTTTTGTAGCTTTCTTATTCGTAATTCGGTTGCATTCGTAATTCGTAGGATTAATTATTTAACTAATTCTATAATTACCATTTTTGCCCCATCTGATTTTCTTGCTCCAAGTTTAATAATCCTTGTATAACCTCCCTGTCTTGAACTATATTGCGGAGCAATTTCCTCAAATAATTTTTTTAAAACTATCGGAGACAAAACTCGAGCTAAAATTCTCTTTTCTGACATTTTATTATTTTTTGCCCTTGTAATAAATCTTTCTGCTGTTGAACTCAACTCCTTGGCTTTTGCTTCTGTTGTTTTTATTTTCCCGTACAGAAAAAGGCTGGTTGATAATGACTTTAAAAGCGCCTTTCTTTGGTTTTTTGGCCTTGACAGTATTCGTCCTTTTTTGTTTCTCTTGCGCATGATCTCAAATCAATCTCTAATTCTTATCTCTAATAATCGCTAATTATTGTTCGAGATAATTCGCGAAGTAAATTCGCGGGTGATTGGAGAAAAAATTACTCTGCCTTTAATTCTAATCCCAGTTTTTTTAACTTTCTTTTTATTTCTGACATCGCCTTTTGGCCCATACCTTCCATTTCAGATAGCGCTTTTTCAGACCTTTTAACAATTCCACTAACTGTTTTGATTCCGTTTTCATCTAATGCATTAAGTGTCCTGGTTGTGAATTTTAAATCCTCAATATTAATTTTTGTTATATCTTCTTCGCCAGCTACTTTTTCTAATTTAGTAGACCTTGTTAATTCTGGTGCCTTACCCTCAAAAATTAAGCTAAAGTGTTTAATCAATATTTCACAAGCTTTAAAAAAAGCTTCTTCTGGAGTGATTGTACCATCGGTTTCTATTTCAAGAGATAATTTGTCAAAATCAGTTTTCTCTCCAATTCTCATATTCTCTACATTAAAGCTTACGTTTTTAATTGGAGTAAAAATAGCATCTATGGCAATTGCGCCTATTTCGGTTTCCTTTACTTTTCTTTGGTTTTTTGGCTCATATCCAATACCTTTCTCTATTGTGATTTCCATTTGCAGTTCTGTTTTTTTATCAGTTATAGTTGCCAACTCTAACTCAGGATTAACAAGCTCAATTTGCGGAAAAAACTTAAAATCAGAACCTTTTACTTTTTTTTCTCCTTTTACTAAAAGCTCAACTTTATGTATATTTCCCTCGTGAATCTTAAACCTCAAATTTTTCAAATTCAAAATTATCATTATCACGTCTTCTAAAACGCCGCTTATCGTAGAAAATTCATGAGGAACTCCTTTTATTTTAACTTCTGTTACCGCTACTCCTTCCAATGAAGAAAGCAAAACACGCCTTAGCGCATTTCCAACTGTAACACCATACCCAGGATAAAGTCCCTGTACTTCAAAAATAGCCTGGTTCTTGCCTTTTTGAATGACTTTTGGCGGTAATGGTAATGGAATCATATTATTTTGTTTATGAACAATAAATGATATGCAGAAAGTAATTTTTCATTGCGCATCAATTATTATTCATTAGTTAATTAAAAATTCAAAAATCAAAATGTAAAATTTTGGTAAGCGCCTCCGGCGCCATTAATTTTAAAATTTAAATTATCACTTTGCCCGCCTGCAACGCTATGTGTAGCATTGCGGGCAGGAGATTTGAGATTTGCATTTTAAATTTTACCTTGAATAAAACTCAAATATTAATGAAATCTCAACTGGCGGATTTACCTCTGCTAAAGTTGGCTCTCCAATGGTTTGGGCTAAAAGTTTGTCTTTATCTAACTTTAACCAAGATGGAGTTTCTATTTTATTAATAGACTTCATTAAATCTTCAAAAACTAACTTTTTCTTTTTACCATCCTTAATTGATATAATATCTCCCTTTTCTAACTTATATGATGGAAAATTAACTGGCTTTCCATTAACTAAAAAATAAGAATGATTTACAAGTTGTCTAGCCATTAATCTGGTTTTGGCAAATCCAAGACGAAATATGGCATTATCCAATCTTTTTTCAAGGGCTTTAATTAGCTCATCTGAAACATTCTCAACTCTCCTGATTTTTGCCAAAGACTCCTTAACATATCTCTTAAATTGTTTTTCTGATAATCCATACAAACGCTTTAGTGCTTGTTTCTCCTCAAGAGATTTTTTATATTCCGAAGCGCTACCTCTTCTTTTTTTCTTTTGATTAGGAGTCGCTGTAGCAGGTAAAATTTTCTGCCCTGGCAAATTATTATTTTTTATTTTAGTTTCTACCATAGAAGTCACAGAGGCAGGTCGCTTACCTCTTCCCGCCTTAAGGCGGGCGCCCTTTCGGGCTACCGGTTTCGCTCTTTAGAAACCCACAGACGGGAGTTTTTGCTTCGCAAAAGCCAGAGACCCGACGCTCAATTGATGATAGTTCGAATCCTGCACTCTTTTACTTCACTTTAGACTCTTCTTACTTTTTTGGGTCTGACTCCATTATGTGGAATAGGAGTTATATCTTTTATTGATACAATATTTAATCCTTGGCTGACTAGCGTTCTTACTGCAGATTCTCTTCCAGCCCCAATTCCCTTAATTAAAACTTCTATTTTTTCGACCCCTAATTTTTTACAAGCAATAGCTGCGGCTTCGGCGACACGAGATGCGGCAAAAGAGGTTGATTTCTTAGTTCCCTTAAAACCGACTGCTCCTGCTGATTTTGTAACCAAAACCTTACCCTTAGAATCTGTAAGAGTAACTATAGTATTGTTATAAGAAGAAGATATGTAAATTTTCCCCTCAAAAACTCTCTGTTTTGATTTAACTTTTACCTCTTTCTTTAAAGCAGATTCAACTTTTTCTCCCTCTTTAATAACTTCCTCTTGACTTGTTTTTACTACGTGTTTTTTCCCCATAGAAGTCACGGAGGCAGGTCGTCCCGCTCTACGGGACTCTTCAGGGTCTCAATTGCAAGTGCGTATGATTTTAGCAAAGAGAATTTAGTCAAGATTCAAGGCGCAAGGAAGTAAATTGATGTCGTAGACATCATTTACGACGAGCAACGATGAAGATTGCCTAAATTCTCTTTGCCCTTTGGGAAGCAACAACATGGTTGATTTCTGCGTTATAGCTTCGAAGGCGTAGCCTACGGCTACAACCCTCCTCGCTCTGCCTTGAAATCACCTCATGTTGTTGCTTCTAAATATCATACGAACTTGCAATTGAGACCCACAAACCCCAGAACGGGAATTTCCGCTTGCGCGGATAATTCTTGCGTTCAGCCGGTTTTGAATAATTTCTTCACCCCGCACCAATTTCATCCATGAACTTGGTAGTACTATCAATGACAGGCGAAGCCGCTTCGCTATTGATGATGGTAATTCCAATGACATCGCTGAAATTGGTGCGGGGCAAGCTAAGAAACCGAAGTTTGAGGGTCGCGAGATTTTTCTGCTTACGCAGATAAATCTAGGTCGGGAGTTCCTGCTTTGCAGTAAACTCTCGCGACCCGTCGCGACCCTACCGACCCCCTCAAGTTGTATTAATGTTAGTTAATTTATGATATTTATTTCTACTATTAGAGTGCAGGATTCGAACTATCATCAGATTGAGAATCTCAAAAATGAGATAATTTCACAGGATTTTTGAGGTCGGGTCTCTGGACTTTTGCGAAGCAAAATCCATGACCTAGACGATGCCCCCAGCGCATCGTCAACGAGAAAATCCGAAGAAATT
>ERZ1292623.2415-Hain-H51-01um-R1-2415-length-16781-cov-6_pt1 | contig 16781 bp, 17 predicted proteins | sample MGYA00564398_ERZ1292623 | MGnify/ENA primary metagenome ERZ1292623 (study PRJEB36523, sample SAMEA6512633) | groundwater metagenome | collected 2019-01-07 | study: AquaDiva: Metagenomics assemblies of 32 groundwater samples | reverse complement strand
GTAGTACGCATGCATGGGGTGCATGTAGATCGGGTTCGATTCCCGACAGCCCGACAAGAAACACAAAACCGACAATGAAGTCGGTTTTGTGTACCCTAACCGCTGGCAGGAAAGCAGCTTAGTGAAAAGCTAGTGGGTGCCCGCAGCGCAATCCTTCGGAATCCGACTCAAAGAGCCGAGACTCAACCCGAACCGCGAAACATTGAGGCTCCCCTGAAAAAATTATAACCTAAGGCTTTCGTTGCCGAACAGAAAGGGCTGACTTAATTATAACTGGCTCTGTCCAGGTTTCAATACTAATAAAATAAGCCAATTTTTGACTTATCCACCTTACTCGCTAAGTGTCATTTTTGTGTATCCGGGCTGGTGAGAAACAAGCTCTTCTGGCTTGAACCAAACATCAATTTCCATCTTTGCTTCTTCAGGATTACTTGAAGCGTGAACAAGATTAAAAACACCAATTTTCTTTTCATTGGCATAGTCCTTTGAAACATGGGCATAGTCCCCACGAACAGTACCGGGAAGAGCAAGATTTGGATAGGTGGCACCAATCATTTTTCTAACTACCTCAATAATTTCTACTCCTTCCCAAACCATTGCAACAACCGGGCCAGAAAGAAGCATATCAATCATCATCGTGCGGATTTCTTGGCCATAACGTTCTGCGATATCTTCGCGATAGTGCTTTTCAGCAGTATCTTTTTTTGAAACCAGTAGTTTCATGCCAATCATTTTTGCGCCAACCCGTTCAAAACGGGTTAAGATTTCGCCTACAATTCCCCGATCAAGCGCATCGGGCTTCAAAAGTACTAACGTTCTCTGTAATTGATTTGTCATAGTTATTTACGGGTGATTATAAAACGGTCGCCATCACTAGTTATTGTAATGGTGCCGTCTGTATCCGTACGATAGTACGGAATCTTAAAATCTTCAAGTCGCTGGAGCGTTGACAGGTGCGGATGGTTGTAACGGTTTTTGACGCCGACAGAGATGAGCGCAACTTCCGGCGTAACCGAATTTAATAAGGCAGAAGAGGTGGAAGTTTTTGAGCCATGGTGGCCAACTTTGAGAATATCCGCATCAAGATTTATTCCACTGGCAATAAGTTTCTGTTCCACATCGGCCTCCATGTCCCCCGTCAACAACATTTCCATCTGGCCATACCGAAGCATAACCGTAACATTATAATCGTGGGGTGACTTGGTGGTAATGCCCGAAGCTGACCGAAGAGGATTCAAAACCGTAATGGTTGCATCTTGTCCCAAGTTCAGCGTGATCCCAGCCGTCGCATCTATTTTTTGGGCTCCTTCGGAATCAACGCTTTGTTGCCAGGTACGGAAAATAGCGGAATCATAATTCTCGCCAGCCTCAACTACCGCACCCACGTCATATTGTTCCAACACTGCCGGCAGTCCTCCGATATGATCAGAATGCGGATGAGAAACGATGATCGCATCAATGGAACGATCGGTCGGAGGCATTATTTTTGCGAGATCATCAAGCACGCTCGCATCCGGCCCGCCGTCTATCAAAACCTGATTCCCATCCGGGGCTTGAATAAATATCGCATCGCCCTGGCCGACGTCCATTACATAAATCCTCAAGAGCCCGTCGTACTGCGCCTTTGCTTTAAAAGAAATAAGCGTTATCCCCACCAGGGTTAATAATATAACCGCATGAAAAATGTTCAGATTAGACTTTTGCATTGCTTGAAGTTCTTAAGCGCCAAAGCGTAAAGGCGCCAAAAAAGTAAACCGCGACAATAATCGGCCAAGAAATTGAAACATCTACTGAAGACCATGGGAGATGTGAAAATAAACGAACAACCGAAAGCTGGTACTCCGAAACCGCCCACGCGGCCAGACCCAAAACTTTTCCAGCAATCGGAAGAATCATTCCCGCAACACCGGATATAAATCCCAACAACATTACCGCGGGCATGAACGGGAGAATGAGAATGTTGGCTGGAAGTGAAAACAGAGAAATTGTTTTAAAGTATCCAACCAACAGCGGCAAAACCGCTATCTGTGCGGAAAGCGTCATGAGAGCAATTTCTCGGATTCCACCGGTTTCATCCCTTCTGCCAAACTTGTTTTGCAAAGACGGATAGACATATATCAAACCGAGAACTGCCGCAAAAGAAAGTTGGAAACCGACATCAAAAACTAAAAGAAACGGGTTGAACGCTATCATGACGGCTGCCGTAAAAAGAACTGCATTGCGCGCATCCGATAGTCTTCCGATTCCGGAAGCAATCAACACTACTGAACCCATTACTGCCGCCCGCACTACAGAAGCCGAGGCTCCGGTCATAACGGTAAAAACCGCTATACCCGCAATGGCAATCAAAATCGCTTTTTGGCGGCGCCAGCGCCAGAGCAAAAGTCCCAAAAGAGTTGCCGCAACCAATGTTATGTTATATCCGGAAATTGCCAACACGTGGCTTGTGCCGGTCCGATTAAAATCTTTACGCAAAGAATCCGGAATATTTTGCCGGCTACCCAATAAAATTCCATTTATGTACGCCGAGTTTGGAGAAGCAATAGATGTGCCCACGGATTTTTCAAACCTATTTTTTATATTGAAGATCGGCCGAAATATAGATAACCGCGCTTTTTCAAAAGCTCCCAAGTTTAAATCTTTGTCTAGCGACTTAATTTTGGGAGACTTCGCCACCGCGCGAATCCCCTGTTTTTTTAAATACATTACATAATCAAATTCCCCGGAATTGGTTGGGGCCAATAACGGAGCAACGATCTCAAGCGGATCACCGAACTTGGCCGGTTGGGATAGTTCGCCTTGAACAAGGATGCGGTCGTTGACCGGAATTATTAATTTGGGAGTTACAATTTCTTTTATCCTAAACTGGAAGCTAAATCTAGAGTTGTCTTTTGTGATTTCTCCGTCCACGTATCCCCTAAAAGTAAACTCTATCGTCTTGCCGCCTGCCTCAAGTCCGATAAATTGATTAAGGACAGACTGTCCCGCGTTTGCAACTGAAAATCTATACGCGCCCCCGGAAAAACACAGGAATATTAAGCCTATTAAAAATACTTTTTGCTTTGATAGTTTCTCTTCCCTACTTAAAGCAAAGTAACCGGCAACAATCATGCAGGCAAATGAAACTCCGATCAAAAACAAGATCCAGTTACCAGAAACCGCGACAGCTGAAGCCATCGCGGTTCCTAATAAGAACGCCAGGAGTGCTGCCCCAAAAATTTGGGATTTATGCATGCTTCATCCAAACAGAATCCTTACTTAACTGCAAACGCCCGATGTTGATCCGCACGATGGGCATGTGTAGCATGCGCCGGTACGAACCATGAGCGAACCGCATTGGCAGGTCGGTGCATCCGTGTTTGTCGCCGATTGGGCAAAAATTTCGTAAATGTTCGTTTCTGCTGCCAGCTCGGCAACCGGTTCGTTGTGTTTTGTCCCTCCGTTGTCAGAACTTGCGGTTATTGGCTCATGCTTAGTTCCGAATACTTCGGCCTGATCTTCCGGAGACAAGAACTTCATGCCCATATAGCGGAAAACGTAGTCGGTTATAGACTTGGCAACTGGAATATTTTTGTTTTCGGTAAATCCGGCCGGAGCGTACGCAGTATCTTTGAATTTCCTAACAAGAGATTTCATCGGTACACCGGATTGCAGAGCCATTGAAATCAGGATGGCAATCGTGTTCAGGAGGCCGGACACAGTACTGCCCTCTTTTGCGATTGAGATAAACACCTCGCCCGGCATGCCGGTTTCAGGATACATGCCGACAGTAATATATCCTTCATGACCGCCCACAGAAAACTTATGTGTAAGGGATGGCCGTTCATCGGGAAGTTTCACCCGGGTATATCCGTTGATATGCTCCACAAGTTTTGCGTCCGTGGCAGTTTCTTCTTTTTTGGTGTTTAGCGGCTGGAGACCTTTTGATCCGTCGCGATAAATTGCGATTGCTTTCAAACCAAGTTTCCAACCATGCATAAACGCATCGGCGACATCCTCACGCGTTGCGTTGCTTGGAAGATTTATTGTCTTGGAGATAGCACCTGAAATAAACGGTTGCGCAGCGGCCATCATGCGGAGGTGGCCCATATAACTGATACTGCGCGAACCTTTGTCCGCCTTAAACGCACAATCAAAAACCGGCAAATCTTCATCTTTAAGGTGCGGCGCACCCTCAATTGTGTCGTTCTCCATCAGGTATGACGTGATGTCGTTTACTTGGTCTTCGGTATAACCAAGTTTTTCAAGTGCGGCCGGCACCTGTCCATTAACTAATTTTAGCGTTCCTCCGCCGACAAGTTTTTTGTATTTAACCAAGGCAATGTCCGGTTCAACACCCGTCGTGTCGCAGTCCATCAAAAATCCGATTGTTCCGGTAGGAGCTAAAACTGTAACCTGAGAATTGCGGACCCCGTGCTTTTTGGCAAATTCCAAAGCTTCGTGCCAAACCATACGCGATGCAATTGAAAGATCGTGTTCTTTATATGATTGCTGGCTTGCGCGGGTGTAAAGTTCTTCTGCCGCGTTTAGGTGCATTGAGATTACGTTCAGCTGTGGGTCGCGGTTCTTTGCGAATCCGGCATATGGACCGACGCGATCCGCCACCAGCGCGGACATGCGGTACGCTTCGCCGCACATAAGAGATGTAATCTGACCGGCCAGAATGCGTCCCTGGTCCGAATCATAGGCAACTCCACTGCGCATCAGGAGTGCTCCGAGATTAGCGTATCCCATGCCAAGCTGGCGGTAATCTATGGCGTTCTTAGCGATTTTCTCCGTTGGGTAGGAGGAGAATCCAACCAGTATTTCCTGGGCCAAAATTCCGGTTGCAACGGCGCGGCGGAAGAAGTCCACATCAAATGTCCCGTCCGGCTTGGCAAACTTAACCAAGTTGAACGAAGCAAGGTTACAGGCGGAGTTGTCTATGTGCATATATTCCGAGCATGGGTTGGAAGCATTGATACGGCCGGTGTTCGGGCAGGTGTGCCAGCGATTGATCGTTGTATCGTATTGCATGCCAGGATCGGCGCTGTGCCAGGCAGCGTCCGCGACCCAATCCATAATTTGGCGTGCAGGTAATTTTTCCAAAACTTCTCCGGTCGTGACGGCTTTTAATTCCCATTGCTCGTTATTTTCAACAGCACGCATAAATTCATCGGTAACGCGTACGGAATTATTTGCATTCTGATACGGCAATAATGTATACGGCGAGAACAAGTCTCCATCCAAAGTGTTTTGATATCCACTCTGCACGAGAATCTTTGTCATCTCTTCGATATGCTGTTTGCAATAGATAAAATCTTTGATGTCTGGGTGACTAACGCTAAGAACAACCATTTTCGCCGCGCGGCGAGTCGCACCACCCGAACGAATTGTATTTGCAATTCCATCCGCGCCTTTCATAAATGAAACCGGACCGGATGAGTAACCACCCTTAGAAAGTTGCTCTCTTGAAGAACGCAGATTTGAAAGCGAGGTGCCCGATCCGGAACCATGCTTAAAAATCATCCCCTCGTCACGATACCATTCCATGATTGACTTCATGTCATCATCAACGGCCAAAATAAAACACGCCGAGCATTGCGGCTTTTCAGTCATCCCGACATTGAACCAAACCGGGCTATTGAATGCGAAGTGCTGATTAACTAAAAGCCAAGTGAGGTCAAGTGTAAAATTGTATGCGTCTCCGGGAGTTGCAAAGTAGCCGCCTTCCAAACCCCAGGAACCGACGGTCTTCGCAACCCGGTCAATCATTTGCCGGACACTTTGTTCGCGTTCAGGCGTTCCAATTTTCCCACGAAAATACTTTGAAGCGACAATATCGGTTGCAGTTTGGCTCCAGGATGCGGGAATTTCTATATTGTCTTGTTGAAAAACTACCGTGCCGTCGCTCTTAGTTATTTTAGCATTGCGACGTTCCCACTGAATTTCGTCGTAAGGATGACGATTCGGATCGCCGAACATTCTTGTCCAAGAAAATCCTTTATTAGAAGGTTGGTGGTGAGCGGAATGAGCGCTCTTTCCGTTTCCGTTTTTGTACTCGACCCCCGATGATGTTCCTGCTGCGCGTGGAAACGCAGATGGTGTTGCCGTCATATAAATTTAGTTAAGGTGATACGAAGTAAAGAAATTGTACCACCCAAGAATCACCAATCAACTGTTGATAAGCGAGCACAAAACGATACTTCAGACATGGCAACACGGCACCCGCTAAAAAAGCCCCTTTAAGAGCTTCTTTAGAAAACAGCCTGGCCGGAAGTGGTAAAATATTTTGCGACTCGGACCGGTTTTGGGGGGTCAGTTTTGCAAAGATTCGGCTACTTGCCCATCTTGCGTCTGATGAAGGCCGGGATGTCGTATTGAGAGTCGTCAGTGGCTGATTCGTCTATAATTTCGCGCTGTTCATGCTGGATCGGTTGAATTGTCGGTTCGGAATAAGTTTCCGGACGAATAATCGGGGTCGGTTTTTTAACTGTATCAAACAAACTGATTCCGTTTACGGTTGCTTGCCGCGGTGAAGCCGCAAATCCGTTCACAAACCCGGTTGCCACTACACTAATTTTTATTTCTCCCTTCTTTAATGTTTCATCAATTACCGCACCGAAAATAACTTTGGCTTCTGGATCTATGTGCTCTGTGATTACGCGGGCGGCTTCGCTGATTTCCGCCATTGCCATATCCGGTCCGCCGGAAACATTGAAGAGTACGCCGCGCGCGCCATCAATAGAAACTTCAAGCAGTGGCGAATTGATGGCCATTTTTGCGGCTTCAATCGCTCGGTCATCTCCCATTGCGCGACCAATACCCATAAGTGCCGAACCAGAATTAGACATAACAGCTTTCACATCCGCGAAGTCAACGTTGATGATTCCGGGGATCGTAATCAAATCTGAAATTCCCTGAACACCTTGACGTAAGACATCGTCCACGATCGCAAAAGAATCAAGCAAGGGAGTTTTGCGATCAATGATAGAAAGCAGCCGGTCGTTATGAATCGTGATTAGAGCATCCACTTTGTCGCGCAGGGTTAGGAGTGCTTCATCGGCGATACGCATACGCTGAGCTCCTTCAAAAGTAAATGGCTTTGTAACAACAGCAACCGTAAGTGCGCCGAGTTCTCGCGCAATCTCTGCGATGACCGGACTCGCACCAGAACCAGTACCACCGCCCAAACCATTGGCGATAAATACCATATCCGCACCCTTGAGCGCGGCAATAATATCTTCTCGTGTTTGTTCGGCGGCTTCGCGGCCGATTTCAGGATTCATTCCAGCGCCAAGACCTTTGGTTAAGCTCTTGCCGATGTGAATCTTAACCGGAGCATTCGAATTATGCAGCGCCTGCGCATCAGTGTTAATCGCGATAAATTCCACGCCATGAATTCGCGCCTCGATCATTCGCTTGAGCGCGTTCTGGCCGGAGCCCCCAATACCGCAAACCTTGATCCTCGCAAATGTTTCAAATTGTGGCTTTATTTGTGGCATAGGTTATGGCAAAAGCACTAGCGTATTATCATAAAATAAAAACAGGCGCAAGCTGGGCTTAAAGCGCTGTTGATAACCTGTAGATAGGCTAAAAACGCCTTACGGCATGAAGTTTTTCAGCCAATCGCTGGCTTTCCCCAATAAACCGCCCGAACGATTGAACGTTTGGTTTGTTTTTTGCCTCGCACCGCCTAATTCCTGTTCAATTCCCCACAACGCAAGACCAACCGCTACGACATAGGAAGGGTCGGCAACCACTTCCAGTACCCCGCCGACATGAACCGGCTTTGCCAATTTAACCGGCAGGCGAAGACGCTCTTTCATTACTGCCAAGAGACCGGGTAAATTTGCGCCGCCGCCGGAAAGCACGACACCCGCCGGCAAGGTACCGCTCCGTGAAATTTTTTTGAGTTCTGCGCCCACCATCTCAACAAGCTCATCAATGCGAGCATCAACCACCCTGATGAGTTGCTTACGCGGAATGACAAAATCTTCTCCGAGCGCGGCGGTGAGATCAATATTTTCTCTTCGGCGCAGGTCTTCACCTTCCGAAGTGGCGCCGTGTTCCAGTTTAATTTGCTCTGCGACATCCATCGAGGTTCGCAATGCTATCGCAAGATCATTGGTAATATGTCGAGAGCCGATTGGAAACATTGCGCTGTGCACCAAATCAGCCTCTTCAAATATTGCCATGCTTGAAGTGCCGCCGCCGAAGTCTAAATGCAGTACGCCGAACTCGCGCTGACTTTTATCAAGCGCCGCCAGCGAGGCGGCAAGCGGAGCATAAATCAATCCCGCAACTTCAATATTATTCTCATGAACACACTTGGCTATATTGCGAAGGTATGGCGATAGGCCATCAATAATGCAAACTTCCGCCTCAAGCCTAACACCCTTCATGCCGAGAGGATTCCTGACATGTTCGGTTCCGTCTACGATAAAATCCCTGGGTAGCACGTGGATGATCTCACGATTGGGCGGAAGACTAACCACCGAAGCGGCCTGAAGAACGCGATCAATATCGTGTTGTGAAATTTCGTTGTCCGCGCGCGACACGGCAATAACACCGCGCGAGGTCTGCGTCTGTACATGTAATCCGTTTATAGAAAGATAGGCTCGGCGAATCGGCATCTGCGCCATTGCTTGCGCTTGTTGGACGGCGGCGCGGATACTCTCTATCGCTTCTTCCATATCCACGACAGTTCCTTTTCGGATGCCGTTGGATGGCGCACTTCCGGCGCCGATGATCTCCGGTTTTTCTGATTCGCGGCTAACTTTCGCCACCACCACCTTAACGTGGGAGTTGCCGACATCTATACCGGATACGATGTGTTCAAAAGCCATAGAAAATAATCAAAGCTGACGTAAAATCTTTTGCTCAAGGCGCTCCATAACGGTGGCTTCTTTCGCCGAGCGCTCGTGGTCATACCCGAGTAAGTGCAAAACGCCATGCACGGTAAGCCATTGGAGCTTGTGTTCTATCGGCATACTTTCGCGACGGGCAGCCGTTCTTGCATAAGACATGCAGATAAACAGATCGCCAAGCGTCCTGACAGAAGTATAACCCGTCAAGGCGTCTTCGCCTAGTGGAAATGAGAGCACGTCGGTTACAGAGTTCTTTTTTCTGAACTTGCGGTTGAGAGACCTGATTTTATATTCACCCACAAGAGATACGCTTATCTCAAGGTTTGGGCTCTTTTTACCTAAAGCCTTGAACACGCGCTGAATAATATCCTTAAAAAATTGGGCGTTAAAACTCTTGTCGCTCGTCGTGTTTCGGAACACGAGATCTATGTTCATTGCAGTTCTTCTTTTACGATTCTACTGACGACCTGGCCGTCGGCTTGACCCTTAACCGCCGCCATTACCTGTCCGATAACTTTGCCCATATCTTTAGGACCGGCAGCACCGGTATTTTTAATAGCTTCGCGCACTTTTTCACGAATAACATCTTCGGAAAGCTGTTCCGGCATATAAGCCGACAGCATTTGAGCTTCGGATTTTTCTTGCTCGGCCAATTCGGGTCGGCCGGCCTTAATATAAATTTCAGCGGATTCTTTACGCTTTTTTATCTCGGAGCCCAGGACTTCAATAACTTCCTCATCCGAAAGCATGCTGGCCGAATCAAGTTGATCCGCCGGTGTTCCGGACTTGGCCAGCTTTGAACGCTTTTCAAGCTCCTTATTTTTTACCGCTGACAAAATAGTGGAAAGCGTTGTGCGCCTGGCCGCATCACCCGCTTTCAGGGCTGACTTAACGTCGTCTTTTATTTTATCCTTAATCATCAAATAAATGTCTAAAGCCGAACGGCCGGGAAGCCGAAGGCGTCCAGCGCGTTCGGCTTCCCGTGTCGGAATTGACTCTTAAATATCCAGTTCTTGTTTTAAGCGCCGCTTTTCTTCCTCAAAGTTTTCCTCGGTGTATTTGCCGAGTTTTTCAAGGCGCTTTCTAAGGGCGCTTAAATGCAGGCCCATGATGGCGGCCTGTTTTTCTTTTCGATCGGTAAGCTTGCGAGCGCGGAACTGCGTTTGTTTAGCTTTAACCACGATGCGGCTCTGCTGAACAAACCGGCTGAAACGCCTCATCATGCTTCCGATGCTTTCTCCTTGTTTTCGTTGTACGTCTACCACATATAAAACCCCCTTTCATCTATCAGCTTTAAGCTGATAGCTTGTGACTCGCATTTAAGAGTCGCAGGCTATCTTCTCAAGCTAATCTTGTACCAATTTTGGGCCAAGATGCTTACCGCCCAGCACATGTACGTGGAAATGCGGAACAAGCTGACCTCCATGTTCTCCTTTGTTAATCACCAAACGATAACCTTTATCCAGATTCACTTCTCTTGCGACCCTGTTCGCAATCAGCAACATCTTGCCCAACAACGATTCATCTTCACGCGTTGCTTCGTCCAAAGATTCAAAGTGCTTAATCGGCATCACCAACAAGTGCACTGGCGCGTTCGGCTTAATATCTTTGAGAACTATTATCTCATCATCGCGATAGACTGGCTCGCTCGGCAGCTCTCCTTTGATAATTTTACAGAAAACGTCGGTTATCATGCTCGGAGTGGGCTCCCCGTGGGTCGCCCGCGAGGGGCCCCATCATCATAATCCCTTATGCTTCCCTGCCTGACGGCAGGCAGGCGAGAGAGATGATGGGGACACGCGTCGGCGACCCCGAGGGAACTCTGTTAACCAACCCTATGACTTTTTAAGTCGTTTCTTTAACTCATCTACAATTTTCTCCACCGGAACGGTTTCCTGGACACCTGTGTCCATTTCGCGGATGATTACCGTCTTATCAATCGCCTCTTGCTGACCGAATATCAGCGCGAACCTCACGCCTAAACGATGCGCGATGCGAAGTTGAGCTTTAATGCTGTCCCGCCCGAGAGACGATTTAACTTCAATTCCAGCGCGCCTAATATCTTCAAACAAGAGCAAGCTTCTTCGCTTAGCCACTTCGCCAAGCTGGACGAGAAATACTTTTGGCTTCAGGCCGGCTTCTGGAACGTTTGTCTGCTGATCTTTTAAGACTTCTATAACGCGTTCAAGGCCCATCGCCCAGCCCGCGGCCGGCGTGCGTTGCCCGCCAAGTAAATCTACAAGGCGATCATATCTTCCCCCGGAGAGAAGAGAAGATCGATTCGTTGTTTGGTCATCCGGCAAAAATTCAAATACGGTTCGGGTGTAGTAGTCCAGACCACGAACCAGATAAGGATCAATGAGGTAAGGAATTTGTGCTTCGTCCAAGAACTCTAAAACATGCTTAAAGTGGTTTTTACACTCGCCATCCAGGTAATCCATAATCTGCGGCGCCTCTTTACGAACCTCGCGGCAAATTTCTTCTTTGCAATCTAAAACGCGAAGAATATTTTCTTTTGTTCGCACGCGGCATTGAGCGCATATTTTCTTAGCCCGCGACTTGTAATAATCGCGGAGCGATTTTAAATAGGCCGGGCGGCAGTTCTGATCACCGATCGTGTTGATCGTAAGCGTGTGGCCCTTGATTCCCATTGATTCAATAATTTTGTGAGCAAGGAATAAAAGTTCCGCATCTACGATTTCGGATGCATCGCCGAGAGTTTCTGCGCCGATTTGATGAAACTGGCGATAGCGCCCTTTTTGCGGCTGGTCGTGCCTGAACATGGAAGCATTGTAGAAAAGTTTTACTGGCTGCGGTCGAACCTGCATGCCGTGTTCAAGATAGGCACGGACCGTAGGTGCGGTCCCTTCTGGACGAAGTGTGAGCTCGTCCCCGCCCTTAGTCTTTAGCGTATAAATTTCTTTACTTACAATATCGGTCTCTTCGCCCACTCCGCGGCGAAACAAGTCGGTAGATTCCAAAACGGGCGTCTCAATTTTCTCAAAGCCGTAGTCTTCAAGGAGAGACTCGGCTTTTTTTGCTACGTAGCGCCAGTATTTTTGGTCTTCGGGCAGAATATCATGCATGCCCTTGGGCGCTTGGAATGTTTTTGATTTTTTAGCAATTGCCATCATATTAAGTAACTTTCTACGGAAGCGGGAAGGTTACACGATCCACGCCTTCAATTTTATTAAGAGGCCAGAGGCGAATCCATGCGCGGCCGGAAATAAACTTTTTATTGAGCACCCCCCATGCACGTGAATCCGAACTGTGCATACGGTTATCGCCCATCACAAAGTATTCGTCGGACTTTAGCTCTGTCCGAACTGTACCCCGGGTTTCGTTTGCTAGGGGTAGATATATCTTTTCATCAAGCAGTAACCCGTCCGGGTATCTTGAGTTAAAGATTTTTACAGTGTTTTCTTTAACTTCTACGGTTTCTCCTGGAAGCCCTATAATTCGTTTAATGAAATGCTCGCTTGTATCGTAGGGATACTCAAAAACGATTACATCTCCTCTTTGCGGTTTATCCAGGCGGTAGCCCAGCTTATCCACAATGAGGTAATCTTTATCATGGAAATTGGGCTCCATTGACTGCCCCTTAACGAAAAACGGCTGGATCAGATAATACCGCACCGGAACGATTATGACAAGGGAGATGGCTACGATCTTTATGGTTTCCCAAAGAAATTCAACAAGCCCTCCGCGGGAGCTTTCTGTTTGTTTTGGCCTCTGCATCGGCTCCTGTGGTAACGGAAATTGAGTAACGGTTTGTCTTTCAGGCATAAGATTTATATACGGGCCTTATCATACCACGCCAAACACTAAATTGGAAAGCTTCTGCTTTGCATTTCAAAAATTTCGTATATACTTCCTGACATGGCATTAAAACTCATCGTCGGCATCGGAAACCCCGATCAGGAATACCACGAAACCCGCCACAACATCGGTTTTGTAATTCTTGAAAAGCTGGCCAAAAAGATTGAAGCAAATGAATTTGAAAACGACCTGAAAAGCAACGCTCTCACGGCAAAGGGCAAATTTGAGCGGGACGGTAAAAAGAGCGTCTCGGTTTTACTGGTTGAACCGCAAACCTTCGTAAATAAAAGCGGTGATGCCGTTTCAGCGCTCGCACGAAAAAACAAAATCAAAGCCCAGGATGTGATAATCATTCAGGATGACCTGGATATACCCTTCGGTAACGTAAAGTTATCGTTTGATAAAAACTCCGGCGGACATCGCGGAATAGAGAGCATCATCAAAGCGCTCAAAACAAAAAAGTTTTATCGGATAAGAATCGGCACCGGCGTCCGCGCCCTAGATAAAGCCCGCCAGCAGTCCGACAAAAAACGTGATGAATTCGTCAAAGACTTCGTACTCAAAAAGTTCACCCCCTCCGAACGCGAAGAGATTAAAAACCTTTTCAAGGAAACACTCAAACGCTTGGAACAGATTCTCTGATTTTTTCCCGCAACCTGTTTGTGTTCCCGTATTGTGTAAGTACAAGATACGAGGCAAGAGTTGCAGAATTTGAATTTTCCGAAATTCTTTTCATCATCCTTCTTTTGGTAACCGTCCGCAAAACTCGGTGGTCGGGGAAATGCACCCAGCCCAGAAAATCAACACCGGAGGCAAGCGTGCTAATGGAAACCTTGTTTGGGTGTAAGTCTAGTTTTAGGCGTTCTTCTAAAAAGTCGCCTATCTTGGGCAACAATTCCTCAAGCCAGCTTTTGTCACGGGACAGGATCACAAAGTCATCCGCGTAACGAATGTAGTATTTTGCTTTAAGGCGGTGCTTCATGAACTGGTCAAACTCATTCATGTAGATATTCACGAATAACTGGGATGTAAAGTTGCCCAAGGGAAGGCCAACCCCTGGAGCGGTTGACTGAAAACTGCCGATAACTCGCTCCGGGAGCCAAAGGATATCTTTATCGGATATGTATGTTTTGAGAATTGATATGAGAATATCTTGGTTTACGGAAGCAAAAAACTTTCGTATATCGCATTTCAGAATCCAGACTGTTCTGGTGTGGTTTTGCGAAACTTTGTAGGCAAACGTACGAAATCTGTTTATTGCTTTGTGGGTTCCCTTATTTAAGCGACAAGAATACGAATCGGCAATGAATGTGCGACCAAAGAACGGATACAACTGGCGATAGAGTGCATGGTGAAGCAGGCGGTCTCGCACACTTGCTTTGTGGATATTGCGGGGTTTTGGGTCAGAGATATTAAATGCGTGATACGGCGCGTGGGTGTACGTTTTTGTTTTCAGGTCGTTGTGGAGAGAAATAATATTCTCCATAAGGTTCACCTCAAATTCCTGAACATCTTTTCTCGCTCGCTTGCCACGCACAAATTCTCCCCACGCTTCAAGGAGATTTTCTAAAGAAATGATAGAATCGTAAGTATGACTAAATTTAATTCTGGACATGAACTTGTAAGCCCCCCCCAAGGCTTCTGCCCGCTCTGGAAAAAGCTAAAAGTTTTTACAAGAAATGGCTCGTTATTCATCGTAACATGCCCCGAACGGAAAGATTTGGTATTGGTTCCAGGATAGACTTTTTATTTTTGGACAATTTAGAACTTTTGAGAAAGGCTATGTATGCGCCTATAAACTCAAAAATTGTGTTACTTGAGGAGGTATCAACTAAAGTAGACTCGGTTCGTTTTTTCTTCCAACTCGCGTGGGAAGCAGGGCTTGTTTCTCATAATCAGTTCGTTGATCTTGGAAGCTCTATTGAAGAACTGGGTAAGATTGTGGGTGGATGGAAGAAAGGCATTGTAAATAAAACTTCCGCCCCAAGGACGGAAGAAAGAAGAGAGTAGCGCGAGAACACCTGATTGCCAGCGTTCCACCTGTTCGGGTTCTCGACAGAGTCGGCGTTCACGTTCCAGCCGTCGTAGTTGGCATTCCAGTTCACGTTCACAGCCCACAATAATGTGCGCTATACCATCTTTGGCACCACCCCTTGAGTGCTCTTGGGGTTGTATCGTATTTGAGGCTTCAAAGCCCACCAGTATACCGCACCGATTCTTTTCTTTTTTCAGAATATGCACATCAACTCTTGCTCAAGACTTATCCGGAGCAATTCTCTAACACGCAATTCCGAGGCGCTGCACAAAAGCCGTAGCCGTCACGCTTGAGCATTCCTTAATCAGTATTGTAACAATAAAAAGACGACCCTTCTACTCCCCTGATTTCCGCCGAAGCGGATTTCAAAGTTTCAAAGGGTCGTAGACTCCAGGAGCCCGGGACTAAGGGCTCAAAGAATCAGCGCGAGAACACCTGATAGCCAGCGATCCACCTGAGCGGGTACTCGACAGAGCCGGCGCACACGTGCCAGCCGCCGAAGTCGGCATCCCAGTACACGTTCACAGCCCACAACTTGCCCTTGGCATCCTTGATGTAGCAGATGTTGGCGTAGCCGTTGGTGAGAAGATTGCCCTTCTGGCCACGGCTTTGGCGAGTCAACATCTCCCAGAGGTGCGCGAGTGTGGTCTCTTCGCAGTCGGCTCCAAGTTCCTCGCGGATGTCCTTGTCCAAAGAGTTCTTGGTTAGCCGGTGCACGACCAGTTCGGCTGCCGGGACGTTCTTCTCCACCTTGGACAGTAAGTTGGCTCGGAAGTTGTCGCCCAGGTAACCGATGCGGACGATAGTGGTGTCGCCGGTGTCCACCTTGAAGTGGTCGGCGGCGGCGAAGTGCTCCACCGCGCTCACCGCCACGGTGCAGACGACCTCAAGGAGAGACTTGAGTGTTGCCAGCATCTTGGCGGCTTCCTTGTCCAGCCAACGCTGGAACGAAACGCGGCTGATGCCCATGTCGTTGGCGATCTTGCACAGGTGATCGGTTTGGTTGGTCGTCACGTCCGTCTGTGCGGTCATGGCGATCTCCTTATTGGTGTTCGGATATTGCAAACGCCGACTGAATTGCCGGAATTCGCAACAGCCTTTTAAGGTACTCTGGCGGGATTGCCAGTATGGATACATTATACACTTCAAATTTGGTACTGTCAATTGCTCTATCCTTTAACCAAAAACAGCCCTTTATTTGGGCTGTTTTTGTACTTGTCGCCTGTCGCCTGTCGCTTTATTTTACATTAGTCCTCTATTCGCTTCCTCAAACGAGCAATCATTTCTTCGGCGTGCTTTACCCCGCCTAAGCCCATAGAAAGGCCGAGGGCCAACGAACCGGCGGCAACTAGACCGACAACGACGATGCGGATTATGTCATCTGCAACCTTCAATTGGGCAAGCGCTACCAGGAACGAGAACACAAATACCGCCCACTTCGTTAATGAACCTAGGAAATTGCCTGATGCCAGGCCGGCCGCTCGGACCGACGCGCGCACCGTGCTTTCCAAGAACTTCGCTACCAAAATACCAATGAGCAGAATAAACGAAGCAACAATTACGTTCGGGATATACACGACAACCGTACGCAGAAAGTCGCTTACCTGATCCAGGCCAAGAATATTCGTGGCCGCCATCAGGAATACCACCACAAAGAACCAGCGGACGAGTTCGCCAAAGAAATTCGGACTGTCCAGGCGAAAACCGCTTCGCTCCCAAGCTTGTCTGAAACCTACGCGGCCAAGCGCGCCATCAATACGAACAACGCGAACTATATGATAGGCAAGCTTGCCGAGAGCAACCGCTATCAGCCAGCCAACAAAAAACACTATAAGCGCAGCAACTAAACGAGGTGCAAAACCGGCTACGCCTGTCCAAAGAGTAGTGAGGGACGTGCGAACTATTTCAGGATATTGATCAACCATATCGCACCCCCTTTCTCGCGGAGAGGGCCCCAGAAGTTGCCCGCGCGGGGCCCCAAAGGCGATATCCCTCAAGCTCGCGAGACAGCCTTTGGGGATACGCGTTGGCAACGATTAGGGTCTCTGTCGCTTTCATTGATGTTATAAGTATACCAC
>ERZ1292623.2414-Hain-H51-01um-R1-2414-length-16787-cov-5_pt1 | contig 16787 bp, 17 predicted proteins | sample MGYA00564398_ERZ1292623 | MGnify/ENA primary metagenome ERZ1292623 (study PRJEB36523, sample SAMEA6512633) | groundwater metagenome | collected 2019-01-07 | study: AquaDiva: Metagenomics assemblies of 32 groundwater samples | reverse complement strand
CCAATAAATTATATCAAGCATTAATAAAAGTACCATTACCTTTGCAAAGAAAAACTCGCTTCCTGAATAATCTCCTATTATTATTTCAAGCACTGGACGTAAAAATTCTGTTATTTGATAAATAATTTCCCTCATTCCTTCTCCAAGATCAATATTTCCAAGAAATTGAGCTGAAATTAAGGGAATTGAAAAAATTGCGAATAATAAAGTTAAATATATGGTATTTTTTTTCATCATTTTTAATTAAGGATACTAACTTTAAAAAGATTCCTTTATTCGCGATATTAGCATAATAGCTTTTATTAGACCAGTAAGTGATGGTTAAGTATAGAAAACTTAAATAAAAGAATTTTAAAAACAAAGTTTAATAAATGCTTTTAGCTTAAAAAAATAATGGTAATAAAATCAGATATGGGAATAACTGTAAAGAAAGAAAACGATGTATCAGAATGGTATTCTCAAGTTTGTTTAAAATCAGAGCTGGCAGATTATGGGAGTGTTAAAGGAACAATGGTTATAAGGCCTCTTGGATATTCAATATGGCAGAAAATACAGGATTATTTCAATGAAAATATAATAAAAAAGAATAATGTTCATAATGCCTACTTTCCTTTATTTATTCCAGAATCCTTCTTTAAAAAAGAAGCCCAGCATGATGAAGGATTTAAAGCAGAAGTTGCATGGATTGATCCAAAGATAACAGGAGATGGAGAAAGATTAGCTATAAGGCCTACATCTGAAACTATTATATACGACTCATTTTCAAAATGGATACGCTCTTATAAAGATCTTCCAATGAAAATAAATCAATGGTGTAATATTGTCCGTTGGGAGACAGAAGCTACAAAATTATTTTTAAGGTCTAGAGAATTTTTATGGCAGGAGGGTCATTGCGCTTATGAAACAAAGGAAGAATGTAAAAAGGATGCAATAACTATAATTAATGATTATGAAAAACTTTGTTTAAATTTATTAGCACTACCTGTGCTTAAGGGTAAAAAAACTGAAAAAGAGAAGTTTGCAGGAGCTGATATAACTTATACTATAGAAGCATTTATGCCTGATGGAAAAGCATTGCAATGCGGCACATCACATGAATTAACCCAAGGATTTGCAAAATCATTTGATATAACCTTTCTTGGTAAGGACGAAAAAAAGCATTATATTTTCCAAAATTCGTGGGGAATTTCAACTAGATTAATAGGAGCTGTAGTAATGACTCATAGTGATAATAAAGGTTTGGTTTTACCGCCAAAAATTGTAGAAAATAAAATAGTAATTATTCCCATAATAAAATCTAAAGAAGTAAAAGTTGAAAAAAAAGCACAAGAATTAAAATTAAAATTAAAAAGATTTAATCCAATATTAGATAATAGAAGAGATTATTCTCCTGGATGGAAATATAATGAATGGGAGTTGAAAGGAGTTCCTATAAGAATTGAAATAGGTCCTAAAGACATTGCAAAAAATCAAATTGTTTTAGTTAGAAGAGACAGTATGAAAAAGAAAAACGTTAAAATAACAAATTTAGAAAAAGAAATTGAAAAAGAACTAGATGATATGCAAGATAATTTATTAAAAAAAGAAAAAAATTTCTTAGAAAAAAGCATTGTTAAAGTAAAAAATTTTGAAGATTTAAAAAAAACTGTAAAAAATAAAAAAATAGCTTTAGTAAAATTTTGTGGAAGAGAATCCTGTGAGAATGAAATAAAAGAAAAAACCCAAGGAGTTACAACTAGGTGTATTCCATTTAATTCAAAAACAAGCAGAAACGAGAAATGTATTTATTGCAAAAAAGAGGCTAATTGTGAAGTTTACTTCGCAAAGAATTATTAGCTTATCTAAGTCTTCTACTGACTTCTTCCTCAAAAAAATCTCTAAATTCATTAAGTTTATCAATAGAAACTTTCGCACCTGTAGCATTTTTATGCCCGCCACCTGTTGATCCTGGAATTCTTTTAACGGCTTCTAAAGTTATTTTTCTAACATCAATTTTTCCCCTAATTGATAAATTAGCAACATTACCTTTTTTATGAGCAACAATTATAATCTTACCGGGAAACCTGTAAGATAATTCATTGGCAATATCTGCACTTATACTTAGTTCCCCACCATAATGAAAAAATATGACTTTTCTTGAAGATCTAGCTATTCTTTTAGCTTTTTCAATAAGGTTACTATAGATTTTCTCTATTTGATTATATCTTTTTAAAATTTTCAAATTTTTTTCACTCTCAATTAAAATATCACTAGGTGAAGAAGCATCAAACAAAAAAGTAATCATTGAAACAACATTGGTTGTTGTGTCTTTAAGAGAAAAATCTAAAATTGTTATAAGCTTGCCAAATTCGCTCTCATATAAAATTTCAAAAGCAGATTCTACATTTCTTTTCAATAGTTCAGGGCATTCTTTTAGAAAATCATTATAAAATTCCGGTATGTAATTATCGCTTATACAGCCAGCAACTGCAATCCACATGTCTTTTCTGTTATTTACAACTTTATAAGCAATATAGCTCGTTGGTTCACTTGATTTTTTCTTGCTTAAAATTGGATTATAGTAAAAAACATTTCTATGATTTAAATTAATCTCTACATCATGATGGTCTATCCAAATAACTGGAATATTTTTTCTTTCCACCTCATTTAAAAAAGAATTTGAAACACTTGGCTTGTCCAAAATAAAAACATAATCAGAATTAAATTCCTCAATTTTTTTCAAATAAGTTTCATCAAGTTCTGGAAAAGATTTAATAGCTACTCCTTTTCCCCTGTTAATAAATCTTCTAAGCAATATAAAGCTCATTAAGCCATCAACGTCATTGTCAAAAAAGAACACAGGATTTTGCGCTTTTTCTAAATGTTCTCTTATTTCCTGCAATTGAATCTGGGATAACATTAAATTTTTACAAAAGTAAGGTTAATAAAATTATCTTTTATATCTCTTTACAAGGCTTTACACTTATTTGCATTATCACAAAACCCTGATAGGTTTTGAGATTCCCAAAAAATCTAACTAGAATCAACTACTATCTAAAAATAGTAGATTTTTTAGGATTAATCATATATATTAAGTATTAATCATATAAAATAAGTATATTTTATACTTAAAATAGTAATATTTATAAGCTTTTTTTAATACATAGTAAGTATGAATACTCTTAATTATAAAAAGATAGAGGAGCTAAAAAGAAAAGTTGAGATATGTGAAAGTTATAAAAGAGAACTTACAAATTATCTTCAAAAGTTAAAAGACAGCTTAATTAAAGGAGAAATAACACATGAAAGATTTTATGAAATATTTGATAGCAAGTATAACAATAAAACAATAAGCCAATGGATTAATTATTATGACAGATATATTTTATATTGCAATAATGAAATAAAAAAACATGAAAGATCAACAAGAAAAAACAAAGTCTTATTAACTATCTCTTTTATTCTTTTAATAGTGCTTTCTCTAGGAATTGCAATATTTATTACAACCCAGAAAGATGTTTTACTTGCACCTCTTAGCTTAGAATTCTCAGAAACTCTTAATATAGAATTTATAGATTTGGCAGAATATGAATGGATTCCAACTAATCCAGGCAAATTAGAGTATGTTACAATCTCTGGTAGATTAGAAGGGATTGGAACTGCAAAAGTATTCTTAAATGATCTGTTAATTTTAGATACTAATGAAATTAATAGCTCTGTAAAAAAAACAAGCATTACAGGGCAAATAATTACAGAACAAGTAATAGAATCAATAGCTAATGAAACATTATCAAATCAAACAACTAATGAAACTATAATTCAACCAGATGCCAGTATAAATGAAACTACTCAAATTATTCAAACTATTCAAACTGAAACAGTTGTAAAAATATTTGATAACTTCTGCTTGGAAACATGTGACTTAAATAATTTTCAATTAAATAACCAATCATATAAATTAAAAATAGAAATATTAAATGCAAGATTGTATATTGATAAAATATCATATAAAATATCTGAAATTCCAAAGAAAATTGAAATAATTAAACAAGAAGAAAAAGTTAAAGAAGGAAAAAAAATTACAACCTTAATTCCTCAAAGCTTAGAAAATACAATTATTTCAACAAACATCCCATCATCCTGGAAAATTAAAAATCCCTCTAATATAAGAGTTCATTGGGAAGAAGGAAATAAAGATATTAGTTTCAATGCAAAAGACTTAGATAATGATAAAAATATTGATGCAATTGACTGGACCTCTCCAGTTTCTGGAAGCCAGACATTTATTATTATAGTTATCACAAAAGTTGAGCATCTTGATCAAAATAAAAATTTCATAAGCAATATCTACGAAGAAGTCAAAGAATTAGATGGGATTTGGAGTGAAACTATTCCTGATGGAAATTATGTAAGAGCAATGTTTGAAAAAAATCTAACTAATGAGAACGATATTACAATTTATCCCCGTATTATTTCAGGAACGCCAAAAATCGAAGTTTATGAATTTAACAAAACTGAATTAATAGCAGAGTTCACTAATATAAAAAATAACCAATATAACAAAGTTTTATTAACAAACCTACAAGGAAGTCAAGAGGTATTTGATCTAAAAATTTCTGGTGGAAGCATTGAATTTGATCACATTATTGACCCAATAACTAATCTCATAATAACTTCCTGCGATGTTAATGATATTCCTAACACTAATTGCTTTAATGCGCTATCTGGAGATGGAGGAACTAATTTTGCACTAGCTAAAGGACAGCATATAGATGCACAGTTCCAAGTATTAACCTCAGTGCAAAGTGTAACCTCTGCTAGTTTATTCTATGATTCATGGGGAAGTTTAAGTGGAACCTGGGCAATTTATGTTAAAAATGTGAGAGATGGCAGTATAATATGCCAAATAACTACTGCTCCAGAGAATGCAGTAGAAACAAGAAATTCAATAAACTGCAATGCTATAACACCAACTCAATTGCAAAATGGATTATGGTTGCAAATTAATAACAACGATGCTGGAAGTCCACAGAACATAAATTTAGATTATGCTTTTCTTAATGTAGATTATGTTCAGCTAGTAGGCAATGCAGCTCCAACAATTGTTTCTGTAACACCTATACCTAATGTTGATTTATTAGCAGGAACAACTAAAAGTATTACATTTCAATTTACAGCTCAAGACACTAATGGTGCTAGTGATTTAAATGATGCATCTGCTTCTGCAAGTTTTATAAAAACAGGAGAAAATACCAGAGTTGGCAGTTGCTCTTTTGTTTCTACAGCAGGAAATCAAAAAACATACAGCTGCACAGTTACAATGCAGTATTATGACAATGATGGAACTTGGACAATTAGTGTAACTATCCAAGATGCAGCAGCTGCAACAGCAACAGATTCATCAAATACTTTTGTTGTAAATTTATTAAAAGATATAACAATAAGTCCTGCAAGTATCAGCTTTCCAAGCACTTCACAAGGAGCAGCAAATATTATATCAACTAGTGATACAACTATAACAAACAAAGGAAATTTTGATTCTACAAATGGAAATATCCAACTAACTGCAAAAGATCTTACAGGTGTAACAACTCCAGCAGAAATAATTCCAGCAACTAATTTTAAGTCTGTAGGTTCATCTCAAGCAGGAACAGTATGCACAACTGGAACTACACTTAGCAATGCAGTTGCTGTGAATATTTTAAGCGCTAATCTTCCAAGAGGCAATCCAACTGATGGAAATCCTCTTTACACTTCAAATACTGAAACAATGAGATATTGCATTACTCTTGTCCCTAGTGCAATAAGTTCACAAGACTATACAGCAACATTCTTAAAAGGAAACACATGGACAATAGGTCTTTTAGCAGCTTCAATTATAATTAAAAGAAAAAGAAAAAAAAGAGATATTGAAAAAAATTACTTAAAAGAAATATTAACTGAAGTACTAGACAAAAAAATAAGAACTTTAGATAAAAAACTTGAGAAACTGCTAATAATTGCCAAAGAAAAAGAATCACCAGAAAAAAAGAAAATAAAAAATATAAATATTCCAGTAGAAATTTTCAGAGAAAAAATAGGAGCTGCAGAATCATTATGCAAATATCTTAAAGAAAATAAAGGATTAAAATTCAGTGAGATTTCAAAATTGCTGAACAGAGATCAAAGAACAATTGCACTAAATTATAAAAATGCTGTTAGAAAAAAGAAAGAAAAGTTAAAAGATCAAAAAACAAAAATTTACATTCCTATTGAAATTTTATCAAATAGAAATCTAAGTATATTAGAATCAGTTGTTAAATACTTAAAAGAAAAAGGATTTAAAAATTCAGAGATTGCTACTTTATTAAAAAAAGATCAAAGAAATATCTGGATTTTTTATTCAAGAGCTATAAAAAAGCTAAAAAGCAATAAAACAAATATTTAAAAACAATGATCCCTAATTTATTTTAACAAAAATATAATATAAAAATGATCAGAAAATATAAACTTTATTTGTGTTTAATCTTTATATTTGTATTCTTTATATCACTCATTAGCTATGTAAGTGCATTTGGTATAAGCTCTCCTTATTGGAATACTAATCCGCTAGAAATGCGAGTAGGAGAATCTAAAGACATATCATTTAATTTGCAAAATTGCCCTGCACTCTCAGCAGATTGTGTAGTAAAAGATGAAAATGTTGTGGTGTCTTTGCAAGAAGGCAAAAAAATAGCAAGAATAACAAGCGGAAAATTCTATACAATACCTTTTGGAACAGCTGATCAATTCATAATAATGAAAGTAAAAATTCCCAGTAATGCAAAAGTTGGAGATATTTATAATGTAAGATTTAGTGTAGCTTCATATGAAGAAGCCGGAGGAAGTATAAATATTGGAGTTGAATATATCATTGAATTCCCGGTTGTAATCATAGCATAAAACAAGTAAAATAAAAGAGTGTAAAATGAATAAAATAAAAAAGAGTGTAAAAAAAGCAGGTTTAACATTGTTTGTAATAATGCTTTTCATACTAATACCAGCAATATCAGCAGGATTTTTTGATGGATTTAAAAAAGATGTAAGATTAGCTCCTTCACAAGATACAGAAGTTGCAATAAGTGTTGGAAATGCTGCTCCAACAATTGTTTCTGTTGGTGCTATTCCTGCCACAGATCCTTTATCAGGAACAACTAAAAGTATTACATTTCAATTTACAGCTCAAGACTCTAATGGTGCTAGTGATTTAAATGATGCATCTGCTTCTACAAGCTTTGCTAAATCAGGAGAGCCAACTAGAACTGGAACTTGCTCTTTTGTTTCTACAACAGGAAATCAAAAAACTTATAGCTGCACAGTTACAATGCAGTATTATGACGATAATGGAGTTTGGACAAAAACTGTAAGCATCCAAGATGCAGCAGCTGCAACAGGAACAGATTCATCTACTTCATTCACTTATAATCTTTTAAGAGATATAATTATGACTCCTACACTAATTAGTTTTCCAACAACAATACAAGGATCAACTAACCTTCTATCAACTACACAAACATCAATTACAAATAAAGGAAATTTTAACACTCCTACAGATGGAAGTGTTCAAGTAACTGCTTTTAATCTTAAAGGTGCAGTAACTCCTGCTCAAATAATTCCAGCAGCTAATTTTAATGCTGGAGATACAAGTGCAACAAATGTATGTACTGTGGCTGGAGGTGGAACCATACTTAGTGATGGAGTTGCAACAAATATAGCAGGAGCTGGTTTAACTAAAGGAGCTTCTGGTGGAGGAACAATTAAATATTGTCTAACACTAGTTCCTACAGGAATAAGTGATCAAAATTATGTTGCAAATGTAGCAAACGCAAATATATGGAGGGTAGGAATATGATTATAAAAACAAAGACCTTTATTATTTTAGTATTTTTCTTAATTAGTTTAGGAAGTGTAGTTGCATTTGGAGTCAGTTCTCAGCCATACAGCTCAACTAATCCACTATTATTATATCCAGGACAAATAAAAGAAGTATCATTTAATTTGCAAAACTGTCCATCACTCTCAGAAGAAGATTGTGAGGTAAAAGATGAAACTGTTGCAGTGGTCTTAAAAGAAGGAAGTGAAATAGCTGAAATAACTAGTGGAACAAGTTATATCCTGCCATATGGAAGCTCAAATACTTATATGATTTTAAAAGTATCAATTCCTGAAACAATTCCTTTAGGGACTGCTTATAATATAAAACTCTCTCTAACCCCCGTTCCTACAGACAGCGGAGGCAATGTACAGCTCGGAACTCAATATAATATAAATATTCCTGTTTTAATAAAAGATGAGTCAGAAATTCCTGTAGAACCAAAACCTGGAGAGCAAGTTAGTGTAATTGAAGTTGAAAAAAAAGAACTTGTGCCACTAATAGCAATAATAAGTATTTTAATATTAATTCTAGTATTAATTGTCGCAGCAATAATTATAATATACTTTGTCCTAAAGAAAAATAAAGTGCAATTAACTAAAAAATAACTATTTTTAAGCTAAGCTGTTAAGTTAGCTTCAGGTAAACATGCTAAAAAAGCGACTATGAAATAAAAATCGTAACAATAGTAGATTTTTTAGGATTTAAATTACCTCATTCTTAAAATAATTATATAAATAAACAATAATCATTGCCAAGATTAAAGAGATTAAAGCTTCAATAACTAAATAATAATAATTTATTGCTTCCACTCTTGAATTAACAATAGAAAAAATTGTTATAAATTCTTTAAGATAATTACAAGGAGCTTTAATACATTCAACTTTCCAAAATACTGGTAGATAAAAAATTAAAAATAATACAAAAATAAATATAAATAAAATAAGAGTTTTAAGATTTAAAAGATTTTTTATGTTCATTTTCTAAGAACCTTTCCAATTAAGAAATAAATAACCAAAGCAAAAACAGCTCCTGCTAAAAACCATGGCCAGATTTCTGGAATATGGGAAACTTGCGAAGCTGCTACACTTGAAACTTCTAAAGCGCTTCCAGCATCTGCAAGACTGTATTCTTGAGTTAATCTTTTAGAAGTTTCAATTAAATTATTATCATAATAAGCTCTTAAAGCATAAGTTGCAATAGCACTTATGCCTAAAGTTGCAAGAATTTGTTTAGTATTTGCAAATACCCTACTAAATTTCGGAGAAATTATTATTTTTTTATTTGCTAACTTATATTTATAAATTTTCTTTCCTTTAACACTCCAGAGAAAATCTCTAGTTTTTTCAACTAGACCAGCTTCTAGCAGTTTTTTAATGTTATAATTAACTGTATTTGCAGGAAGGCTTAACTTATTCGCAATTTCAGATTCACTAGCTTCATTTTCAGACAAAAAATCCAAAATCTTTTTAGAAGTTTTGTTAGTTATAACATCAGCTAAGTTAGAAATTTTAGGATCATCTAAATCAAACATTAGGTATTTTCTACTCATTCTACAATATTTACCTCTTCAGAATCTACATAATAAGCAACCTGTTCTTCAATAGGAAGTTTGAAACTATTGATTTCATTTAAACTATCAAGATCACTAGCTTTTACGAAATAATAAGATATAGTATATAAAACATTGTCAATATATAAAGATCTTTGAACATCAGAATTATAATCTCCATTATTATGTGAAATTTTTCCCTTTAATTCAATACTTTCTTTGTCTATATTAAAAACATAAGCTCCATTCCAAGACTTATATTCATTTTCATTAGATAATTCTTGATATGAAATTGGAATAACTAAAAGATTTTTAGCTTTATCAAATAAAAATGCTTTGTGATCATCTAAAGCATTTGAATAAGACCATTTATTTTCAATTTCATATTTTGCCAGCTCTCTAGGATTTTGAACATCTGAAACATCAAATAAAGCTATTTTAATTCCTTCAGCTCTTCCTTCTTCAGAAGCTTCTCTGCCAATACCTATTATAGTATTTTCATCGTAAGGATGTAAATAATTTGAAAATCCAGTTACTTTCAAATATCCTAATACTTCTGGATTTTCAGAATCAGAAACATCAATAACAAAAAGCGGATCAATTTGTTTAAACGTAACTATATATGCTCTATCTTCAATAAATCTAGTTGAATAAATCCTCTCGCCTTTAGCTAAATCTTCAACTTTTCCAGTTATTTCCAAATCTTCATTTAAAATATACAAATGATTTAGAGTATTTTCTCCCCAATTTCCAGTAGTTGTGGTAATTCTAAAATCTCCTTTATACTCGTCCATAGAAAACTGATTTAAAATATGTCCTGGAACTTCACCATTTCCAAAATATTCAATTCTATCTTCGATATTTATTTTACTAATAACTGTTTTCTCATTTTCTTTTGCAATTTTTAATTCAAATTCTTGCATTTTATTAGATAACTTTTCATCAAATTGAGATTTTTCCTCTCCATTTAAAGAATTTGAATAATCATAAACTATTTTTTGAATTTTATCATTTTTAAGATAAGTTTCTTCATCACTAGACAACATTTCTTTAACTTTATCTGCTTCTAAATTAGGAAGAATTTCTAGATAAACTTCTTCAGTTATTATTCTGAAATAATCTTCATAAGGAAGATATTTTACACCGCTAAGATAAATATTTTTTTCTGAAACATAAATTGTTTGAGTAGCTCCTGTTAAATAAACCTGACTGTCAAAATCACCATTGTCAATATTTATTTCCATAATTGAAGTAAATACATAATTAGAATCAATATAACCTGGGTAATAGATACTTTCTGCATTAACTATTTTCTGAACTTCGTTTTTCTCAAAAGCAGGTAGAATTATATTATTCTGATAAATATACTCTGATGAAATAACATAAATTTTATTAGCTATCATTCTTGCATCTACAAAATCTCCTTTTGCACTAAAAGTATTTTCTAATTTTGGATTTGCTCTATTAGATATATCATAAACATTTACAATTGTCTTGGCTTCTGAAGGTCTTACAATCATTGAAGAAGCTATTTTTAATTCTCCTTCTTTATAATAGCTAGGATAATAATTATACTCTTGTGAAAAGACAATTAGTTTATCATCATTAATAAAAATGTTTCTTACACCAATACTTTCATTAAATTCTATCTTTGAAACTTCTTTCATATTTTCAGCAGGATAAGCTTCAATAATAAATACTTTATTTTCTGAAATAGTATAAATATACTTTCCATCTGTTTTTACAATATCTGGCTCATCAACTCCTTCTACTTGGATATTAGTTGTTGAATAACTTGCTCCTGACTCTGCAGATTTTAATCCAGAATCAGCAGCTGTAACATCACTAGTAATAGCTCTTTCAAAACCATAATAATTAGAATAAGCTCTTGTACTATTAACAAAAGTCTTGAGCTCTTTGTAAGAATCAAATGTTTTTAAGTCAGATTTATTTCCAATGTTTCTTTCTATTATGAATAAAAGGCTTGTAGCTAAAAGAACAATTACAATTAAAAATCTTATTGTAAATAAATTTGATTTTTCCATAATTATTCTACAAAAAACACCTTTATAAATAATTTTAAGACTTCAAATTTTATTGAACTAATCAAATTAAAACTAAAATAATATATAAATTGCATAACAATTATCTTTTTAAATACATAATACGCATAAAATTAATGAATAAATGGGCTGAAATTTTAGTTGGATTGATCCTTATATTAGGAACATTTTTAGTTGGTTGGTATTCTGAGCAATGGTTTGGAGCATTCTGGGATTTTAAATCAGCTGCTTGGGTAGTATTTAAAGGCGGCTTAGCATGGTTCTTATTTTTTCTAGGATTACTATTCTTAATGCTGGGAATTAGTGATTTGAAAGGATAAATCCATTATTTAAAAACAAAAATCAAAAGAGTTTCAATAAAAGATGCTATTAAAAATAAGGGAATTATAATAAGGAAAAAAGACCTTAAAGAATTTAACAATCTAGCTTTAAATTCTTTCCATAGATGCTTATTAAAAATAAATGCTCCGAATTTTATTCCAAGTGAGAAAGATAATATTACTGCAGGAATTTCAAAAATCCCGTGAGGAAGAAGTCTCCAAAGAGAAAAAAATCCTGCTTCTGCTGTAACTAAAGACGAAATTAAACCTATAGATAAGCCATTAGAAACTAGAAAAAATATTGGAATAATGGAAAATAAAAAACCTGTAATAATTGAAATAAATCCTATTGATGAATTGTGGCTAAAAATAAACCACCATAACCCAAAAAAACCTTTGCCCTCAGTTTTTTTAATTAACTCTTCAATGATTTTTTTTATTTCATCTAATATTGGCTGAAGAACTTCTTCAGGAGCTATATATGGAAAAACAAAGCCTAGTATAAAAAATAAAGTAAAAAATCCTAAAACAACAGCAATATAGCTCTCACTTTCTTTTATATAATTCCAAGCTCCTATAAAATTTCGATTAAAAGAAGATTTCCTTTTATTTTTTAATTTTTTTCTTGGCATTATTCTATCATTCTATTTAACATAACTACTTTTTTAGTATATCTTTTTCTTAAATAAAGACCATAAAAAACTCCAGCTAAAAATCCGCCAAAATGTGCTGTATTCCCTATTGGAAATCCTGCACCAGCTGAGACTAGCCATGTTGCAAATAATACTAAAGGAATCATTATATACGCTGGTAAAGAAAAGAATGGAAGAAAAATAACAACAAATCTTAATCTAGGAGTTAAAACCATAAATAATCCTGCAATGGCAAAAATAGCTCCTGAAGCTCCAACTCCTGCAATGTTAGGAGAGCCAAAAATCATTTCACCAATTTTAGTATGTCCAAAAAATCCTGACAAAATCACAAATGCTATTCCAGCTACTAAACCTGAAATTATATAAAACCAAAAAAATCTTTTTCTTCCTATAATTTTTTCACAAAAACTTCCCAATGAGAAAAGCACAAACATATTAACAACAAGATGAAAAACTCCACCATGCATAAACATACTGGTAAGAAAAGTCCAAAGATATTTGCCCTGAAATATATAGCTGGGTTGTAAGGCTATAAATTTAATATAATCTTGATTAATAAAAATTATAATAGCTGCTAAAATAAAAAAAATTACATTAATTAAAATAATATAATTAGTAATACTTAATAAATCAAAAAAATAAAGTTTATTTCTTAGTCTTTTCTTAGTATATCTCTTAAAATTATCTGTCATAAAGTTACTTTTATAATTTATTTAAATCCTCTTTTTTCTTCTTTTCTTGCCTGCACTTTTTTCATGCTTCTTTTTATTAATTTTTGTTTTATGCTTAATCTTTTTTAAAGGTTGTTTCATCTTTTTTTTGGCAACCTTTTTTAAAGGTTGTTTTTTAACAAGTTTAGTTTTATGCTTTTTGGTTTTTTGCCTCTCTAACTTTCTCTTCTCAAATTCTAATTTTTTAATCTTCTTACTTTCAATAACTTGTAAATAAGAATTTATTTCTTCAAGCTTTCTTTTTAGTTTATTTATCTGATTAATAAATTCATTTACGATATTGCTGCTATCACTTAATTCATAAACCTCTCCGCATTCCTGACATGTAAAATCATGTAATAAAGCATTTTCTTCTGTAACTTCTGTACCACAAAGCTTGCACTTATAAAATCTTTTTTGATGTCTACTGTTAAGTTGATGTTCTAATTGTTCAATATTTTTAATAATTATTTTTTTTGACAAAGCTAAAGCTTTATCAATATTCAAAGTCCAAAAATAAGTGTACCATCCCTTTTTCTTATCTTTTTTTCTAATACTTGAAACAAGTCCTTCATCACTTAATTTATATAAAATATTCCTTGTTTGGTTTATTGTTAACTTAAGTTTTTTTGCAATAAAAAATTCATTAACGTGTTTCTTTTCATAAAGAGCATCCACTATAAAAGAGCCGTTTTTCCCACCAATTTCAACTACAATATCTCTTAAAAGATCTATGCTAAAAAGCATATTTTTAATTGGCTTTACCATGTGAATTTTAAAGAAGACATCATTTAAAAAAGTAACCACTGGTGAAAAATAAAACAAAAAAGGTTTTTAAACTATAAAATATTATATAATGGTAAGTATGGGCTTCTTTAATAAAGAAACAAAGAGGGAAAGAGAAGAAAGATCTAATAGTGTAAAAAATGAAATATCAGAAATTCCCTCGCTTCCTGAACTTCCAACTTTACCTGAATTACCATTAGATTTGCCAAAAATTAAATCTATGGATAATCAAAAAATATCTGGTTTACCATCATTACCAAACTCTCCAATGGGTGAAAGATTTACGAGGGAAAATATGAAAGATATTATAAAAGAAAATATAAGTAATCAAATGCCAATAAAAGAATCAAGAACATATGAAATCTCTGACTGGAATCAGAGTAGACAAATATCAAAACAATCTCAACCATTATTTATAAAATTAGAAACATTTGAAAGGGCAATTTCATCATTTAATGAAATAAAACTTAGAATTAGTGAAATAGAATCTTTACTAAGAAACATAAAAGAAATTAAGGATAGAGAAGAGTCTGAATTAAATGAATGGGAATCTGAAATAGAACACATTAAATCTAGGTTAGAGCAAATTAATCAAGAAATATTTGAAAATATTGAATAATGAAAAGAAAAAAGAGTTCTAGTAAAAAAGAAAGTATAATTTATTCTAAACTTTCACATGAAGAGTTTATTGACATAAAAAGAAATATTTGGGAAATTCAGGCCTCATTATTAGGAATGATAAAAAAAATTAGAGAATATAAAGAACTAAGAAAACAAGAGCTATTGTTTAAAATAAACTTAAGAAAAAAATATCAAGACATAAATGACAGTATAAATAAAATAATAAAAGATTCTCCAAAAACAAAAGCCATTAAAGAAATAGAAGCTAAGCATAAAGAAAAAATGAATAAAAGTCCAAAAATCAACAGATCTCAAATAGGACTAAGTATTGAAGCAGAGTTAGCCGAAATTCAAAAAAAACTAGAAGATATGAATAAGAATAATTTTTAAACATCTTATCCTTAAGTTTTTGATGATTAAAGTAAAGAAAAGACAGGAGCTAATCAAAGCATATCTGGATTTTTTTAAATCAAAAAATCACAAAATAATTCCTTCATCTTCCTTAATACCTGAAAATGACCCAACTGTGCTATTTACAACAGCTGGCATGCACCCTCTTGTTCCTTTTCTTCTTGGACAAAGCCATCCGCTGGGAAGAAGGCTTGCAAACGTTCAAAAATGCATTCGTACGCAGGACATAGATGAAGTTGGAGATAATACACACCATACATTTTTTGAAATGCTTGGAAACTGGAGTTTTGGAGATTATTTCAAAAAAGATGCTATAAAATATAGTTTTGAATTTCTAACAAAAATACTTAATATACAAAAAGAAAAACTTGCGATAAGTGTTTTTGCAGGAGATAAAAATGCTGTAAAAGATCAAGAGTCAGCAGAAATTTGGATTTCCTTAGGAATAAAAAAAGAAAAAATTGCTTATTTAGGAAAAGAAAACAACTGGTGGGGTCCTGCAGGAGCAACAGGCCCTTGCGGTCCAGATACAGAAATGTTTTATTATGCTGGAAAAAAAAATCCAAAAATATTTAATGCAAAAGATAAAAACTGGGTTGAAATCTGGAATGATGTGTTTATGCAGTATAATAAAAATGAAAAAAATCAATACTATGAACTAAAACAAAAAAATGTTGATACAGGAATGGGAGTTGAAAGAACGTTAGCAGTTTTACAAGGATTGGATGATAATTATTTAATAGATTGTTTCATTCCAATAATTAAAAAAATAGAAGAAATATCAAAAAAATCCTATAAAGAAGAAAAAAATAAAACAGCAATGAGAATAATTGCAGACCACATAAAAGCTTCTGTTTTTATTATTGCTGATGGAGTAATACCTAGTAACATAGAAAGAGGGTATGTTTTAAGGCGTTTAATTAGAAGAGCAATAAGATATGGAAAACAATTAGGCATTGAAAAACCATTTATTCATGAATTAATTAATCCCATAATTAAAATTTATCCAGATTATCAAGAATTAAAGAAAAATAAAGAATTTATAATAGAAGAATTAAAAAAAGAAGAGGGAAAATTCAATAAAACTCTCTACATAGGTTTAAAAAAATTTAATGAATTTGGAAAAAATAAAAAAATTTCTGGAAAAGAAGCTTTTCTTTTGTTCCAAAGCTTTGGCTTTCCAGTTGAGATGACAAAAGAATTATGTAAGGAAAAAAACATTAAAATTGATTTGGAAGAATATGAAAAAGAATATCAATAACATCAAGATTTATCAAGGACAGCAACTCAAGGCAGATTTGCATCTGGCTTAGCAGATCATTCAGAAAAAACTAGGAGATTGCATACAGCAACTCATTTATTAAATGAAGCTATTAGAATTATACTAAAAGATAAAAATATAAAACAAAAAGGCTCTAATATAACATCAGAGAGATTGAGGTTTGATTTTAACTTTCCAAGAAAACTTGGTGAAGAAGAAATAAAAAAAATTGAAGATTTAGTTAATAAAAAAATCCAAGAATCTTTAAATGTAATAAGAGAAGAAATGCCTTTGAAAGAAGCATTAAAATCAGGAGCTCAAAGTGAATTTGGAGCAAAATATCCAGAAATTGTTAGTGTTTACAAAATTAACAGTTTTAGCAAAGAAATCTGCACAGGCCCGCATGTTAAAAATACAAAAGAAATCGGCAGATTTAAAATAATCAAAGAAGAGGCTATTGCTGCCGGAGTTAGAAGGATAAAAGCTATTGTTGAATGAATTTAATCTTCTTCAATCAAAGGCACAAAAACAAATCCTGGG
>ERZ1292623.2411-Hain-H51-01um-R1-2411-length-16792-cov-5_pt1 | contig 16792 bp, 24 predicted proteins | sample MGYA00564398_ERZ1292623 | MGnify/ENA primary metagenome ERZ1292623 (study PRJEB36523, sample SAMEA6512633) | groundwater metagenome | collected 2019-01-07 | study: AquaDiva: Metagenomics assemblies of 32 groundwater samples | reverse complement strand
TATTTCGACACTCCAGAAGCCGCTCACACCGCTTATTGCGAAGCCGCCCGCGAGCTTCACGGCGCATTTGCTCGGTTCTATTAACCGGCGCGGTTCCTCGCCTTCTCTTCCTGCTCCAGTGCTTCCATTTCAGCTACCCAGGACTCCCATTCCGCGTCTGCCATTATGTCCTCCCTCGAAACGTAATCCTGCCCAGCCTTGCAAGCCTCGACTAGTCGCGCCGCTTCCAGTCGAACAGCCTCGATTCTTTTCAGCAAGCCGCGAAGCTCCTGTTTCCGCGCCTTGGCAATCGTGTCGATACCGTCAATTTGCCAAGAGCAAATGAACGCAAGCTTCGCGCCGATATTGTCGGGGATTGTAAAACTTCCCGCCAGCCATCGGTCTAGCGTGCGGCGCGATACGCGAAGATCGCGCACCATCGCGTCTTTGTAGCGCGGGCCATATAGCGTTTCGCCGATCGTGCGCACTTGGTCAGGAGTCATGGTGTGTCCATTTTTGCTCAGCGTCCATAAAGACCACCATTGCTGTCGATTCGTGGCGGGTTTGTCGCGTATGGATTATTGACGCTCTCGTTGCTGTATGGCGAGCCGTATCTTCCGTATGGATTGTTGATCGAATCCGAGCTATATGGCGAGCCATAACGGCCGTAGGGGTTGCTGGTTGAGTTAGAATCATATGGATTGGCCGATAGATTCCCCAGGTATTCGGCGTGCGCCGCCGTAGCGGCCGATGACACGATGTAGACGATCATGAGTATTTTTGTGAGCTTTGACATGTTCACTCCATCAGGCCGCTAGGGCCAGTTTGAGAAATTTCTGTGAGCCGTTTGCTCTATTTTGCCGATTTTATGCTCCCCAATATTGAGGGATTGTGCATTCCCATAAGTGGAGCAGACACACCACCCCTAAGGGGCTTAGATTGTTGTTCGTTCCGAGTTCACAAAGTTGCAGATCATGGTTGGTCAGGTCATTCCCGTCTCTGGATTGAGACAAGATGTCGATTGACGCCGATTGCACGTCTTTAGGCATTACGTGGCGTTTTTTTAACTCTGGTGGAAGATTATTAAACATGGTTTGCCCCTATTTCCGAAGCTGGCGCTTCGCACTGCCCTCGCGTGAGGGCAGGCCGAAGGGTCAGGCTGCCAATATGTCGCAACGTCCCCAAGCGGCGCATCCGCCGATGCTGGCCACCTTTATGCCAATCCAAAGGTGTGCGGCGGCTTCAGGCGTCATGTCGCCAATAATGTTCACATACGCGCCGTGATAGCTCCAAATCGCCGTCTGGCCAGCGCATTCGTCGCGAGGAACGGCATAGTAGGAGGGCGTATCGTCATCATAGCGCGTTGAAATAACGACAACATCGTTTATGATTTCATCGGGGCGGATGGCGTTGCGGGCTGATAGTTTCATTGTCGTCACTCCCTTGGTTTGGTTCTGGCGCTTCGCTAAGCCGGCGTAACCGGCTTGCCGAAGGGTCAAGGGCGCGCAGAGTTTGGCGGGGGCCATGTGACGCTTAGTAGGCTTCCATCGCCTCATTGAGGCTCCCGCATCGTGTCAGCCCGTAGTGGGGTTGAAATGCGTAGAACGCATTTTTCATGGGGTTCCACAGGACATAAAAATCGGGGCGATAATCGCCAGGGGTAGCGATCTTCTTGACGACCTCCAGGCCTGAGACGAACCCAATCTTGACGGTTTCGCCGACTTCGAATGACTGGCGATATTTTTGGCTATGGTTGCGCATTTCCTCGGGCCTCCTGCCCAGTTAAGAACCTGCATCGCATCGGCGAGACCGACGTTTGGCGAGCGTCAATACGACGCCGCCTCGCGGACATCTACAATATCTAAGTCCTTACCCTTGGCCGCGCGCGACGCGGCCTCATAAGTTCTGTGGACATCGCGGACGATGCCCTTTTGATTGCCACGTGGGATCACCGTGGCCCAAACAAAGCCATGCAAAATCATGGTATATCGGTCTTTTTCATCTCGGATGTTTCTCATTGTAGTCTCTCCATTAAGATCGGCCTCATGACCGTCTCCATAATTGAGTGTCGCACAATCGAGACATGGCGTCAAGCACAAAATTTAGGCGATTATGTCGAGTTGACATCTTTTCTAGAGTCATCTAATATCAAAAAGTGCGGTTCTTGCTTGGTGATAAGTGCCCTTGGGCACTTCCAATAGGATAGCTGAGATTGCGGATTTCGCGAACCGCGCGCCTTTTAATAGGGCAGAGAAATGATCGACGAGCTTAATGGGGGAACTATGTTCCATCAGTCGAGTTTTGCAGGGCTCCCGCTTGATCGCCATGCGTCAAGTTGCTCAAACAAGATATTTGACGTTAGCCGCGCCGGGCAATCGAAAATCGATATTTCGTCGATAAACCCGGAAGTCTTGGCAAAATTTGCAAGCGAGATCGGCTCAGTTTGCCGCAAATTTGGGCAAGGATTTGACACTCCCCGCATTACCGGGTAAGTTTAGCCTGCTCCTAACCGAGTGCGCCACACGAACTGATCCAGCTTCGCCACGACATGGCTGGGTCGCGTGCGCCTATGCCGGGGCTTGACACCCACAAATCCCAAATGTAATATAGAACGCAAGCCACAACTCGAACTGCGCCTCTAATGGGGCGCGCTCGCCACAAACCATCAATGGAGCCAAAACAATGCCCTGCAAACCAAAGCCCCACACAAAGCCAAAGCCGGGAAAATAACAAATGGCGTCAATTAAAGGACTGATGCTAGAACACGACATGGTATTGCCGTCCTAATGGAACTCCAATGATCACGCCCCGCAAAAATGTCGCGAAGCCAAAGCAACCGCGCGCGGCTTCGCCAAAGCGCATTGCTGATTGCGAGGCCGCGAAGCGCCATATAGCCAAGCTCCAGGCAGAAGAGCCGCCGCCGAGACCAATCGGTCGGCCATCAAAATACGAGCCAAGATTTTGCACCATGGTCAAAGAGGAAATGGCAAAGGGATTTTCGCTCACAGCCTTCGCCGGGATCATCGGAGTGGATCGTGGAACAATCGACAATTGGGCCAAGGAAAACAATGATTTTTTCATAGCCGTCAATCGCGCCAAGGCTTTGCGGTTGTTGCAATGGGAGAAAATAGGGCTCAAATTGGCCGTTCAAGGCGGTGCCGGAGCGTCAGCGACAATGACCGTATTCGGCCTCAAAAACATGGGCGGCGACGAATGGGCGGACAAACAAGAGCATAAGCACTCTGGCTCTCTCAACATCACGCATGAGGACGCGCTGAAGGAATTGGAGTGAGGGTGGACAAAAGTATCCCGCTAGGAACAAAGAGCGCTTGACAGAAGTTTCTGCGCGGCATAAGTTTCACCATGGCAAGAGAGCCCTACAAAGACCCATTCGAAGGATTGCCGCGCCCGAGACTGTTCGGAGCGGCCAATGCCGGCGTAGCTCAGTTGGGAGAGCGCTTTCCTTGTAAGCAAGATGTCGCAGGTTCGATTCCTGCCGCCGGCTCCATTTTAGATGAGTTTGCCCCACTATACGGGGCCGAATTCAATACGCGGGTTATGTCTGCCACTCCCGCAGAGATTGGGGCGCTCCGCAATGCCATCGCCTCGATCCCCGCGACGAAGGGCAAGCGCGGCCCGAAGAAAGGCTTTGGCGGACGGCCAATAAAGACCGGCGCGGTGTCGAAGCGGACGCTGGCGCGGCGAAATGGCAAGAATGGCTAGTGGTCGTCTTGACAATCAACACACCATTGCTGTAATACGGACGGAAGCCACAACTTGGACTGCGCCAAGGGGGAGCGGATATGAGTTGGTTTTACGTTTGGCTTTTGTGTAATTTGGTTGTAGGTGGTTTCCTTGTCGTTATTGGCTTATTGATTGAGATGGGGTGCCGCAGACGTAGCGAGCGGATAAGAAATGACTCTATCTGCCCGTGAGAAAGCAATCCGCCAGCGTCTAAAGGATGATTTGCCACACTACGCGGAGAAATGCCTAAAGGTGAGAGCAAAGAGCGGGGCGATTGTCCCGCTGATACTCAATCGAGCACAAAAGCATATTCATGATAGATTGCAGGCGCAACTTGCCGACACCGGCAAGGTTCGGGCGTTGATCCTAAAGGGGCGCCAGCAGGGCTGCTGTTATTCGCCTGAAATGCGCATATTAACAGCTGATTATAGATGGATAAAAATTGCAGATATTGAAATTGGCGAACGAATTATAGCAATCGATGAAGACCGTGGCCCTCTAAATAAAGCTGGACGCGGGAGAGAACGCCGTCTGCGAACTGCGATTGTCGAATCAAAACATAAATTTCAGCGAAAGGCTGTAGAACTGGAATTAAGCAACGGCGTTAAATTGATAGTCACTGAAGAGCATAGGCATCTTTGTCGCCAAAGAGGAGGCGATTCTGTATTATGGCGGACTGTTTCCGACACGAAGATTGGTGATAGCATTAGAGCGATTAGTCATGCTCCCGAGCATGACATGCCTTTATTTGAGGACGGTTGGTTTAGTGGACTTTTAGACGGAGAGGGATCATTCTTAGCAGCTCCGCAAATACGTATTGCGATAAGTCAAGTGGATGGGCCAGTACTTCGCCGCGCCAAGAAATATTTAGAAGATCGCGAAATTAGGTATTATGAATTGATAGATGCAAGGAAAGGCGGAATATCATCAAAATTAGGTGGCAAGGCTGTCCACTGTCTAAGAATTGACAGATATACAGATGTTTTGAAGCTGATGACTATTACAAGACCAAGTAGGTTTGTTGGTCGCGAGCTTTTCGTAGGAAAAAAAATGCCCAAAACGTGTCCCGGATTTGATGCTTGGGCCCGAGTTATATCTGTCAAAAATGTTGGCGTCCGCGATGTTATTGATATTCAAACTAGCGAAAAAACATTTATTTGCGAGGGGATTGTTTCACACAACTCGTCCTACGTCGCTGCTCGATATTACCACAAGACAACCCATTCAAGGGGGATACGAACCTTCATCCTCACGCATGAGGACGCCGCGACGCAGAATCTGTTCGAAATGGTCAATCGGTATCATGAGCACTGCCCGGCGCTTGTGAAGCCGGCGACGGGCGCCGCGAACGCGAAGGAGCTGAATTTTTGTGGCATTGATAGTGGTTACAAAATCGGGACAGCCGGAACCAAAGGCGTCGGGCGTAGTTCAACGCTGCAATTGTTTCATGGCAGCGAATCAAGCTTTTGGCCGCACGCTGAAACTCATGCGGCGGGCGTCCTTCAGGCCGTGCCGAATGAACCTGGGACCGAAGTTATTTTGGAGTCCACGGCAAACGGCATTGGCAACTTTTTTCACAAAAAATGGCAGGAAGCTGAGCGCGGGGAAGGGGATTACACCGCTATTTTTGTCCCGTGGTTTTGGCAGGATGAATATCGGCGAGAGGTAGATGCGGATTTTCAATTGAGCGACGAAGAGCGGGAATACGCCGAGTCGCATGACCTGACGCTAGAGCAAATGTCGTGGCGAAGGAACAAGATTTTGGAACTCGACGATGCATCATTGTTTAAGCAAGAATATCCTCGGAATTCGATTGAAGCGTTTCAAATGTCTGGGCATGATTCGTTCATCTCCGCTGAGTTGGTGGCGAAGGCGCGCGCAACGCGATGCGAGGCGCTCGGGGCATTGGTTCTTGGAGTTGACCCGTCCAGGTTTGGAAAAGATCGGTTTTCGATCGCGTGGCGTCGAACTCGGCGGGTTGAGAAGATCGAAAGCAAGCTGAAGATCGACAACGTAGCAGGGGCTAATTGGGTTAAGCAGATTATCGACGTGGACAAGCCTGCGAGAGTGTTTATCGATGTTGGCGGGGTTGGAGCCGGGGTCGTCGATATTCTCATGTCGTGGGGGCCTCCTTACAGCAATATCGTCGTGGGGATTAATTTTGGCGGGGAGCCGCAAGAGCCCGATGAATTACTGGAGGATGGATCGAAGCGGCCGGGGCCTAGGAATCGCCGGGCTGAGATGTGGAAGCGGTCGAGAGATTGGTTGAAGGATGTAGGCGGGGCTGATATACCGGATAGCGATCCGCTTCAGGCCGATGCGTGTGGCCCGACCTATCATTATGATGCGAATCAGCGTTTGTTGATTGAAAGCAAGGAACATATGATGGCTCGCGGGATATCGAGCCCGGATGAATGGGACGCTGTTGTTCTGACGTTCGCGGAGCCGTATGTAGAGACGCCGAAGTGGCCGCGACCGAAAAATAGGTGGGTGGTTTAGATGACAGCGAAGCAATATCCTCAGGAGGTTGTGAGCGCCATTGGGGAAATCACAGCGGCTCAAAACTTGTTTCCGTCGAAAGCACAGACGAGCATTCCATGTGGCAAGCAAATCCCCGTGCTGTTCTCGCAAGAACAAAACGCGCAGTTGAATGCGGCGATGGATGCGATGGGAGTCATTGACAGCTATGCTGATGAGCATAGCGATGCCGTCGATGATTTGCGGCGGATGCTTGATTTGCCGGATTGGCGGAAGTGAAAACGTACATAGTCTGTGTGAACGGCGAGTTGTTGAACAACGAAGAAGGAGTTAATCATGAAAAAGCCAAGCAAATCCAAGATGACCTACGCGAAGGGCTCGAACAAGCCGCTAGCCAAGCCGATGATGGACATGCCCCACAAGATGAAGGCTGGCATGATGATGAAGGGTAAAAGCAAGAAGGGCGGCTAGCGTTTTCCCTGGCCTAAAGTGCGAGGAACCGCGCCTTGGTTGACAAGACAATTCCACATTCCCGCGCGCCCCGCAATGATTTGACCGCCGCCTATGTGTGGTCGATTCTTGACTATGATCCGGCGTCGGGTGAGTTCCGCAGCAAAAAAGGATTGTGTCATGATTCTGATGAGCGATGAAAAAGCGTAAAATCCCAGAGGATTTTTCAGCATCATTCGCCGCGATGCTCCAAGACGCGATCCAGTTCGACCGCGATGAGCGGGAGCAAAATCGTGTAAGGGCGCTTGAGTATCTTCGCGGCTACATGACCGACACGCCACATGAGCCGGGAAAATCACAAGCGACGACGAGTGAGCTTGGCGATGTTGTCGGCTGGATTATGCCGGGGCTCATACGCATCTTCGCGGGCGCCGGGCAGGTCGTTGAATATCAGCCGACGAAGCCGGCCGACGAAGAGCAGGCAGACCAAGCGAGCGATTACGTCTCGCATGTTTTCGCGAACGAATGCGACGGTTACAAAGTGCTCTATCAGTCATTTCATGACGCGCTGGTTACGCGCAATGGAGTGGTAAAATACTGGTGGGACGATACGGTCCTCGGCAAGCACGAGACGCTGCAAAATTTGAGTGAAGATCAGCTTGTGTTGTTGGCCCAAGATGACACCATCAATGTCGTCGGCCATTCGGAAGGGGATACGCCGGGCACGATCACGATCAAGATACAGCGTATCGAGCGCGAGGGAAGCTTGAAGGTGGAGGCTATCCCGCCGGAGGATTTCATCATCAGCCGTCGCGCCAGGAGCGAGGCGGATTCGCCTCTTGTAGGACACAGGTCGTTGATGACGCGATCCGATCTTGTCAAAATGGGTTTCGACAAAGACTTAATTTATGGGTTGCCCGTATCGGATGCGATAGATCGAGAAACGTCGGACATTGCGAGAGGGCGGTTAGATTCCTTGGCGGACGAAAATGTCGTCGAGGCGCTGCAAACTCTCGAAACATTTGAGTGCTACACTTATCACGACATGGACGATGACGGCATCGCCGAAATGATAAAGGTGTTTGCTGTTGGGGATTCATCGCATCCCGAGATATTGGATTGGGAAGAATGGGCGGACGAAGCGCCGTTTGCAAGTTTTGTTCCTGGGATTGTCCCGCATTCGTGGCAAGGTCGGTCAGTCGCCGATGATGTAATGGACTATCAGCGCATTTCAACGACCCTGATGAGACAAACACTCGACAATTTATATTTATCGAACCAGCCTCAGCGGTATGCGGATGTTTCGAGAATAGTTGATCCTGATGAACTTCTCAGCCCTGTTGCGGGTGGTGTCGTGCGGGTGAAGAGCGGCGACCCGCGAACGGCGATCGTGGATCAGGCTTTGCCATTCACGGCGGCCGCCTCTTTAGAGGTTATGCGATTTATCCAGCAGGTGCTACAGGCTAGGACCGGAACATCTCAATCGGCTGCTGTTATTGACGAGGGCGCTCTTGTTCCGACGACGGCGACTGAAAAACAAATCGAGCACGATGCGAGTTTTTCACGAGTAGAGTTGATAGCGAGAAATTTTGCCGAAATTGGCATGAAGCGATTATTTCGCGGGATACTGCGATTGATCGTCAAGAATCAGGACCGTCCTAGAACACTCATGTTGCGCGGGAAATGGGTTGATTTCGATCCTAGGGCGTGGAACGCTGAAATGGGCGTAACCATCAACGTTGGGCTCGGGACGGGCACGAAAGAGCGCGATGTTGCGATGTTAAGGGCGATAGGAGCCGAACAGGACAAGATCGTCGCGCAATTGGGGCCTGACAATCCTATTGTAACGCCGAGCATGTATGTCAAGACGCGGCTCGATATGGTTTCGGCGGCGGGAGTGCAAAACCCGGAGCAATATTTTAAGTCGATTGAAGACACCGAATTCCGGCAATTCCTCGATTGGAAATCCAAGCAGCAACAGCCGGCCGTCGATCCGCTTAAGCAGGCGACCATCGAATTGCAGGCTGAGAAGAACAAGATGGATTTCCAGCTAGGCGTCATGCAGATTGAGCATAAGAAAGAAGAAATGGCGGTTAAGTCGGAAATCGAGAACAAGCGCTCCGCCGAGGAGATACTTCGTTCCGACGCGGAAATGAGACAAGAGGCGGAGCGCGACAGCCGGGATCGCCTCGCCGACATTATTGAGAACATGCAGGCGAACGCTGGTCAATCTGTGGCGCCGGAAGGGCCGTCGCTTTTAGATCAGATGAAAGCGGCGAAGATCGAGCAGGAAATGCGACACGCGGAAGAGATGCACGCTGTTAAATTGAAGGCGGCTGAGTCCTCTGTGGCGGAATCCTCCACGGAAAGCAATGGTGAGTCACAATGAAAAACGAAGACACTCTATCGGCGCTTGTGGAAATATTGATCGCGGAAATTCCCGATGAATTCGACAATAAGGACGTTGCGCTGTCTTATCTGCCATCGCCAAATGCCATGTGGTGGTGCTATGCAGTGAACGATATTGTGTGTGGCATATTAGGAGAACTGGCACAATTAAGAGGAGTATTCGAGGAAGGAGCCGAGACGCCAGAAGCGGCTGTGATGAAGTGTCTTGCAAGCGTGCGAGCGTGGCCAGAAACAAAGCGCCTTGAAGCAGAAAAGCGAGCGCTATGGGAAGGAAAGCTATTGGCTGATAGGGCGATGCTGACCAAACGCGATATGGAATTGGCTGCGGACGAATCGGAATTTGTTGACGAACTCATGAGTGCCCGTCTCGACCGAGAGACTAGAAAAGCTATGAACACCATGAACACAAACGGCGCGGCATGAACGACATCGATCGCGAATCCCGCGCCATTCGCGCCAAGCAAATTCTCGAAGACCCGCTGTTCATCGAAGCGTTCGACGCCGTGGAGCGTGCCGCTGTCGATCGGATTGCATCGCTCGGCCCCGATAAGTTGGCCGAGCTACAGGAACTCGCCGCGACGATACGCGCAGTGCGAGGCGTTCGGAGCGAAATCGAAATTCTGACCTACGGAACTTTCGATCAATCGCGCCGAGCCGAGAAGGCGAAGACAATAGTCTAGGCCACAATCAAGGAAACATCTTATGGCGAAATTGGACAGCACCCCGGCTGATGGCGGGACTGTGAGTGATAAACCCGCGCCCAAAGGCGCGGCTGAGTTTTTCTCGAATGAGGAAGAGGATAGCGAAGCTACAACCTCCGACCATGCGGGTGAAGAGGACGGTGAAAGCGCCGTCGAACAGGCCGACAAATCCGAAGAGCGAGAGGCTGACGAAGCCAAAGGCGAAGAGGGGACGGAAGCCGAAGAGTCGGAAGACGATGAAGCCAAGAAAGACGAATCCGAGCCCAGCAAATCAGTCGATGTTAAAATCGATGGGAAGAGCTACACGCTTGATGAAGTCAAACGCGGTTTCATGCGAGAGGCCGATTATACGCGCAAGACACAGCAACTCGCATCTGAAAAAGTGCAGTTCAACGCTGCTATTGAGCGACTCGGAGATCAGGACAAGGTAGCGCGGCAAACCATTGAACTCGCGCAATCCATCATTCAAGCGGCGGTTCCGCCAGAGCCCAACATCGATATGCTGGACACCGATCCAGTCGGGTTTCAGAAAGCGCACTATGCTCGCGAACAAGCAATTCGTCTAATCAACGAGTTGCATTCGAAGGGCGCACAGATCGATAAACAGGCCGGCGGACGGCAAGACGAAGTTACGAAGGAACAACTCGACAATGAGCTTAGGATAGCTCTTGAAAAGATTCCAGAGCTTCGAACGAATGATGGAAAAGCAAAGTTCCGCGACGAAGCAATCAAGTACGGCAAGCACTGGGATTTGACGACTGTTGAAGTAGACAGCATCACGTCCGCGAAAGAGCTTGCTGTTCTAAAGGACGCGATCGCCTATCGAAAGCTAATGGCGGAAAAGCCAAAGGCCGTAGAGAAGGTGAAGACGGCTCCAAAGATCAAGATTGCTAAGCCGGGAACGCGAGAACAACGAACCGAAACCGCTATGTCCAAACTCCAAAAGCTAGGTCGTAAGGCACAAGCCCGCGACTACTTCACAGCAATGGAAGAGGACTAACGAACATGGCAATCCTAGCCGGAACCTACACCACTTATCCAAGCATAGGCAATCGAGAAGACCTTCTCGATATGATCTACGATATCTCGCCTTGAATCTTAGGGCCATGTGTGTAGAATGAAAGGATGCCAATCGTCGTCACTTGCCTAGTGTGCAAGAAAACTGAAACAGTCGCTCCAACTCGTGCGAAGAACTATCGCACGTGTTCATTCGTGTGTAGGAAGCCCTACCTACAAATGATGTATCACGGTGAAACTCATCATAGCTGGTTGGGGGGTGAGCGATCTAAGCAATGCGAACTTTGCGGAGCGTGGTTCAGTCAGAATAAGACCGAGGCGATAAGCACATTCGCCAAGAGAAAATTCTGTTCTAAACCATGCGCCGACAAAGGAGGAATTCGCCACCACGGCCCAGCCAACAATAAATGGCGCGGCGGCGTGGCGAAGCGCGGAGCTAACCATCGTAAATGGTGCGATGCTGTTATCAGTAGAGACGGCGCAAAATGTCAGGAATGCGGAGTTGGCGGCGTGGAAATGCACGCCCATCATATTAAGTCATGGAAAGAATATCCAGAGCTTAGATGGGATGTATTAAACGGCGTGACGCTTTGCTTTTCATGTCATTGGCATGTGCATTCTGCGCATAATGCAAACGCGGTGAATTCGGGGAAACCCCTAACGGATAATGCCGAGGGCAATCCCGAGCCAAGCCCGAATAGAAATATTCGGGAAGGTGTAACGACTAGAGGACGAGCCTACCGCCGAATAGAATGCAGTTGTGAGTGGTGCGGAACGTTCATATCACGACGAATGAGTGATGTGAGCGGACGCTCCCATATCTTTTGTTCTAAGCCTTGTGCCGGAAGGTATAATGCAGCACATAGGATATGGAGACCGCAAACAACTTCATGGGTCGGCTATGGCAGTAATGCCTCCACGAGACCCGCGCGGGAAACCGATGATATAGTCTGGACTCATGGGAGACCATGAGAAGTGATTTATAAACAGGATCACGGTAACAACATCGGAAGAAACACCATTCCTCAGTTCCGTCGGGCGAGCGCGCTCGAAGGCGACGAAAACGGAATGGCAGACTGACGCTCTCGCCGCCGCCGCGGCGAACGCGCAACTCGAAGGCGACGAGTACGCCTATACCACCCCGACGGCTACCGTTCGGGTTGGCAACTTCAACCAGATTTCCCGCAAGGAAGTCATCATCTCGGGAACCGAGGAAACCATCGACAAGGCCGGTCGCAAATCTGAAATCGGCTATCAGATGGAGAAGAAGGCGGCCGAACTCAAGCGCGATATGGAGTTCGCGCTCGTTGGCTCTAATCAGGCCAGCGTCGCGGGCAATACGACCACCGCTCGGCGCCTTGGGTCTCTTTCGTCTTGGCTTACGACTAACGTGTCGCGAGGGGTGGCTGGCGCCAACGGGGGATATTCCGTTGGCACCGGGTTGACCGTCGCGGCAACGGATGGAACGCAGCGGGCGTTCACCGAAACGCTAGTCAAGGATGTGATGCAGGCGGCCTATACGGCTGGCGGCAAGCCGAAACTGGCGATCATGGGGCCGGCGCAAAAGCGCGTGTTCTCTGGGTTCGCTGGTATCGCGGTCAATCGCGTGGACAACGCTCCGGCCAAGAGCAGCGAGGCTCAAATCGCTATTCTTGGGGCGGCGGATGTTTACAAGAGCGACTTCGGCAACCTGATGGCGGTTCCCGACATCTTCTCTCGGGCTCGCGACGTGTATCTGGTCGATCCGACGATGGCGGCGGTATCGTATCTGCGGCCGTTCGTGCGCGACGTGCCGGCGAAGACAGGTGACGCCGAGAAGCGTGTGCTATTGGTCGAATTTACACTATGTGTAAAAAATGAGGCCGCGCATGGCGTAGTTGCTGATCTTTCTTGATCGGCGTTGACGCTAACAACGATTCGCTGGCCGGGCAACTGGCCAGCGTTCCCCTTTAATCGGAGAAAAAAGGCATGGACGAACTTTTAAAACAAGCCGAGAGTATTGGCTTGGTCGTTGATAAGCGCTGGGGGCCTGCGCGCCTTCAAATGGAGGTTGATGCGGCGGTGCTGGCCAATGGCGTTCCAGCGGGCGTTGGCTTTGAGACGAAGGAACCAGTCTATGCGCAAGCGACTGCGCCAGTCGCTCTTGTGCAAGCGATGCCGGCGACAATCTCGCTAGAAATAGTTCGCGATTACTGGCCAGAGGAAAATCGTCGGCTAAAGGAAGGATCGCCTTACGAGTGCGACATATCGACAGCGCTGCGCCTTGTCGAGGCCGGCATTGCCAAGAGAGCGGGCTGACGATGTTCTCAGCGAACGATCAAGCCACGACAGGAGGCGACTGGAAATTCTTTGACGACAACCCGACGCTTGGCATTCGCCGTTACAGACTTGATTTAGGCGACGGCAACGTCGTCATGAGAACGGAATATTATGTGACCGATGCGCTGTTCACGTTAAATAATGCCAAGCAAATCGAATCGTTGAACACGCCTTATGGCGATGGTGCCGTCGTGGCGAGCATTCCATTAAATGTGCTTTGGAGCGAACTTGGCGACGCTGTGAGGGCTGGGGATGATCCCCATATCAACCGATGGCTTAACGATCCAGATCATGCAAAATTCAGAACGCGAGGGGGCCGGCTTTGACCATCACAACCTACGCGGAATTGCAGACGGCGATTGCCGATTGGATTGGGAATCGCGCTAGCGCGGCAACTCGCGTCAAGGACTTTATCACGATGTTCGAGGCTCAATTTTCTCGGGACATGAGAACCGGCGATCAATTCAAGAATGGGACGTTTACCCCTGGCGTCGATGGAGCGGTGACGCTTCCCGCCGATCTGGCGGGGATAGATGCGGTTACGGTCAACAGCGGCGGTGAGGAAGTAGACCTCACGCCGGCCCCTATCCGATACGCTAAACGCGTCAGGCCATCCTCTGGGGTCACGCCGCGTTTTTTCTATATCCAAGCTGGAAAGCTATTTACGATTCCGATTGGCCCCGGCAATGTGACGATCCATTATTATGCCAAACTGCCAACGTTGACCGACGCGGCTCCTACCAATTGGTTGCTGACAGGCCATCCTGATGTTTATCTGTATGGATCGCTGCTCAACGCCGCGCCGTTTATTCAGGATGCGGAAATGCTGGCATTTTGGGGAACGGCAAGTCAGGGGGCGATGGCAAGTCTGACGCTATCGGATACGGATCGTTGGGCAAACGCCCAAATGCGAGTTGTTGGCGTGACGCCATGACCGAAATAATGTTCGGTCCATACGAGCCCGATGTGGCGAGTGTCGGGACGCCGAAAACAAGCTTCGTGAATAATGTCTTCCCGCGTAGTGATGGTTATGGGCCGATACCGGCGGTTGTTGCGTTTACGCAAGCGCTGACCGGGACGTGTCGCGGTGTGACCGGCGCCGTTCAATCCGACAATTCATCCGCCGTTTTCGCAGGCAATGACACAAGGCTTTTCAAACTGGACGCGACGACAAGAGCGTGGGACGATGTTTCAAGGGCGGCGTTATACAATGTGTCGGCTAAGGAATTATGGGATTTCGCTCAATTTGGAAACGACGTTATCGCGACCACATCGAACAATAACGTGCAGCGTTACACATTGGGAACGTCGGCGCTGTTCGCTGATTTGGCGGGAAGTCCTCCACAGGCTAGAAGGTGCTTCGTTGTTGGCGACTTTCTAGTCCTTGCCGGGCTAACAAACAATCCGAACAGGGTGCAGTGGAGCGACATTAATAATATTACGGTTTGGACGCCGGGGACGGGACTTTCTGACTTTCAAGATTTTCCCGACGGCGGATTTGTCCAAGGTGGCTCCGGTGGCGAGTATGGCCTGATATTTCAAGACAGGGCTATTCGGATGATGATTTTCTCTGGTCATCCTGACATATTTCAATTTCAGCGGATATCCGATGATCGCGGCGTGTTGATGCGCTATTCGATTTGTAAATCAGGTGGAACTACATTTTTCCTGTCGAACGACGGGTATTACAAAATAGACCGTGGCGGAGGCATGGTTCCGATTGGCTCCTCTCGTGTAAATCGAACGGTATTGGCGGATGCTGATTTGACTGATCCTCGGTTTATGATTGGTTTATCCGACCCGCTATCGCAAAGGGTTATTTGGTTTTACAAATCAATCGGCAACGGGAATTCAAATCTGTTAGATAAAGCCATCATCTATGATTGGGCATTCGATAAGTGGTCTAAAGCGGAATTCTCGGCTATTAATGCGACAGGAATTATTCCATTAGGCGTTACACTAGAAAGTCTCGACGCCGTGGGAAATTTGGACGCGCTGCCGTTTTCGCTCGATAGCTACACCAGCACATTTTCATCGGCCCCGGCGGTAATGTTGAGCAATGGAACGCTCGGGTTCATGAATGGATCGGCGATGGAGGCGACGCTTGATACGCCGGAAGGCTCGATAGGGAATGGTGAGTTGACTCTTATTAGAGGGGCCGCTCCGATTGGCGATGCGTCGGCGGCGCAAGTTTCGATGAAGTATCGTGATCGTCTTATCGATCCGATATTGGCGACGACGGAAACGGTGATTGGAACGCGAGGCTACGCAGAGCAAAGAGTGACGGCGCGCTTCAATACGGCTCGCGTGCGCATACCATCTGGTTCCACTTGGACGTTTGCTCGCGGTGTCGATGTTGACGCGAGAAAGGCCGGCGGCCGATGACGGTTGCCATCCCAACGCCGGACGATGTTGATTTACTGCGCGTCTCCACCGCGATCAGACAACTCGCGTCAGGCCGCTCAAACGCGACGGGAACCGTGACATTGGCTACTGGCGTCACAACGACGACGGTGACGAATGTAAATTGTTCGATAGAGGCGCAGATATTATTGTCTCCAAAAACAGCGAACGCGGCGGGGGCGGTAGCGACGACATTTGTCTCTGCGGTAGCAAACGGATCGTTCACGCTCACTCATGCGAATCTAGGAACGACGGACAGGACGTTTGGATATGTCTTCCTCGGGTGAAAAGCTACTCTACGTTCCTGGAAATTGCGTAATGGCGTATTGGTCATTCGCGGAAGGCTTTCTACGGCAAGCGTGCATCAAAGGACCGGGAGATTATAGCCCAGAATTGCTACGCGAAATGTGCGAGAGCGGACAGTCGCAGCTTTGGATTTCTAGAGACGAACGAGGAACTGCAATTGCTTCCGCCGTGACGACCATTTCCATCGATTACAAAACCGGCGCGCGGATATTGGAATGGACGGCATGTGCGGGGGAATCCATGGCCGCTTTGGACGAATGTCACGATACAATTGTCGCCATGGCGAGAGAAGAGAAGAACTGCGTCTCGGCAAGAGCGACATGTCGCTTGGGCCTTGGCAAAAAACTACAAAAGCGCGGGTATCGCGTCATCGGATACGTGATGGAAAGGGTGTTCTAAATGGGCGGCTCATCTAAACCATCCCCGGTCTATCAGCCGTCGTTCCAAAGTCAGACGACGACGAAAGACCCATGGGCTCCGGCCCAAGGGGCGTTGACGCAGGCGCTTGGCGGGGCTCAACAGGCATATAACACGACCTATCAAGGCCCACAGGTCGCGGCTTATGATCCGTTGGTGACGCAGGGCCAGAATCAGATAGTGGCCAATGCGAACCAGGGCGATGCTGGGGCATTGTCGGGCGACGCTTTGGCCGGGTTGCGGGATATTCTCAGCCGTGGCGGGTTGGGGGCGCTGCAACGCGGCGGCGGGGAATTAATCGGTCAGGCCGGAGACACAAACCGCGCCGCGACAGGGTATCTTGATCCGTATGCTTCCGGCCAATATTTACAGCCGGGGCAAAATCCATATTTGGACGCGACGATCAACAGCGCGATGAATGACGCGACGAGGGGCGTTAATTCGCAATTTAGTTCAGCGGGCAGATTTGGTTCAGGAGCCCATGCCGATACGTTGGCGAACAGGCTTGGCACGATCGCCACGGGCGCGAGAATGGGGGACTATAATCAGCAACAGCAAAACCAAGTCGG
>ERZ1292623.103-Hain-H51-01um-R1-103-length-92646-cov-9_pt3 | contig 16792 bp, 12 predicted proteins | sample MGYA00564398_ERZ1292623 | MGnify/ENA primary metagenome ERZ1292623 (study PRJEB36523, sample SAMEA6512633) | groundwater metagenome | collected 2019-01-07 | study: AquaDiva: Metagenomics assemblies of 32 groundwater samples | reverse complement strand
CTTCAAGCACCAGGAGAACGACTTCGTGGACTTCGATCGCGAGCGCCTGATGCCGAAGCTGGTCTCCACCGAGGGACCGCACCTAGCGGTCGCTGACGTGAATGATGATGGGCTGGAGGACCTGTACCTGGGCGGCGCCAAGGGGCAGCCGGGCAAGCTGCTCCTCCAGCAGGGCGACGGGCGGTTCCGGAGCAGCAATGAGGCACTGTTCGCCGCTGACGCGATCTCCGAGGACGTGGGCGCCGTGTTCTTCGATGCCGACGGCGACCGGCACCCCGACCTCTACGTCGTGAGCGGTGGGAGCGAGTACTCGGAGGGGGCGGCGGCCCTGCAGGACCGGCTGTACCTCAACGACGGTCGGGGCAAGTTCCGGAAGGCGGAGGGCTACCTACCGAGCGAAAGCTCGAGTGGCTCACGTGTTGTCGCGGCCGACTACGACCACGACGGCGACATCGACCTTTTCGTCGGCGGCCGCGTGGTGCCATGGGGCTACGGCATCGACCCGCCAAGCATGCTACTCCGCAACGACGGCACCGGGCACTTCGCCGACGTGACTGCAACGATGGCCCCCGAAGTGCAGCGTGCGGGGATGGTGACCGATGCCGTGTGGCGCGACGTGGACGGCGATGGGAGCACCGACCTCGTGGTCGTCGGCGAGTGGATGCCGATCACCCTGTTCCGGAACGCCGGTGACGGGAAGCTCCGGCGGCAGAGCGTGCGCGGTCTCGAGAAGAGCCACGGCTGGTGGAACCGCATCATTGCCGCTGATTTCACGGGCGACGGCCGCATCGATTTCGTCGTCGGCAACCTCGGACTGAACTCGCGGCTGCGCGCGACCGAAACCGAACCGACGACCATGACCGTCAAGGACTTCGATGGCAACGGTTTCGTCGAGCAGATCCTGTCGAGCTACAACAACGGCGCCAGCTACCCGCTCCCGTTGCGCGACGATCTGATCAAGGCGATCCCTTTCCTCAGGCCGCGCTTTGCGACCTACAAGGACTACGCGCTCAAGACCGTGGAGAACATTTTCACGCCGGCGGAACTCAGCGATGCGGTGGTCAAGCAGACGTACACGTTCGCGACGACGTTGGCGCGTAACAACGGCGACGGTTCATTCACCCTCGTCCCGTTGCCGCTCGAGGCACAGATCGCACCTGTTTACGCCATTGTGGCGGAAGATGTCAGCGGCGACGGCGAGACCGACCTGTTGCTCGCCGGCAATTTCGAAGGCTTCAAACCGGAGCTCGGCCGGCTGACCGCGGGGCGTGGCGTGGTTCTTCGCTCGGACGGAAAGGGCAACTTCACGCCGCTGCGGGCGATCGAAAGCGGATTCTTCGTCCCGGGGCAGGCGCGCGATATTCAGCGGGTTCGCACGCGCTCCGGTGCGCTCTTTGTCGTGACGCGCAACAACGACAGTGCACTGGTCTTCCGATCCACGCAGCGCAAATAGCGCGGCGTTCAGGGCTTCGGCTTCTTCGTCTTGATGACGATGACGCCGTTGGCGCCGCGCGAGCCGTACATTGACGTTTCCGCTGCATTCTTCAGCACTTGGATGGATTCGATGTCGTTCGGATTGATCCCCGTGAGACCCCCATTCTGGCCCGGCACGAATGGCATTCCGTCGAGGATGTACAACGGCTCGTTGTTGCCGTAGAACGACGAGGCGCCACGAATGTGCACCGCGATCCCACCATCCGCTGTGCGACTCACGACCACGCCCGCAACGCGTGCCGCTATGATCTCCTCGATCGGCTTGCCGGGCGCCTTTTCGATCGCGCTCGCGTCCACGGATCCAGCCGCGGCGGATTGGGTGGCCGGGTCGGGCCGCGTGGCGGGAGAGGGTTCGCCCGGGGGCGTCCCGTGTTTCGGCGCGCATGCGGAAGCGAGCGCGATGAGCAGGAACGGTAGCACGGCATGCGCCGGACGGCCTGGGAACGATGACATGGGGACCTCCTTTTTGGTCGCATGCTCGCGGACGGCATGCTCGCTCGGCTTACTCGCTCGGCGTACTCAAGTATTATAACGGTCTCAACACTGCTCAAGGAGCTGCACATGTGGATGCGTCGCCCCACTCGATATCTCGTGCTTGGCACGGCGTACGCCGCGTTCGCGGCGGGCGCCGCCGCCCAGGATCCGCTCCGCGTCGCGTCTCCAGACGGCCGCAACGAAGTGTCCGTCGAGGTCCGCGAGGGCAGGCTTCAGTACGGCATCAGGCGCGACGGCCGGATGATCATCATGCCGTCCGTGCTGGGCTTCGAGTTTCGCGGTGCGCCGCGACTGCGCGACAGTCTCAGGATCATGGGCTCGTCAAGGAGCAGCACCGATACGACGTGGACGCAGCCGTGGGGTGAAGTCGCGCGCGTTCGCGATCACCACAACGAGCTGCGAGTGTCAGTCGTCGAGGCGGTCATGCCGCAGCGGCGCTTTGGCGTTGTGTTCCGCGCGTTCAACGACGGCGTGGGGTTCCGATACGAGTTTCCCGCGCAGCCGGCGATCGGCGAATTCGAGATCATGGACGAGTTGACGCAATTCGCCATGGCGAATGAGGCGCGCACCTGGTGGATCCCGTCGAACATCTCGAGACTGGACCGCTCGGAGATGCTGTATGCCTCCTCTCCCGTCAGCAGGCTCGATAGCGTGCAGACGCCGCTGACGATGGAGTCCCAGGAAGGCACGTTCATCGTGATTCACGAGGCGAACCTCGTGGACTACCCACGGATGTTCCTTGCGGGGCCGCGCGAGCAGAACCGAACGTTGCGCGCGGCGTTGGCGCCGTGGAAAGACGGGGTCAAGGTGCGCGGACGCGCGCCGTTCCAGACGCCGTGGCGCACGATTCAGATGGCAAGCCGTGCCGAGGATCTGGTTCCATCGCTGCTCGGACTGAACCTCAACCCGCCCAACGTGTTGCCGGGTACCGAGTGGATCAAGCCGATGAAGTACATTGGAATCTGGTGGGGGATGCACATCGGCACGATGACGTGGAACTCCGGTCCGAAGCACGGCGCCACCACGGAAACCACGAAGCGATATATCGATTTCGCGGCGGCCAATGGCATTGGCGGCGTGCTCGTCGAAGGGTGGAACATCGGCTGGGACGGCGACTGGATCAAGAACGGCGAAGTCTTCTCCTTTACCCAACCGTATCCAGACTACGACTTGAAAGGCCTGGCCACGTACGCGCGTTCAAAGGGCGTGAAGCTGATCGCCCACAACGAGACGTCGGGCGGAACGGTCAATTACGAGAAGCAGATGGACGGCGCCTACGCGCTGTACCAGTCGTTGGGGATCGACGCCATCAAGTCGGGCTACGTCGCGGACACGACGCCGGAAGGGCATTCGCACTATTCCCAGTTCATGGTGCGCCACCACCGCCGGGCGATCGAGACGGCGGCGAAGCATCACATCATGCTCGACGTGCACGAACCGATCCACGATACGGGCGAGCGGCGCACGTACCCCAACATGATGAGCCGCGAAGGCGCGCGGGGCATGGAGTACAACGCCTGGGGCGGCGAAGGTGGAAATCCGCCGGAGCACGAGACCATTCTGTTCTTCACGCGACTGCTGTCCGGCCCGATGGACTTCACGCCGGGCGTGTTCGACATCCTGATCGAGCGCGGCACTGGGCGTCCGCGCCGGCCCGACGAGCCCCGCATCCGGACCACACTCGCGAAGCAGTTGGCGCTCTACATCACGATCTACTCGCCGCTCCAGATGGCGGCGGATCTGCCGGAAAACTACGAGAAGCAGCCGGCGTTCCAATTCATTCGCGATGTGAAGGTCGATTGGGATACGACGCGCGTGCTTCATGGAAAGATCGGCGATTACGTCTTGGTCGCGCGCAAGGCGCGGAATTCCCCGGAGTGGTTCATCGGCGCGATGACCGACGAGGAGGCGCGTAGCTTCGACGTGCCGCTGTCGTTCCTTCCAGCGGGGCAGAGTTACGTCGCGGAGATCTACGCGGACGGGCCAAACGCGCATTGGCTGACGAACCCGCTGCCGGTCACGATCTCGAGTCGTCCGGTCAACTCCGCCACTCGGCTGCGCATCGCGATGGCGCCTGGCGGCGGCCAGGCTGTTCGGATTCGACCCGCGCAATGAGGCGCTGACTACACAGCTTGCCGCCGGAGATCTATCCACTTCGCCACCGGGCCCACGATAAAGAGTGCCAGGAAGGCCGGCGCCACGTTGAACGCCGTCGGTAGCGGCCAGCCCTGGTCCGACCCGAATCGGATCACCGTCTCGACGAACGCAATGAGCACCGCCACCGCCACCTGCCACCGCCGGTCCCGCACGACGGTGCGTGGATCGGTGATCATGAAGAAGACGAACAACTGGTACATGGGCCCCGTGATCGGAGCGATTTCCGGCAGCACCGGTTGTCCGAGCAGTACGGCCCGCGCGCTGTTCAGCAGGAGAAAACTGGCGACGTAGGTGAGTGTGATATGGAGGACCTTCACGCGAGCAGCGATCACCAGACCGAAAGCCCAGATGACCAGATTGGTCGCGAGGTCGTTGCCCCACTGGTGACTCAACACGGAGATCCGATTCGCCGTCGCGAGCAGCAGTGCGGTGATCGCGAAGTTGGTGGGATTCCACAGGTGGTTGTCGCGATACCGCAGCACGTATTTGGACGCGATCGCGAGAAACCCACCCACGACGAACGGCCAGAGCGCTAAGGCCTGCGGCTTGATGAGCAGCGTCAAGCTCAGGCCGCTGATGTACGCGCTCAACAGGTTCACGACCTTGCCGCGCACGAACCACGAAAGCAGCGCCTCGGCGGCCACGCACGTGAGCAGCGCTACCGCCAGCCGGCTGTACCCGCCTACCATGTGGTAGCGGAGCTGTGCCACCACCAGCACAAGCGTGATGAGAAACGCGATGAGGTATCGCGGATCCACGACACTGGCTCGCTGCCACCAGCGCATCAACGGGTTCTGCCGCGGCGCAGCCGAGGTCGCGGCGGTCACCGTCTGGGTTCGCTCACGGAGTGCAGCTGATTCACGGCGGGATTGCTCAGCACCTGCCGTCTGCCCGACGGCCAGCGGATCACCACGCGCTCCACCCACTCACGCTGGCCGAGCCCGAAATGCAGACGACGGTCGTTCTGGCTGGCGAATCCCATCCCGCCGTCCACCACGCGTCGCTGCGTGATGTCCGCGGACTCGAGCACCACCTCAGCCCCGATCGCGCTCCGGTTGCTGCGCGTTCCCACGAGATGGAAGCTGATCCAGTGGTTCGTGCTGTCGGGATGGTTGCGGTACAGCAGCGCGGGTTGATTCTGGTTTGCGACGATCACGTCGAGGACGCCGCGATTCGAGAGATCGGCGACGGCGACGGCGCGACCATCGTACTCGTCGCGCACGCCGACGGTCGCGGCGACGTCGACCCAGCCGCCCAAGCCGCGATTCACATAGACGCGCGAGCGCTCGAACCCGGACAGGCTCGCGTTGCCAAAGGCGGGCCAACTTCTGGCGTCCTCGAACAGATTGCGATTGGCGCCGCCAATCTTCGACATGGCGTACCAGTAGCTCCTGTCGCGATCTCCCGAGATGAACCCGTTGGCGACGAACAGCTCGTTCGTCCCGTCGTTGTTCAAGTCGCCAAACTGGGCACCCCACGCCCACCCCGCGTCGGCCACCGTGGCGTCCACAACGCTGCTGAACCGGCCCCGGTCCGGCATCTGGTTCAGGCGCAGATTGTTGTTCTGAAAGAGATAGCCGCGCTGCGAGATGTTGGTGACGAACACGTCGAGCCGGCCACGATTGTACGCGTCTCCGAGCGACACCGACATGCCGCTCTTGGATTCGCTCTCGATACCGGCGCCCGTGAGGGTAAAGCGCTCCCCGCGATCGTTCAGGTACAGTTCTTCCGGCCCGTAGTCGTTGGCGAGGTAGATGTCCGGCCAGCCGTCGTCGTTAAAATCCGCAGACGCCGCCGCCAGGGTCCACCGCGTGCTGCCCACGCCGAGCCGATCGGTGACGTCGTCGAACTTGCCACCGCCGAGATTCCGAAACAGGAGATTCTTGCCGCCGTTGGTCGCGAACTCGAAGCTGTTGTGCATGATCCGCGTCGTGGCGAGGTTCCACAGATCCACCTCTCCGCGGAAATACGCGGTGACATACAGATCCAGTAAGCCATCGCGGTCGTAGTCGAGCCAGATGGCGCCGTTGCTATTGACCCAGCGCCGCAATCCCGACGCACTGGTCACGTCCCGGAAGTGGCGACCGTCGACGTTCTTGAAGAGCGACAGATATCCGTAGCGGTAGACCAGCAGATCCTCGCGGCCGTCATTGTCGAAGTCGCCCCAGACGCTTCCCATCGAGACGCCTTCGCCGGGGCGATTGAGGTCCGCCAGTCCCGCGCTGGCGGCCACGTCCTCGAACGTGCCATCGCCACGGTTTCGGTAGAGCGCGTTCGGCGTGCCAAAGCGACTGTTGGTGAAATACAGGTCCGGCCATCCGTCAGCATCAAAATCGGCGACTGACACCGACGCGCCGAGAGCCGCGACGTGCGGCTCGACGTTGGCAATTTTGCGGTCGAACGTCGGCCGCTGATGGTGGAAGCGAACGCCAGCGGCTGCCGCCTCGTCGCGCAGCACGAACCCGGGACGGGCCACATCCGCGAGTGTGCGAACCGGTCCGCGATCCAGACGGATCGCGAGGCCGATGGCAGCGAAGAATGGCACGGCGACGATGGCGCGCCGCACGGCGGGATGGTGGACCACACCAAGAGTATAGGCGGGTAGCGGGTGCGCCGTAGGCAGGGCGCTGCCGCAGGAGTATTTTCTTCACATGAACAACTCCGCGCCCATCGCCCGAGTCATCAACCTGATTCAATCCGGATCGCAACGCCTCTGGTCCGGGAGCGAAGCAGACGCCAGCCGCCGACTCTGCGCCGCCGATCCGGGGGCCCCCTTGGAGATACACGGGTCGTTCGCGCTCGTGGCTCAGGAAGGGGAACGCGTCATGTTGGCGCGAAGTCTCGATCGGCCGCTGCGCTATTTCCTCGCAAAGTCAGCAGACGGTCCGGTGCTAGTCGTCGCGGAGCGAATCGACGAGATCGCGGCGGAGCTGACGCGTCGAGGATGGGCCGATCAGTTCCATCCGAGTTACACGCGCATGGTGCCAGCGCACCACGTGACGACGCTTCGTCTGATCGGATGCCCCGACCCGAATCCTGTTCATCGGCGCTTCTTCGATCCGGCGCGCGGGACGCTTCCCAAGGATTTGGACTTGATCGGCCGCCGGTACATCGAGGCCGTGTACGACGAGCTGCGTGGCTGGCTCGCAGTGCAAGACCCCGCCGCGCCGATCGGTGTGCCGTTCTCCGGTGGCATCGACAGCGGCGCGATCCTCCTGTGCCTGTACAAGCTGCTGCTGAACGAGGGTCAGTCTCCCGCGCGCGTGAAAGCGTTCACGCTGTCCGTGGACGGAGAGGGCGACGATGCGCGCCAGGCGCGCGAGTTCTTGAAGCGCACCAGTCTCGAAATGCTTGGCGAGATCGTTGACGTGCAATCGCACGAGCTCGATCCGCTCCGAGCTGTCGCGGTGATCGAAGACTACAAGCCGCTCGACGTGGAGTGCGCCGCCGTGAACATCGCGTTGCTCGCGGGCATCCGCGAGCGGTATCCCGACTGGGTCGTGCTGGTGGATGGCGACGGTGGGGACGAGAATCTCAAGGACTATCCGATCGAGGCGAACAGCGAATTGACGATCCGCAGCGTCGTCAACAACCGGATGCTGTACCAGGAAGGGTGGGGGGTTGAATCCATCAAGCACTCGCTGACGTATTCGGGCGGTTACAGCCGCGGCTGCGTCCGCGGCTACGCGTGCGCGCGCGAGTATGGGTTTGCGGCGTTCAGCCCGCATACGCGTCCGTCGGTCATCGCTGTCGCTGAGGCAATTCCATTCGCGGAGCTGACCGAGGGCTCGCTCGAACGTTTGTACGCGCTGAAAGGCGAGATCGTGGCCCGGGGCATTCGCTCGGTGCTTGGCATGGAGATGCCCATCTTCGCCAAGCGTCGATTCCAGCATGGGTCGGTGTCCGCGAGCGCTGTCGCGCGGTTATTTCCCCAGGATGAAGCTCGGTATCGCCGGCATTTCCAGGCGTTGTACGCGACTCCCTCGAGTCAGGTGTGAGCACGTCGGCCGCAGATCGCCGGATTCGCGGCCTTCGCGGTCCAAAGCCGACGGTGGACTCCTTGGCGGCGCATGGCTCGTTGGTCGAGGACGAGCGCAGGCCTGACGGGACCCTTGAGCGCGCCCTGACCGTCTTTCTCGCGGGTGCTGAGTGTGCCTTCACGTGCTCGTTCTGCGATCTCTGGCGCTGGACGATCGATGGCCCGACGCCGCGTGGCGCGCTGCCGAAACAGCTTGCCAGTGTCCTTCAGTCCCTCCAGCCTCCCGTTCCGGCTCGGCTCAAGCTGTACAACGCCAGCAACTTCTTCGACCGCCGCGCGGTTCCATCTGGCGATGTACCAGCCATCGCGGCGCTGGCTCAGCCGTTTGCCGGCGTCACCGTGGAATCGCACGCCAACACCGTGGGGCCCCAGACGCTGGAGTTTGCGCGGGCGATCCCAGGCCGGCTCGAAGTTGCGGTCGGGCTCGAAACCATCCATCCAGTCGCAACCCGTCACCTGAACAAGCGGCTCGATCTGGCACGGTTCGACCAGGCCGCTGGGTTTCTCGCAGAGAACCACATCGACCTGCGCGTGTTCGTCCTCGTTGGTGCGCCGTACATTCCGGCTGACGAATCGGTGGAATGGGCGGTGCGCACCGCGGAGTACGCAGCCCGGTGTGGCGCGGCCGTGGTGTCGTTGATTCCGGTGCGCGGCGGCAACGGCGAGATGGAGCGGCTCGAGGCGCTGGGTCACTTCAATCCGCCCACGCTGTCGCAGTTGGAGAGGGCGCTCGACCGCTGCGTCCCGTCGGCGCAGACCGTGTTTACGGCCGACCTGTGGGACGTAGAGCGTCTGCCAGCGTGTGCGCAGTGTTGCATCGAGCGAATCGAGCGGCTGCGCCGCCTCAACGTCACCGGCCGGTTCCAGCCGCCGGTTGTCTGCGGCATGTGCGAAGGGCAATGACCCAACGGTGCCACGTCGCAATCGTTGGCAGCGGATTCGCGGGGTCGCTGTTGGCGCGCGTGCTCGCGGTGCAGGGCTACGACGTCGTCCTGCTCGAGCGCGGGACGCATCCCCGATTCGCGATCGGCGAGTCCTCCACACCGCTTGCCAACCTCTCGCTGGAGCGGCTCGCCCGCCGGTATGATCTGGCGGACTGTTTCGCACTCGCGGCCCACGGACGCTGGCTGGAGCGTTTTCCCGGGCTGCGACGCGGACTCAAACGTGGTTTCACGTTTTACCGGCATCACCCGGGCAAGGCGTTCGCAAACGAGGGGATCCGCTCAGAGCGACTCCTGGTTGCAGCGAGCCCGAACGACGCCGTCGCCGATTCGCACTGGCTGCGCGCCGACGTCGACCATCACTTCGTGCGGCAGGCGATCGCCGCCGGCGTGGACTACCGCGATCGCGCCGAATTGACCTGCGCGGATGTGGCCCCAACCGGGGTGCGTCTCACCGGCCACCAGCTTGGGACAGCGTTCGTTCTCCACGCAGACTTTGTCGTCGACGCGTCCGGACCGGGCGGCTTTCTTGCGCGCCAGTTGTCCATCCCGTCGGGCTTGAAGCGAACCAGGACCCGGTCCGCTCTGGTCTTCAGTCACTTCGCCGACGTTCACCTGATGAGCGAAGTCATTCCTGGCCTGCCACACGGGCCGTACCCGGATGATTGGGCGGCGGTGCACCACCTGATCGACGAGGGGTGGATGTACAGTCTTCGATTCGACCACGGTGTGACGAGCGCCGGCTTTGCACTCTCGCCGCGCGGCGTAGCGACGCTCGACGCGTCGAAGGCGACCGCCGAGGCGCTGTGGCGCAAGCTGCTCGGACGCTACCCGACCATCGCCACGGCGTTTGATGGCGCGAAGCCACTGATGCCGCTGGCCTTTCGATCTCGCATTCAACATCGCCTCACGCGGGCGGCCGGTGCACGCTGGGCGCTGTTGCCGCACGCGTATGCCTTCGTCGATCCGTTGTTTTCGACCGGCATCGCCTGGAGTCTTCGCGCCGTCGAACGACTCGCGCTCTGTTTCGAGCGAACCGCACGCGGAAAGCGCCGACCGACTCCGGACGACCTCACGCGCTATGAGACCTTGCTCGACGCCGAAGCGGACCAGATCGACCGGCTCGTGGCCGGCGCCTACGACGCGATGGCTCACTTCGAGTTGTTCGCCGCGCACGCGATGATCTACTTCGCCACGGTCTCCTACGCCGAGGTGCGTCAACGTCTCATGCCCAGCGAATCGACGGCGGCGGCGTGGACCGGTTTTCTTGGCGTCGGAGATCCCGTGTCCGGGCCCCTCCCGCGCGCCAGTCGTCTTCGCCTTCGGCGAATTACCCGGGGCGGGGGGAGCCCAGGAACCGCCGACCAGCGACGGGCGTTCACGGAGTGGGCAGCGAGCGCGATCGCACCACGAAACATCGCTGGCCTGGCCAATCCAGCACGACATCACCTCTATCCGGTGGACGTCGAAACTCTCGTCGAGCGACACGACCTGCTGGGCATGAGCCGCGATCAAGTCGTGGCCGGGCTTCCCGCGCTGCGAGGGATGGCGCCGCTCAATCCAGCCTGATTCCAACGCGCAGCGTTCGCGGTGGCACCCTCAGGCGCGCAGCCACAAAATACGTCGTGGGGTCCGCGGCGACCGGCGCACCGCCTTCAAGGACCCGTCCGGTGATCGTGCTTTGCGCGGAGGCAACGGTCGAGGATCCGACAAGGGCCAGAACAGTCAATCGCATGTGTGGCTCATCGGTTGGACCCCACCAGAGGCGGTCGAGCTGATCCACCGGATACTTCTTCGGTGGCTACGGCGCCGAGGTCAGCGACAGGGAGACCAGGCCCGACTTGGCCATGAAGCCCTTGAGCTCGGACGACGGCCAGGAAAGGTACGGGCCGCTGCATGCGGGTCCGCGGTACGCGCGAACCTCGGTGGCGGGCAGCACTTTGTAGTACCCGATCCGCGTGAACCCGCTCACGGTGCCCGACGCGGCGGGCAGCTCCGCCGCACACGATACAGAGATTCCGTTGGAGACGCCGATGGAGACCGGCGCCTTCACCTGATTGAAGATCTGAGCCGTGACGTACGTCTGATCGCCAATCACATTGCTGATCTCCAGCAGGCCGGTGATTCCCGAGACCGCGATCCTGACCTCACCGATGTCGTCCGGAATCGGCTGGCCGCGAGCGTCCATCGGCTTCGCGGAGGTCCACGTCACCCACTTCGCCATCGACGAGACGGTGAGTCCGCCGCTTCGGCCGCCCTGCAGGCCAAGCGATGGGACTGCGTCCACCGAGATCGTGACGGGAGCGATCAGGCTATTGGAGACGACGATCGCCACGGGGAACTCTGTTGGCCCGGACGCGCCGCCGGCGCGCTCGCAGGCCGCCATCAGCACCATCGCCACGAGACCGAGGAGCTGCGAGACGCGGTGATGGGGCGCCCCGGAACCCGCCCCCGCAACCCGGGAGTGTCTCACGACGCCGACATCCACTGAAGTGATCATCACCTGAATGTTAGCATCGTTCGACCACTCGCGTATTGCACCTCTCTCAAGTCGGTAGCGGGGAGTCCCTGACTTCATGTGGCAGTTGCCCTTACAGCGCGCGAGTGGCCCGGCACGCATACTGGCATCACTCTCATGACCGCCCCCTCCAACTACACGGCACTCAAGGCTCTGGAATGGCAGCAGCGGCTGCTCTACTCCGTGGCCGGCCTCCTCGTGTTCGAGACGCTGACCGGCCTCGCGATCTATCTGCTGCCGTTCAGCGTACCGAACCAGATGATGGTGCTGTTCCACACCGTGGCCGGCATCGCGTTCATTCTTCCATTCGGATGGTATCAGGTCCGGCACTGGAAGATCTACCGATCCCTCCGACTTTCGCACGTCACGCTGACCGGCTACTTCGCGATGGCGGCGACGATCGTACTGATCGTCTCGGGACTGATCCTGACGTACCAAGCCATGTTCTGGACGCGCATCAGCCAGGGCGTGGATCTGGCGCACGTGTGGGCGACGTTCGCGCTCATCGCCTCCGTTCTTCCGCACGTGGTCACACTGATGGTGCGTGCGGCCCGGACCAGAACGGCGCCTGCCGGCGCCCCGGTGTACGGTGCGACCAAGCGGTTCTCGTTCATGACGGTGGTCTTCGCGGGGGCGCTGCTCGTCCCCGTCGCGTTTGCGACCGGGTTGTATCGCGCGCCGAAGCTCAACAACGAGCTGCCGGCGGACTATAGCTTCGTCTACGGACCGAGCCGCCCCTTTGCGCCGAGTCTCGCGACCACCAGCAGCGGTGGCGCGTACGACGCACGGTCTCTCGCCGGTTCGCAGTCCTGTGGCACGGCCAACTGCCACAAGCAGATCTACGACGAGTGGTCAGTGAGCGCGCATCGGTATGCGGCGATGGATCCGGCGTTCCAGAAAATCCAGAACGTCATGGCCGAGCAGAACGGACCCGAGTCTACCCGCTACTGTGGCGGCTGCCACGATCCCATTTCTCTGTTCTCCGGTGCGAAGAACATCTTCAACAAGGACCTGACCAACCTGGTGGGCTACAAGGAGGGGGTGTCCTGCGTCTCGTGCCACGCCATCAAGGAGACGGACGTCAAGGGGAACGCCGCGTACGTGATGTCACAACCGGGGCGCTACCTGTTCGAGTTGAGCGAAGGCGCGGTCGCTCGCGGCGTGAGCGAGTTTCTCATCCGCTCGTATCCGCAACAGCACATCGAGACGTTGCAACACAAACTCTTCAAGAGCCCGGAGTTTTGTGCGGCCTGCCACAAGCAGTTCATCGACGAGGAGATCAACCGCGTCGGATGGGTCCAGCTGCAGAATCAGTACGACAACTGGCGCAAGAGCCGCTGGAACCTCATAGGCGACCCGACCGTAACGATCGAGTGCCGCGAGTGCCACATGGCGCTCCAGCCGTCGCGCGACCCGGCGCGGGGCGACGACCGCGACTACAACCGGTCGTCGGGCGACGGAAAGCACCGCAGCCATCGGTTCCTTGGCGCGAATCAGTTTATGCCCACGGCTCTCAACCTGCCGGGCGCGCCCGAGCACGTCCGTCTCACCGAGAAATGGCTGCGCGGCGAGATCGATGTTCCGGAGATCGGGCGCAAATGGCGCTCCGGCCCCGCCATCCCGATCGAGCTCGTGACGCCGGAAACCGTGAAGGCCGGCGCGCTGGTGACGATCGAGACCGTGATCCTGAACAACAAAACGGGACACGATTTTCCCACCGGACCGCTCGACATCATTCAGGCATGGGTCGAGGTGAAGGTCACCGACGAGACGGGCGCAGTCGTGTACCAGTCGGGGAACCGCGACTCGGCCAACTTCATCGCGCCCGGCAGCTTCATGCTCAAGGCCGAGCCGGTGGATGAAAAAGGCAACCTGATCGACAAGCACAACCTGTGGGAAATGGTGGGCGTACGGTATCGCCGCTCGCTCTTCCCGGGCTTCTCCGATCAGGAACGCTTCACGTTCAGGTCGCCCGCTCGCCGCGCTGGCGGCCGCGTCACCGAGCTGCGCGTGACCGCAAAACTCATGTACCGCAAGATCGACCAGTATCTGCTGAACTTCATGTTCGGCGCGGAGTCGGGTCTCACGGCTCCGGTGACCGTTGTGTCCGAGGATTACAAGACCATTCGAGTTCGTGCCGGCGACTAGCCGGTTGCGCGAATGACGCGACGCCAGCGATTGCTATGGATCACGACCGCGGGCAGCGTTCTGTTTCTCGGCGCCGCGGCGCTGGCGGCGCTGCGCTGGCAACGGCCGGCGCCCGCCTATCGGCCGGGAGAAGACGTGGAGGGCGTGACTTCGGATCTGGCGCGCAAGCTCCCCGCCGACTATCCCCGCGTCGTGTTCACCGACGTGACGCAGCAGGCGGGGATCACGTTTCAGCACTTCAGCGGATCGCGATCCTCACAGCTGCCGGAAGACATGGGCTCGGGCGCGGCCTGGGGCGATTACGATGGCGATGGGATCGTTGATCTGGTCATCGCGAACGAAGCAGGGCCGCTCACCATGTCCGACGCTGAGCGCCGTCGCTCGCCCGCCCGGGCAGCGCTGTACCGCAACAATGGCGACGGCACGTTCACCGACGTGACAACCCGTTCGGGAATCGACTTTCGCGACCTGGGGATGGCCGTTGCCTGGGGCGACTATGACAACGACGGCAGAATCGATCTCGTGCTCACGTCCTACGGCAGGAACTTCCTCTACCACAATGACGGCAACGGCACCTTCAGCGATCGGAGCGACCGCTCGCGCATTGGGTTGCCGCGCGGGTTCTGGACCGGAGCGTCGTGGGGAGACTACAACCGCGACGGGTGGGTCGATCTCTATGTCACGGGCTACGTGAAGTATGTGCGGCTCCAGCGATCGGACGCAGGACGCTACGACGTCGAAAACCCGGCGAGCATCAATCCGTCCGCCTTTCGCCCGGAGCGGAACCTTCTGTACCGCAACAACGGCGACGGGACCTTCACCGAAGTCGCCGCTGTCGCAGGCGTCGCCGATATTGCCGGGCGAGGATTGGCAGCGGCCTGGGCCGATCTCGACGAGGACGGATGGCCCGATCTGTACGTCGCCAACGACCAATCCGACAACGCGTTCTTTCGCAACCTCGGCAACGGCAAGTTCGAGGACCTCAGTCACTCCGCGCGGGTTGCTGACTATCGCAGTGCGATGGGAATCGCGGTGGGCGACTGGGATGGAGACGGCACGCAAGACCTTTTCCTGACGCACTGGCTTGCCCAGGAGAACGCGCTCTACAGCAACCAGCTGAAGCGGCTTCCCGCGGGCCCGACAGACTCGCCTCGGCCCAACCTGACGTTCATGGATGAAGCGGACCGGTTCGGCCTGGGACAGATCTCGCTCGACTTCGTGGGCTGGGCCACCTCGTTCATCGATTACGACAACGATGGCAAGCTCGATCTCTTCGTGGTGAATGGCAGTACGCTCCAGAAGCGCTCGGATTCCACACAGCTCGTGCCGATGCGGAACCAGATGTTCTGGAATCGCGGTCGCCCCGATGGCTTCTTCGACGTCTCGGCAGTAGCGGGGCCAACGTTCCGAAAGGACTTCGTGGGTCGCGGTGGCGCGTTCGCCGACTACGACAACGACGGCGACGTGGACGCGTTCGTCGTGAACCATGGCGGACCCGGAATGCTTCTCCGCAATGACGGCGGCAACCGCAATGGGTGGCTCCAGGTGGAAGTGCGTGGCACGAAGAGCAACCGGCAGGGCATCGGGGCGACGGTGCGCCTGGTGGTCGGCGCCACGACACACACGCGCCAGGTCGGGGCGCAGAGCTCATATCTGTCGCAGAACAGTCTGATCGAGTCGTTCGGCCTGGCGGCGGCGACGCAGGCGGATACTCTCGAGGTGATGTGGCCGAGTGGTGCGAAAGACGTTCGCACCAGCCTCGCATCGAACCAACGGATTCTCGTCACCGAGGGCCGCGCGACGGGCACGGACCGCGCGCGCGTGCAGATGTTCTGGCGGCTCTATAGGGAAGCCACGTTGCACCGCGTAGCGCGACGAAACCAAGCCGCCGCGGACAGCTACGCCCTCGCTCTCGAGATCAATCCCGATCACGAGGACGTCTTGTATTACCTGGGCGGCCTGCGGCTGGAGCTTGGCGATTTCGAGGGCGCGGCGCGCGAATGGCGGCATTTGCTTTCGGTCAATGCATCCAGTGCTCGCACACATTCCCAGCTCGGCGCACTGCATCTCTGCTTGGATGCCGGTGCGCCGTTTCAGCTCGATTCGGCGGAGCGCCATCTCAACCGGGCCCACGACATCAACAAGGAAGAGAACGGACCCTTGCTGCGTCTTGGCGAGCTGTCGTTGTTGCAGGGCGACCTGACGGCGGCGCGGCGATACCTCGAGACGGTACTCGCGACGCACGCCGACAATGCCGCGTCGCGTTTCTATTCCGGGTACCTCGCGTGGAAAGCGGGCGACATGACGCTCGCCCGCGCGGAATTCCGAAAGGCCGCGCCGGTCGGCACGAGCCGCCCAGCCCCCCCGGCCGTGCCTGGCGAGGGAGACACCAAGCGCGGAAGCGCCGCGCTCTCTTCCGGTGGTGAACGCTGCCGCCAACTTCGCTCATTGTCAGAGCGCCCTCGAGCCGGTGACCCGGAAGGCGAGATGGCGAGCCGCTACCGCGAGTTGGACAGCCTGCTTCTGTTGGGCCGAGCGCGGTCGCGTTGAGTCCACGCGGTCAACGCCGCGCCGGCGTCCGTGTGTTGTACTCACGAAGGTATCGCTGGTGCGCGGAGTCGGTGGGATAGGATTCGCCCGATGCGTAGGGATACTGCCTGATCGCATGGAAGGGGAGTGGCTCGACGGAATTGCCGAACGCGGTATTCAGATCGGCGTCCTTGATCCACCCATCCGTATAGAGCAGGAAGGTGCGCTTCCACCCCGGCGGCGGATTGCCCGCCGCCGCTGCGTCGAACTCGACGGTGGTTTCATCGCCCGGCGCCATGACAACGTACATGTCGTCGGCGCTCCTCAGCAGCGGTAGCACCTCGCCGAAACGCGTGAACGCGCCCTCGATCGTGCGCCACGGCGACTCTCTCGTGACGTCGGCGTATGCGAACCAGTGCGGGCCGTACCGGCCGCCGCGGCGATACATCCTCGAAAAGCCGCGCGGATGCA
>ERZ1292623.2410-Hain-H51-01um-R1-2410-length-16795-cov-4_pt1 | contig 16795 bp, 14 predicted proteins | sample MGYA00564398_ERZ1292623 | MGnify/ENA primary metagenome ERZ1292623 (study PRJEB36523, sample SAMEA6512633) | groundwater metagenome | collected 2019-01-07 | study: AquaDiva: Metagenomics assemblies of 32 groundwater samples | reverse complement strand
CACTTTTCGGGAGTTTCAAATTATCCGGATTAAAAAACCCCGACTTTTCCCAAAGTTTGTAGATTCTCTCCTCGACTTCTTTAATATCGTACCTCGACTCCATCTCCTCCTTCATTTAATTGATTCTATGCGATTTCGAGGCTTATTTCTAGTTCCATTAAAAATCGCCAGTGCTCACACGCGCTGGCGATTTTTCCCACTCGCTTTCTTTAAAGCGAAAGAGATTGATTGGAGCGCCTTAGTTCGCTCAAGCCGAACTTGCCGTGATCCCCTTTCTTTTGTCTAAGGTTGAATCTAGATTAAACCTACTCCTTTCGCTAAAAAGTTCAAGTTTTTAAAATAAACGGCGCCATAGGAACGAATCCTTTTGGCGCCGCTGTGCTTACAGAGTCCTTACCTTGCCACCGCGCTCGGGCTAGGTAATCTCTGCTCCTTGGCCGCATTCGGGCTCAGTCGATGCACAATAGGTGCTCGTCGAGCCGCGACAGGCCAAGGTAGTACGGGGGTTAAGATACATTACTGCATCCTCCGGGCGGCTACTGGTTAGTAGTCGCACTGAAAATAATAGTATCAAATGAAATCCCTCCGTCAACTTCTAAATCTCCCCACTACTTCCTACTCTCTACTGGCTACTTTCTAAATCCTTAGATTTCCGTTCGCCTTCATCGGATATTTTTTCTTTCTTAAATAAGTCATATAGCCCGCCGCCGCAATCATCACCCCATTATCAGTATTATATTTCTGCTCCGCTACCAATAATCGAACTCCAAATTTTCCTGCTTCTTTTTTTAAGTTCTTTCTCAAAAATGAATTCGCCGCCACCCCACCCGAAAGAATGATCGAATTCGCGCCAAATTCATTGACCGCCTTCAGAGTTTTTTTCACTAAAACATCCACTGCCGCAGCTTGAAAGGAAGCGGCAACATCAGCCGCTATGGCCTCAGGTATATGTTTTAGCTTTTTGTTTTCTTTACTATTGGCTATTGGCCAGTGGCTATACCCTAGATCACGTAAGTGATATAGCACCGAAGTCTTTAAACCCGAAAAACTAAAATCATAGCTTTTTTCGTGCATCATCGGTCGCGGGAATTCAATCGCCGAACCCTTTCCTTTTTTCGCCAATTTTTCCAAAGCCGGTCCGCCAGGGTAGGGGAGTTTCAAAAGCCGAGCTACCTTGTCAAAAGCTTCGCCCACTGCGTCATCTCGAGTTTCGCCCAAATGCTTCCAAGTTTTTAAATCTTTTACCAAAAGCAAAATTGTGTGCCCTCCGCTAACCAGCAATGAAATTGCTGGAAATATCAATTTCCAATTTCCAACTTCCAAATTTTTGGATTTTGTTTTTTGTAATTTGGAATTCACAGTTTTCTTCGGTAAAAGAAAACTGTATAGGTGTCCTTCTAAGTGATTCGTCCCAACCAGTGGCTTTTTATATCTCTTTGCTAGCTCTTGAGCGAAAGTGATTCCCGTCCAGAGCGCTGGTTCGAGTCCTGGTCCCACCGTCACTGCAATCAAATCAACATCCTGAATATTGAATTTGGAATTATGAATTTTGGATTTTGATCCATTCCTAATTCCTGATTCATAATTCGTAATTCGATCCAAAAGAACTGGTAGGTTCTTTTGGTGCTCCCGCTTCGCCAAATTAGGCACCACGCCGCCAAACGGCTCATGGATTTTAATTTGCGACGCCACCAAGTTCTTTAAAACTTTAAATTTTGGTGATTTCAAACCACCCGAAGCCTCCACTAAAGCCACCCCCGTTTCATCGCAACTGGTTTCGATGCCTAAAATAATCTTCTTCACGTAGCCCCAAGGGGAATCGAACCCCTATTTACGCCGTGAAAGGGCGCCGTCCTAGCCATTAGACGATGAGGCCATAAACAATAGATAGTATAAAGTATAAGTTTTAGTTAATAAAGTCAATCGTCCGCAATGGCCTACTAATTTGATCTTTCCCCTTTAATCCCACTTCGGATGTTATATGTTTTGTGCTACATGTTGCATGCCCCAATCCCCAGCCATTTTACGTCCCTTTTGTAGTATAATTAACTTACACGAAATGTTCCCACTCCTTTTGATTTACGGCAACTTTTTTATATTTCTCCTTAGGGTTATTCTTGGTGTCATTTTAATTCCTCATGGATGGTCGAAGCTAAAAGACCTAAAAGGCACGGCTCATTGGATGGGGAGCGTCGGCTTTAAACCCGGAAATCTTTGGGCGCCAATTGTCGGCCTACTTGAGTTTGTCGGTGGCATCTTTTTAATCCTTGGTTTCTTTGTTCAATTCATCACCCCCCTCCTCGTGATCCAATTTATCTCGATTATTATTTGGAAAATCAGAAACAAACAAAAATTAGTTGGTGGCTACGAGCTTGATTTGATTATTCTCGGCGTTTCCCTTCTTCTGCTTACTGTCGATACCGACGTTAATATCGTCAACCTCCCATTTTATTTCGGCTTGTTTAATTAGGTTTTATAAATAAGCAATTTTCAAAAATGAAAAAACTAGTCGCGCTTATAAAACAAAAAAGTGGGTTTACTCTCCTCGAGCTTATTATTTTTAGCGCAATTTTTTCCCTCATTTCAGTTGTCTTCGTCGCGATGTTGGTTTCAATTACTGGCGTCCAACTAAAACAAACGGCTTCTTCCGAAGTGAATCGTCAAAGCCAATTCGTTTTGCAAACCATTCAGCGATATATCGAAGGTTCGAGCCTAGTTGAAACCGAAGCCACCTCCACTCCACTCAGTTCCATCTCGCTTAGAATGCCAACCGGAAGCAGTGGTACTTCGAGCCTTATACAAATTTATTGGGCCAGTTCAACGGCTTCAAGTACCATCTTCTTAAAAACCGGCGCGGGCGAAGCAGAAGCCCTAACCTCTTCAAGGGTCAAAGTTGAAGACCTAACTTTCATCAAATATTCTCGCCCCAACGCTCACGATTCCGTCAGCTTCACGATGGCTTTAAGTTACAACGGCTCAACTAGTACCGCCAAAAAATTTTTCCAGCGCCTCACCACTACCGCCACTCGCGTGAGCGCCGCCACCTTTGATACTAATCTCTTGCCCCATCCTGGCTCGTCTCCCACTCCCGCCCTTGGGGTATCCGCTTCAAAATGGGCTTCAATCAACGATGCCATTTTTTTCCCAGACGATGACGTCGCCTTTACAAACGCTGGCAACGTGGGAATTAATACCGATACCCCAACTTCAAAATTTCACGTTGTCGGTGATAGTTATTTTGGCGGCGTTGTCACCATCACCGGCGCTCTTACACTTACAAACGGCATAAAAATTGGCACTAACAATGATAACTGCGACGACGACACTGATCGAGGGAGTATTCGTTTTAAACAGGGAGTTTCTGACGACGAGCTTCAAATCTGCATGAAAATCAACAGCAGCCATGTTTGGAGATCAGCAAGCACCACCCCCGCCTCTCTTTAATCAGAATGAAAATCGAAAAAAAATCATTCCTCCTTATAATCTTTGGCATCGTCGTTCTTGGTCTGATTGTTTTCTTCGCTTTTAAATCGGAAAACCCTGAAATCAAAAAAGATGCAAGTGGAAAATTCCTCACTCGCGAAGTGATTAGTCGCGCGTATGAAGTTCCCGAAGTTGACACCGTCGGTCTGCCGGAAAACATCGCGGTTCCAAGTTTAGTCCTCCCCTTAAATCCTCCTCCCGGCAACACCAAAAGACTGCGCGTCTTTAATCTCTCAATCGAAGGAGACAGATTTTCTCCCGACACTATTATCGTCAACGACTGGGATGAATTTTCAATTTATGTTACCGCCATTGATAAAGACTATGATTTTACTCAGCCCGATATGGGCGTTAGCGTCAAAACTTCGAAAGGGGAGAGAGTTTTGATCAAGCAAAGTTTTGGCGAAACCAAAGGCGCCAGGTTTTATTTTTTCTGCGCTTCCTGCGGCGGACCCCTTCAAGGTCCCCGCGGACAAATCTTAACTGTCCCCAGGCCTCGACCCCTCTGAGACCCATAAATGTTAAAATAAACATCAATGGCTCAAACTTTCAACAATAAAAAAATATTTGTTATTTTAATTGTTCTTCTTGTGGCTCTTTTAGCTTCTTTGCTTTTTTTCATCTTCAGGATCAACTCCAACGAAAAAATTGAATCCTCAAAATATTCCGCCGTTTATTTAAAAACTGGAGATATTTATTTTGGCGAGCTTTCGTGGTTTCCAAGGTTAAAGTTAAAAAATCCCTGGTTTTTGCAAAGAGTTAATGATAGCAATAATCAGCCCCAGGTTAGTGTCGCTCCGCTCGCCGACGCCTTTTGGAAACCGGTTGATGAAATTTATTTAAACAAAGACGAAATTGTTTTTACGACCAAGCTAAGAGGTGACAGCCCGGTCATCCCTCTTTTATCTGGCCAATCAAGTAATCAAGTCCAAACTCCTCAGTAATTTTGTAATGAAAGGAAAGGCTCATATTAAAATCGTTTCTTTCTTTGCAGTTCCAATAGTTCTGATTGGCATTCTTTGGTTTGTCTCTCGGACTGATGCATTTTCCGGTCCCAGTGATCTCCCTGGTCCATTTACTTCCGGAGTCCTCAGGTTTGATCCCGTTACTGGCAATTTTGGTATTGGTATACCTCCTGACGCCACTGCGCGCGTGCTTGTCAAAAGCAGTGCGACTTACCCCGGTTTAAAGATATTAGATAATTCTAACACTCCAGTCCTCGAAGCTGGCCCAACCGAGGTTAAAATCGGCAACCCAACCGGCGAAGCTCTCACAGGCACAGGGATTTCATTAAGAGTTGGGGGTATCAAAGCCAGTTCTTCGTACTTTGAAAACCTCTTCGTCAATCAAGCTAGAGTCTATGGCTCTATTATTGGCGGTCCTGGGTCGTCTATTAGCGGCTTTGATGAAATTTCTGCCACTACAGTTTCTTCAAGCTTTTCTGCCCTTAATATTTCCTCTGGAGTTTTCGGATCAGGCGACTTTGCTTTTCCGGGTAAATTAGGTGTTAACACTAGCGACAAGGACAATCTGCCGGCTTCCCTCTCTGTTTATGGAACTGGATATTTTTCGAGTAACGTTGGTATCGGCATGACTGTTCCTTCCTCCGATCCTGGTGCTTTGAATATATATTCAACCAATTCTTGGCTTAGCGGCTTCAACAAGGGTATTCGTCTCGAAGGTAGCTCCACGATAGAATTCGGAGGCGGAACCACCGGAGCTGGAGGTGTGCTTTATGGAATTGGTGTGGTCAGTAGTCGTTTGTTTATTTTCAACACCAACACCGAATCTAATCCAGCTGGAAGTCCTAGTTTTTATAATTTGACTCTTAACTCCTCGGGCGTCGGAGTTGGTTTATCAAGTCCCTCCGCCACGCTTCACGTAAGTGGAACTCTAAAAATCTCTGGCGCCAGCGGATTTCAATTTTCAACTTCTTCAATGGGCTCTGGTAAAGTCTTAACTTCTGATTCTCAAGGCAATGCCACCTGGGCCAACTCCGCCGGGATTGGCGCTGGATTTTCCGGCGATACCGCCCGCTACAACGGCTCCAGTTGGGTTGCGAGCAGTCTTTTGTACAACAATGGCACATTTATCGGTGTCGGCGCCACGACTGCTCCTACTGACAACTTAACTCTTCTAAAAATTGGTTCCACTGGTTATTTCCAGATTGACCGCACCTTCTCTGGCGCTCCAACAGCCGCCGAGTGTAGTGATTCTACTGAAAATGGCCGTATCACCATCGACACCACCTCCGCTCAAAGTTACTTATATGTCTGTGTTAATGGCGCCTGGAAAGCCCTTAAACTCAACTAAAAGTGCCAAATTTTAATGTTTCAAAATCAAAAACCGTAATTTTTCTCGCAATCATTCCCGTGATTGCTTTTTCAGTTTTTGTTCATGCTCTCGCCGCCCCCGGCCCCACTGCCGGTCCGCCGGCGGGGGGCGGTTCTTTTCTTGATGGCTACGTCGGCGTAAAAGGGGATATGATCTCTTTTGGAGGCATACAAGATGGTTCTTATAGCCCTTATTTATCAACTCTGCTGATTTACTCCGTCTCAACTCCCTCAAACCCAATTAGCTACAGCCTAGATGTGAAAGACAAAGATTCTATCAATCCCAATGATCTTCTTAGAGTGACTACATCAGGTATTGCGGTTTTTGGCACTACTACTTTTTCAAATGACCTCAATTACAAACTTCAAGTCCACGCTCTGAAAGCCAATTTTTATGCCTCTCATTATGCTGAGCCATATTCCAATCTATCGGGTTTCTGTGAACAATATCCCGCCAACTATGAGTGTACATACGGTATATTAGTTTACGGCACGACCACTGTTTCTAGTACTTTAAGAGGTGACTACGATTCGGCTCCATCCTCTTTCAAGGCTAAAATTTTCGGGTTTGATTCTATTTCGGCCAATTCCATTATATTTTCCGGAACAAAAAATGCCAGTACTATTAATTCCGGTGCTTTTCCTAATGGAGGCAACTACGCTTTTCCCGGGGGTTTAGGCATCAGCACTTCATCAGTCAACAACTTACCGGGTAATTTATCGGTTTATAGCGACATTGCCAACGGGGATTATAATGCGGGCTATTTTACAAGTTCAACATACATAAGAATCAACCCAACTAACCTACTAAATCCTGGAGTTTTAAATGTCGGCTCTTCTACTAGTCCTTGGTTGGCTGCTTTTACTAAAGGTATTCGCTTGGATAGAACCTCCGCGGCAAAAACAGGTCATCCCGTTTTATCTTTTGGTAGTGGGGCGGGTGGGTCGACTTATTATGGCATCGGTTATAAAAATGACCGACTTTATTTCTTCAGTAACGACTCTGACGGACAGGCTCCCATTACTTTCCCGAAGTTCTATAACCTCACCATTTCAACAAGTAGTATCGGCATCGGTATCGGAGAAAGAACTCCATCGAGTACTTTGCACGTAAGTGGCACCCTTTTGATCTCTGGTAGTAGTACTTTCCAATTTACCACCACCACAACCAGCGGATTCATTCTAACCTCCGACGCCGAAGGCAACGGCACTTGGCAGGCCGCCCCCGCCGGCATTTCCGGCACCGGCACAAATTACACACCCCGCAACAACGGCGCCGGCTGGATCGGGAGTAGCCTCTTAACTAACAGCTCCACAATCGTAATCGTTGGCACCTCCACTGAACCAAATGATGGCCTTACTCTCCTCCGCGTCGGCCCCGGCGGTTATTTTCAATTCGATAAAACTTCAATCGGGGATCCAGAAAGCGGGGAATGCAACAGCGCATCCGAAGTCGGACGACTCACCATTGATATTGCTGACAACGAACTTTTTTTATGTACAAGCTCATCTGGATGGAAAAAAGCAAATTTTTGGTACACCGATACAAGTTTTAATAAACGCCAAAAAATCACAATTGATCGGTCAAAAATTTCTGGCACTCCTTCTAACTTCCCTGTGATGATAAAAACGACTGCCCCCGCCGCCGCCCAAGACGATTGTGATGATATATTATTTACTGACTCGGCTGGAGCGAAAATTGCCCATCAAATCGAAAAGGATTCTACCGAGACAACCACCTGCGCATCTGGAAATACTTTTGTAGCTTGGGTTAATACGTCTCTAAATAGCAATGTGACCACAACTCTATTTATGTACTATGGCAGCTCAACCGCCTCGAATCAGCAACTTGTATCACCGGTTGCTACCGCCGTTTGGGACTCAAACTTTAAAGCTGTCTGGCACCTTCAAGAACTCTCCACTGATGGATCAACTATTTCGAACAAGTATCTAGATTCTACCTCAAACGGGATTCTTGCAAATCAAGTAAAAGGAGACGATATATCAACTCCCATGTTTAGAGGAGTTCACCTCGGGGCAAGCGCTACCACTACTGACTATATTTCTCGAACCAACAGCTCCCTTTTAGATGGTAACGATGTGACTGTTTCTGGTTGGGTAAAGTTCAATAGTCTTATGGGCGCCTCCACCACTCCAAAAGGTATTATTGCGAGGGATAACGCAAATGACGCGTACAATATTCTTTTCGACGATGTTAACAATAAAGTTGCTTTTTTCGTGAGAAAAGATGATGTAGTAGACGTCTGGTCAGTGGTTTCTTCTACTGCAAGTGTTGTTACATCCACGAGCAACTGGTACCACCTCGTTTTAACCCACACCGCCAACACCTTAAAAGGGTACGTTAACAGCCAACTCATCGGCTCAAATACAAACACCTTACCCGTTCTGAAAAATATTAGCCAACACGTTATTGGAAGATACGGAGGTGCCAATTACCATTGGATCGATGTTGACGAGGTGAGATACTCCAACACAGCTAGGTCTCAAGACTGGATTACAACCGAATACAACAACCAATCCTCGCCTTCAACCTTCTACACCATCGGCGCTGAAGAATAATTCTGTTTTCTTCTTTACTATTTTCATCCCTACTCTTCAATTAGCATCATTAGCACCTATTCAAAATTAGAATAATTAGGGCAATTAGGTTAATTAGAATAATTTATTATCCTACTCCTGATGAATCTTCGCCTGGAAAAGTTCGAGTGCCTCTTTCAGTTTCGAAGATTTCTTTAGAGTCGGGTCTGTTCGCAAAATTCCCAAGGCCGCTTCGCGGCTAGATTTTATAAGTTCCGGATTCTGTAACGCCTCCATCGCGATGTCCGGCAGTCCCGTCTGGGATTGGCCTAAGAATTCTCCCGGGCCTCTCAACTTCAAATCTTTTTCCGCCAACTCAAATCCACTCTTAGCCTTCACAATTGCTTCGAGTCGGTTTTTAGAGGCTTCCGTATCTGTTCCACTAAAAAGAAAACAAAAGGATTGATGTTCTCCCCGACCCACTCGCCCCCGAAACTGATATAGCTGAGCCAATCCGAATCGTTCACTCCCTTCAATCATCATAATCGTCGCGTTTGGCACATCCACGCCGACTTCAATTACTGAAGTCGAAACCAAAATCTGAATCTTCCCGTCTCGAAATTCGTTCATCGTCTTTTCTTTCTCTTTTGATTTCATCTGCCCGTGAAGCATTTCGACTTTAAATCCCGGAAAAACTTTTTTGGACAATTTTTCGTGTTCTTCTTTTACTGACTTTACATCGAGCGCCATAAACTTTTTCCACATTTCGCTTTTCTTTGCGTCTTCACCTACTTCGCTTTTATCAATCCTCGGACAAATCACAAACACCTGTCTTCCTTTTTGAACTTCTTTTCGAATAAAATCATACGCTTTAATTCGGTTCTCATTCGAAACTACTTTCGTAATAATTTCTTTCCGTCCGGCGGGCATCTCGTCAATGATTGATAAGTCCAAATCCCCGAAAATTGTTAGCATCAAAGTTCTCGGGATTGGCGTTGCCGACATCGAAAGCAAGTGGGGGATAATAGCCGGCGATCCATTTTTAGTGTTTCTCGCTTCATGCGCTGCCAACTGTGCCCGTTGCTTCACCCCAAAGCGATGTTGTTCATCAATAATCACTAAACCCAGATTTTTAAAATTAACATCCTTCTGAATCAATGCGTGAGTGCCGATAATAATTTCCGCCTCTCCGCTCGCGATCTTCTTACGCATCTCGGTTTTTTTAATCTCCGCTTCCAAGTTGTCGCCCGTAAAGAAAAGTTTGACTCCGCTTGATGTCACAACGCCGATGACCGGCATTTTTTCACTTGGATTTTTCTCCACCATCCCTAAAAAAAGTTTTCGCAAAGTTTTAAAGTGTTGAAGCGCTAAAACCTCCGTTGGTGCCATAAACGCCGCTTGAAATCCATTTTTCGCTGTCACTAGGGCCGCCAGTGCCGCCACTACCGTTTTCCCCGAGCCCACATCTCCTTGTAAGAGCCGGTTCATCGGTCGCCCTTTTTCTAAATCCTGGATTACTTCCCAAAGTGATTTTTTCTGCGAATCCGTTAATTCAAACGGCAGCGTTCCCAAAACTTTTTTGATATAAGGAATATCCGCCTTTATCTCTGGCGCTTTCTCTTGAGCGAGTTTCAGTTTTTGTTGAATGTTGAAAAGTTGAAGTAAAAATAAATCCTGAAAAGCAAATCGTCTTTTGATCTTATCTACTTCCTCAATATTCTCCGGAAAGTGAATTTTGTGCACCGCCGAATTGATCTCTGGCAATCCCTCGCTTTTCAAAACTTCCTTTGGCAAAAATTCATCCACCTCTTCAATGTCTCGTAAAATCGGTTGCAAAATAAACCTAAGCGCTCGAGAGGTAAGGCCCTTTGTTTCTGGGTAAATTGGCACCAACCTCCCCGTATGGCGTGTTTCTTGTTCTTCTTCTCTCTGACTCCGCGACAGCGTCGCCTCGTAATCCGGATGTGACAAATAAACTTCTCCTTCTGAAAACGAAACTTTGCCGGAAAAATTCATCATCCTTCCAACCCGCAAAATATTTTTTAAATACGGTTGATTAAACCAAACTGCCCGAATCTCTCCGGATTCATCTTCAATCTTCGCCTCCACAATCACCATCCTCCGGCGAAAACTTCGGCGCAAATTAACCTCCTTAATTAAACCCGAGATCGTGGCTTGCTGTCCGGGTTCTAAATCCGCAATTTTGTAAACTTCTGAAAAATCTTCGTATCGCGAAGGAAAATGCCAAATCAAATCTTCGACATTTCTAATTCCGAGCTTTTCCAAGCTTTTTAAAAATTTCGCGCTAATCGAGCTTATCTTCGAAAGGGGAGTTGAGAGGCGAATCACCGGCTACATTATATCCGATTTATCCAAGATTCACAATTGTATTTTTACCCTAATGAAAACAGGCTCTTTTGGAGCCTGTTAGTCAATGTCCTAATGGAGTTACTTTCTAATTCGATACCATATCCAGTGCCAACTGCCACGGATGTATGAGATTATTTTCCTCCACCAAGGTTGCTCATCCCAGCGCTTCAGTGATTCTTCTGCGTTTTGACGAGTTAACTTTCGAATTACTTCAGGGTCAACGTACCTTTTTTCTTCGCCCACAAATCCTCCTCTCTCCTTGATCAATCTTAACCAAGAAAGTCTATTTATTGCAAACCTGGCAAAAACACCGGTCCATAACTCCCAATCAGAGTCGAGTCATTTTTCGCTTCCATTTTATAATAATAATCTTCCGTTACGGCGTTATCTTCTAATTGAATCACATAACTAGTCTGCAAATTAGTCTGCTCTAAAAGCTTGGTGTACCCACTCGACTCTGACTGCGATCGATAAATAATAATTTTCGTGGTGCTCGAGGGAATGTTTTGCCAACCAATTTCAATTTTTTTGTTAATATGTTGAACCCAAAAAGTTGCGGTCGATATTACCGAACTCGTTCCCGAAATTTGTCCCGACGGTGTGTAGTAATAAATTGTTGAAGTATCTGCCGGCGGCGTGGTTGGTAGTGTTGAGGAAGTAGCTGGCGGGGGAATCGTCGGCGGTGGAGTTGTTGTGCTCGTACTGTTTTGGCTTGGCGGAGGTGTCGTCGGAGGGGGAATTGTCGCGGGTGGCGTGGTTGGCGTCTGAATACTACTTGTGCTTGTCTGTCCCGAAGAACTTGGCGATCCCGATGTTCCGGCGCTTGTGGTGTTCCCCACCGAACTCCAATTGGTTGTGCCGTTAGCGCCCACTCCTTCGACTGTATAAGTCGCAGTTCCTCCCTCCTCTTTTCCCAAATTTAAACTTCCGGATTCTCCCGTCACATTTACCGTCTTCCACAAAACCGAATCGCCCGTCTCCCCATCTTTTCGATATATATTCAAAGTTTTTGTATCCTTTGGTAGGTTTTGCCAAAAAATCGCGAGCGACCCATCTTCCTTCACACACAAAATCACTGAAAGTTTTCCATCTTTATAGCTATTCAAAGTTTTTGCGCAATCCTCGGCGAGTTCAATTGGTTCCTGCTCCTCAACGATCTGTGATCGGAAAATAAAGTAACCCCCGATAATCCCGCCAATCAAAATCAAGGCGACCCCTCCAGCAATTAAGTAAAACTTTTTTGAACCCTTAAACTTCGGCTTATCTTCTATTGCCGGCTCCGGCCGCTCTCGTTTTTTTTCATACATCCAACTAACATCCATCCCTTAATTCTATACTTTCTACTTGTTACTTTCTACTAAGTGCCATCTTCTATTGTGCCCCCACTAAGAATCGAACTTAGGTACTCCGCTTAAGAGGCGGGTGCTTTACCACTAAGCTATGAGGGCGATATCAAACTAGGTTAACTGATTTCTTCTCAATTTTCAAAGATTGCCATTTTGTTCTTACAAAATTAACTTCAGGATTTATATCTCTCAAAGCCGCATTTATCCAGCCGAATACCCGGTGTTTCATATTGACGCTTTTCGGAACCTCAACTCGCATTGTCCCGTAATAAAGATTATTTCTCTTGTAGCCTTTGCTGATTGGTTTAACGTAGCTTTTACCAAAACTTCCAACTGGTATTCCAGTCAAATCTGACCAAAATTTCTTAATAGATATTTCGTTTTGTTGAGGGTAAATATTCAAACGAGCTTTAAGGTTTTTTGGGGGTAAACCAAAAATTTTTTCAATCCACCGAACGAAAAATAAAATCAAATGTGGATCAGAGTTTGTAATTTCAAACATATTATACTTACTGCCTTCGGCCCAGTACAAAGCTGCTCCCATCAAGCGATACGTTTCTTTGGATAGGGGAATCTTGATTTGGTTTTCCGCTTCCTCAATAATTTTATCAATTTCCCTACCCCTTCTTTCTTTCTGACTCTGTGATCCACGCGATAAAACCTCGATTCTTTTTGTATATAACCTTTCTTTATGCTTTGGTTTGAGCGCCACATCCTTCAGCCAAGTGCTTAAGGTACTTTTGGCGACTTTTGAGTCGAGCTTTTTTCTTATTTCGTTATAACTTAGTCCCAAATCCTTCCTAAGTCTATGAGCTTCTTTTTTTAACCCCCTATAATCCTTATCCATACCACTGATTATATCACACAGAGCAGGCGAACTACATGGGGATAAAGAAGAAGATACTGACCCAAGTTAATAGTATAATTAATTCAAAGGAAATTTAAAACAAAAGTCGCTTTAATACAAATCCAATCTGCCAAAAGCAGAAATACCAAAATTTTTCATTTTGATATTTGAATTTTAAATTTATACCGTGGATCAAAATATAAATCCCAACCAAGTCCCATCGCCCCAAGGCGTTCCATCTCCATCTGCCGCCCCTCGTCCGCAACTCCCTGGTTTCTCCGAGCTTTTCCGTTATGCCTGGATGCAGTTCAGACAAAACTGGCAAACACTAGTTGGCATCGCCATCATTCCTTTCGCTTTGTCATTTGTCGTTGGTCTCTTCGCTTTTAAAACTCCTATGAGTTTTGAGTTTGTCATTGTCTATAGTCTCGCCTACTTCCTTCTATATATTCTTTCAATTATTTCCATTTTCTTGGTTGTCACCGGCAAAGTCAATCCGCCGTCTTTCTCTAATGCCTATAAGAGCTCATTTGGCTTCTTCTTTTCTTTTATTTGGGTCAGTATCTTGTCTTATCTCGCTGTATTCGGCGGGACCCTACTCCTCATTGTTCCTGGTATTATTATTTCCATCCTCCTTTTTTTCCCAAGCTATAGCTTATTTACTGATGAAAAAAAAGGGTTGGATACTCTTGTTTTTAGTTGGTACTACGTCAGAAATTATAAACTTGCTGTCATTGGCCGCTTAGCTTTACTTGGCTTAGTTATGTTGGCTGTTTCTATAGTTGCCGGTATCTTCTCTTTTTTCTCTAGTGAAGTTTCAGAGTTTTTGTCCGCCCTCATCTCGGCTGTCTATTATCCCATCTTCATAATCTTTGCCTTCTTAGTGTATGAATCGCTTCAAAAACTTTCTCCACCACCCACCCCAGAAGAAGAGGAAAAAATCCGCGGCCGGGTAAAAATCTTTCTCATCCTCGGTATCATTGCTATTGTTGCCTTCGTCGGTTTCATATACTACGCAATTTCAAATGTAATGACGAGTTCCAACTCCGACTTTTTTAATATCCTCAAAGAAAAAATAAGTCAGCCTGCTAACGAGATTAATTATTAGTGTCCCCGAAAAGGATAAATCCATCTCAATAGGTGTGGATAAAACCCACGGTCGATTTACTTGCCTGCTCTATAATTAAAGAAACAAAAAACAAAAGGCCATGCAAAATAAACAGACAATTCTCATCGCCATTTTTTTAGTGGTAATCGTCGCGGTTGTTGTAACTTGGGTTGTTTTATCAAAAAGGTCGAAAGATAGCGCAGAAACCGAAAACACAGCTCGAGAAGGGTCATTGGGCGCGGACATCGCGGATAAAGCCGCCAACCCCCTAAGTGACAAACTTCCCGAATCAAACCCCGGCGCGGCGGTAAATCCCCTGGAAGGCGCCTATCAAAACCCTTTTGGGGGTTAAGCTGGATTTGTGTATTTGTAAAAATTTGTATTCCTGTAGCTAAATAACCATGAAAAATTTTAAAAAATTTCTCCCCATCTTGATCCTTGTTTTAGGTGTGGCGTTTTCGCTAACCGTACTCGCCCAAACTGGTGAAGATGAATTTGAGATTAAGGTCTCAATCAAAGTTACTTACCCAATTGCCGAGCTTGGGAATTGTGGCAGTAAATCTGAATGTAAATCATACTGCGACAATCCCGAAAATATCGAATCCTGCGTCGCTTTTGCTAAAAGTAAAGGCCTTATGAACGAAGAGGAAGCCGACCGAGCCAATCGATTTAGCCAAAGCCTGAAAAGTGGTGGCACTCCTGGTGGCTGCACTACGCCTGAAGGTTGCAAAAATTTCTGCAGCGACATTTCAAATATCGAGGTCTGCACTGCCTGGGCTGAGAAAGCTGGCATTAAGGATGAGCACTTCAACGAGGCCAAAAAAATTTTAAATTACATTAAAAGCGGTGGCACAATGCCGGGCGGTTGCACCTCGGAAGCCACTTGCAAAACCTATTGCGAAGATTTTGAGCACGCGGACGAATGTTTTGCTTTCGCCGAAAAAGTTGGATTAGAAATGGATGGTGGTCCGGAGGGAGATAGGCCCACTCCGGCTGCTCTCGAGCTCATAAAAAGCGGCCAAACCCCTGGCGGTTGCAAATCCAAAAACGCTTGCGAAACCTACTGCCAAAATGAGTCCCATTTTGAAGAGTGCATCGCTTTCGCCGAAAAAGCTGGTTTTATGAAACCCGAGGAGGTTGAGACGGCGAAAAAAACCGGCGGCCGTGGTCCCGGCGGTTGTCGCGGCCGGGAGTGCGAAATTTTTTGCAACAATCCTTCTAATCAAGAAGAATGTTTCAAATTCGCCGAAGAGCATGGCCTGATGAAAAAAGAGGACTTGGAGCGCGCCAAAGAAGGAATGGTTCGAATGAAAGCTGGCCTCGAAAACGCGCCGCCAGAAGTGAGAGAGTGCCTAAAAACCAAACTTGGTACAAACATTATCGAAGATATCCAGAGCGGCAAGCTTACTCCAGGGTCCCAAATCGGCGAGAGGATGCGCGAGTGTTTTGAGAGTTTTGGCGCGAGCCACCGGCCGGAAGGGGTCTTTAATAATATGCCTTCCGAAGTCGCCGCTTGCATTAAAGAAAAAGGCATTGATGTTGAGTCCTTAAAGTCCGGCGGCGCAGAATTCACTCCCGAAATCGGCGACACTATCCGTGTTTGCTTCCAGTCATCCCAGTTTGGGGGGCCGGGAAATTTCGGTCGGGACGATTCCAACGGCCCGGGCAGTGGGCCATCCGATCTTTCCGGATTTTTGCGATCCGCTCCGCCGGAAGTTACTTCGTGTCTTGAAGACTCTTTAGGCGCTGAATTTGAAAAAATAAAATCCGGCGAAATGCCTTCTGACCCCACACTCCACGAAAAAATCAGAAATTGTTTTGATCAGTTTCATTCTCAAAATCCTGGACCGAGTGGAAGTGGAATGGGTCCAGGTAGTGGTCAAAACTTCGGCCCACCGAGCGGCAATTCTGGTCCAATGGGTGGCGGTCTTCCGGAAAATGTTTTGAGTTGCTTGAAAGGTAAAGTGAGCGAAGAACAACTTCGTTTGCTCCAAAGAAGGGATCGGCCCTCACCAGAGATCGAAAGAATAGTGGGTGGATGTTTTGGTCAAATGCCCCCGCGTGATGGCGCTTCACCCTCAGGCGGCGAGTTCCCCAGCCCAAACAACTTTGGACAAAATCAACAGGGTGGTTTTCCAAGTGGCGGTTTTGATCCCCGGCAAATTTTAAACCAATTCCCCGGTGCTGTGGCCGAATGTATTAAAGCCAACCTACAAGAAAGCGATCTTATGGACGGAACTAAAATTCGCGCCGCCGCGGAAAAATGTTTCCAAACTTCTGGCGGTTTTCCACCACCCGGATCTTTTCCTGAAGGCGAATTTCATCCCGAGGGCAGCTTCCCCTCACCCGGGAGTTTCCCAACTGATAGAAGCATGTCGCCTCCACCCGAAGGCACTCCGCCCCCACCTCCTCCTGGCGGTAGCTTCTATCGACCATCACTTTTAGGAGTCATTCTTGGCCCCATTCTCGATCTCTTGAGATAAGTTCTTGAAACAAAACTCTCTGGTTGTACTCACATTAAAATTCAGAAACTAAACTATTAGCAGAATTTGTGTGTGCCCCCGGAGGGAAGCGAACAAAATTCCAAAAGGTGGAATTTTCTAAAACCCAGCGGTTTTAGTGTTTCCGCCACGGGAAAACTCCCGTTTTCCCGACCCCTTTCCCGTTCGATTCCCAACATCATAAAATAAAAATAGAATCCGCAAAATGCAGGTTCTATTTTTATTTGTGGACTCGGCCGCAAAACAGTCGCCCTTAGTTTCGGGCGCAT
>ERZ1292623.2406-Hain-H51-01um-R1-2406-length-16824-cov-8_pt1 | contig 16824 bp, 14 predicted proteins | sample MGYA00564398_ERZ1292623 | MGnify/ENA primary metagenome ERZ1292623 (study PRJEB36523, sample SAMEA6512633) | groundwater metagenome | collected 2019-01-07 | study: AquaDiva: Metagenomics assemblies of 32 groundwater samples | reverse complement strand
ATCCAGAAACAAAACAATTTTCTTCAGTAGCGGATCGCAAATTAGGAGATAACAACGTAAGGGTTTCCCATGATGGGAGCTTTATTGTTTTTAGTTCACAACCAGAAGATGATCATTCGTGCGGCAGAAGTTGGTTCAGTGTAGCGTATAAGAAGGGGAATGAACCTGCTGAAGTTTTGTTCAAGCCTGATTTCCCTTACTTTGCTGGAAATCCTATAATCAGTCCAGACGGAAAAAAGGTTTTGTTTGCAACTGATGAGCCCAATAGCAGCATGCACAAAATAATTGATTTAGATACAAGAGAGATCAAGGACCTCTCAATAGAGAGAGCAGATGACAACATGGACTGGGGAGTGGCCTGCTTAACCCCTAAATGAGCTAAATCAGAGTCGAAAAACGTTTAAAAGAAGGAGTAAAATCAAAATAGTAATGAGCACATGTACTCCTGAAATCATCGCCAAGAAATGGTTAGAGGCATTCAACCATCACGACCTCAAGGACCTCCTCGCTCTCTATCATGAAGAAGCAGTGCATACCAGTCCAAAGTTGCGCACCCTACGACCAGAAACAAAGGGCCAAGTAAAAGGAAAGCCCGCTCTGAAAGAATGGTGGAAAGATGCTTTCAAGAGATTACCCTCTTTACAATATGAGTTAGACAGGCTTACCGCAAATAATTCTAGAGTGTTTATAGAATATACGCGTAAAGTGAAAGGCGAACCAGATATGAAAGTAGCTGAATTGTTGGAAATAAGTAAAGGATTAATTGTTGCTTCTTATGTATATCATGGATAAAAATATCAAAAAACAATTTAAAAACTGTATTTAAAATAAAAACCCAGCAAAACCAGAGAAGGGGTGTGGTGGTTTTGCTGGGAAAGAGGTGAGAGGGATTAGCCAACAACCGTTTTTACATCCTTCATATCTTTCCAGGCAAGTTCAAAAAGTTGAGTGAGAGCACTAGCAAAGAAAGGAGTGTTCACCCATACGGCAACATCATAGCTAGGGTGTACATCAATGCTATCGGTAAGCATGAAAGCAATTTCTTTCTTATCAATGATGCAGAATCGAGCATTGATTCCTTTGCTGACTCGGATTTTTGAAAAAGGGTTAAGAAGTTTGATCTCTTTTTCCGCCTTCTTGGTGAGGGGAGCAACAATTCGTATTTGAACGCCTCGGTCATGTGCCTTTTTCAAGGCGCGGTCAAGTTCTTGGCTTTTTTGAATGAAGCCTGCTTCAGAGGTTACAAGGAGGATTTCTTCTTGAGCGTCTTTAATCATGAGTTCAATATGGTCATAAATATTGTCTCGTCCTTTAATAGCGCCAGTAAGATCAGAGGGTTCTACAAGTTCAACCCCTTTTTTGTGTAGGAGGGTTAATTCATTAAGAACATCAGTCGTTCTTACTTTGTCGAGTTGCTCAATATTTTTTTCAGCATCTTCATAGACTCTTTTCTTTACTCGCTCAAGCACTTCATTAGGAGATATAGCTAGATATTGGATGGGTTTACCGATTTTCATAACAATAAAGCCTTTGCGTTCAAGGGATTCAAGAATATCGTAGCTTCGGCTTCGAGGTACATTGGCAATGTCAGAGAGTTCTCCTGCAGTACTAACGCCTCGTGAGAGAAGGGCGGTCCAGATTTTGGCTTCGTAGCTGTTGAGGCCAAAGTCTTTGATTTTCTTTAAAAATTCAGTTTGTACAATCATGGGGCATCATCAAATATAACAAGTGAGAGAATCCATCGATATATATAAAGGTTATTGTTTTTAGGACTGGTAAGTGATAACGAATAGGGAATTTGCCCAACCCCTTTGTTTCCGTTGGAAAGGAAGAATAAAAAAGAAACAAGAGTTTTTATAGGGGAAATAAGCGATTTTTAGCTTTTTTAGGGAGATTTGTTGCTTTTTAGTGTTTTTAAAGGAAAATTTAGGGTTTTTAATGTTTTTTTAGAGGAAATCATGAATTTTTTTTGAAGCAAGTCATTTCTTTCTATATAGAAACTTAATAGATATATTATTATATTATTATATTATAATAAATAAATATAGATATAGATAGAATAGAATAAAAAAATAGAAAAAATAAAGAGATTAAAAAAGATAAAAAAGATAAAAGTAAGAGCACAAAAATAAAAAAATCAAACAAAAAGATAAGAAAAGGCAGATAAAAAAAATAAAGGATTAATTAGAAAAAACAAAAGAAAAAATTAAAAAGGTTATAAAATAAGGAAAAAACCAGCTTTAAATGATATAAGAATAGATATCTAAATAGTAAAAGATATCTAAAAAATATCCATAAAAAGAGTATTTTTTTCAGGCAGGTTCATCAACAAATTAAGCTCATTTACCCCTCCATCCAACTCTTTCCCATACACCCCAAACAGTTCCATAAGAAACGAAGGTGTGTGGCATATATGCTAGAAACTGTAATTTATCTTCTATACGTTCCACAAGAAGAATCTTTATATACCTCCACTTCATCTGGAATTTAGATGCAACTCGACCAGTTCTTTGAAAAATACCTAAAAAAGGAATCCATCTTCTTAAGTAAACAAGTTTTACAGTCTGCCTACGTCCCAAGTGAACTTTTACATCGAGATCAACAGCTTAACCAAGTAGCAAATATCTTAGCACCCGCTTTGAAAATGGAAAAACCTTCAAACTTGTTTATTTATGGAAAAACAGGGACAGGCAAAACCTTAACCATTAAGTTTGTAATGGAAAAGATGTTGAGTGTTGCAGAGCAGCAAAACATCCAGTTAAAAATTCTCTATCTAAATTGCAAGTTGAAAAAAGTTTCAGATACAGAATACCGGCTCATTGCTCAACTTTCTCGCCTGTTTGGAAAGGAGATTCCTCCAACCGGATTACCCACAGATGAAGTGTATGGGATTTTCTTTAAGGCTGTGGATAGTCAAGAGCAAAACGTGGTTTTGGTGCTCGATGAGATTGATCAGCTGTGTGTGAATGGAGCAGGAAACGATGTGATCTATAACCTAACCCGCATCAATTCAGAATTGAAGCGCGCACAGATTTCAATCGTGGGAGTAAGTAACAGTTTAAGTTTTGCGAATAACCTAGATCCGCGAGTAAAATCTTCGCTCAGTGAGGAAGAGCTGGTTTTTCCACCATACAATGCCTTGCAAATTCTAGATATTTTGAAGAATCGTTCTGAGAAAGCCTTTCGTCCAGCAGCCATATCGGAAGGAGTTTTGCAAAAGTGTGCAGCATATGCAGCAAGAGAGCATGGGGATGCTCGCCGAGCTCTTGAGCTGTTGCGTGTGGCAGGCGAACTAGCTGAGCGTAAAGGGCTTTTAAAAGTCTCGTTAGAAGAGTTGGATGAGGCAGAGGATAAGATTGAAAAAGACCGTGTGCTGGATATGGTACTCACCCAACCTAAACAATTTCAGGCAACACTCTATGCTATCTTGTTGTTAGGAGAAAAGAATCCAGATAAGATATTTACAGGGGAAGTGTATGAGGTGTATAAATCCATTTGTTCTAAAACCGGCCTTCGCCCATTAACTCAGCGTAGGGTCTCAGACATTTTAGCTGAGCTAGATATGTTAGGAGTGATTAATGCCAAGGTGATTTCAAAAGGGCGTTTTGGGCGCACACGTGAGATTCGACTGTCCATTCCCTCCCCTTTAGAGGGGAAGGTTCGTAAGATTGTAGAAGAAGACCTAGGGTTAGAAAAAAGCGATCAAGGCCCTACTGCCAATACTAATTAAGGAGTGTATAGAAATGGATGTACAGGCAAAGGTTAAGTTATTGTTGCAGAAAGGAGTTTTAGTCAGTCCTGAGATGTTAGAGCAGTTAGCAGCTTCTGAGGAAGATCCTTCTACTCTTTTTTCAGAAGAGAGTGTGTTAGATAGAGAAACAACCTCTTCAGTCGCAGATGATGAAGAAGTTAAAGTGATCATGTCCTATGATGAGCCTTCTCAGAAGCGTTCAGTTGAGGATTTTGTCGGATATTTCAATCAACGGTTTATTGCTTTGGAAGGGATGTTAAAATATCGGCAGGAATTGCAGCGCCTAATATCCATCAACAAGTTGCTCGGAAAAAGAGATAAAGAGCCCGTTTCCATTATCGGAATTGTACTTGAAAAATCAATTACCCAGAATAATAATATTATTCTCAAGTTAGAAGATCCAACAGGGATTATAAGTGTACTGATACACAAGAATCGTAGTGATATCTATGAATTAGGAAAAGATATTGTACTCGATGAAGTAATTGGAGTTACAGGGATGTTAAGTGAACCTGGCTCAACGGGAGGGGTTATCTTTTTTGCAAATTCCGTTGTGCTCCCAGATATTCCAATAGATAAGGAATTGAAAAAATCGCCGAAGGAAGGGTATGCTGTTTTTACAGGAGATATTCACCTCGGATCCACCTTATTTTTAGAGAGTGAGTTTAAGCGTTTTTTGGCGTGGTTACAAGGGAAAGAAGGGAACGATGAACAAAAGGAGATTGCAAAAAGGGTAAGGTATATTTTCATTCCAGGAGATGCAGTTGAAGGGGTGGGAATTTATCCTGGGCAGGAAAAGGATCTTACCATTGCAGATATTAAAGATCAGTATGGAGAGTTAGCTAAATACTTAAAGCAGATCCCCTCTCACATCAAGATCATTTTGTGTGCAGGAAATCACGATGCGGGTAGGTTGTCTGAGCCTCAACCACCATTATACAAAGATTTTGCAGAGGCACTTTGGAAGATTCCTAATTTGCACATTTTGAGCAATCCATGTTGGGTGAATGTGGGTTCAACCGTGGATTTTTCAGGGTTTGATGTGCTCATGTATCACGGGTTTTCTATGACGTATTATGCAGATAAAGTGGGGTCCCTTAGGGCAAAGGGAGGTATGAAACGAGCAGAACTCATCATGAAGTTCCTATTGCAGCGCCGTCACCTTGCCCCTACTCACACATCAAACCTATACATCCCTGATAAAAGAAGAGATCCCTTGGTAATTGATAAGGTTCCAGATTTCTTTGTGACGGGTCATATCCATCGAGTAAGTATGGGGTTGTATCGGAATGTTTCACTCTTAAACTGCGGATGTTGGTCAGGGCTTTCTTCCTATCAGGAAAAATTAGGAATCATTCCTCAGCCGGCAAAGGTGCTTGTAGTAAACTTACAATCGAGGGAAGTAAAAGTGATGAACTTCTTAGAGGAAGGGCCTGCATGATTGCCTCTCCCAAAATGCAAGAGTATTTTGCCAAGTTGGAGAAGGAGTGTTTTTTATTGTATGATCTAGCTTCAGAAGCTAGGAAAAAAGGATTTGATCCAGAAGAGACAGTAGAGATCACAATTGCAAAAAATATGGCCGAGCGTGTTATTGGCCTGATCAGTGTGGTAGCTCCACAAATCAAGGGATCTGGGGCGGCCGAACGTATTTCAGATTTAGAAAAAGAATTTGGAGCGTTGGATTGGCGGGTGGCGATGCACATCAGTTTAGAGGTAGCGCAGGAGAAGTTTTGTAAGTTCAAGAATCAGTTGGAAGCAATGGAGATTGGGATTCGGGTGGGGTTTGCTTATTTAACTTTAGGTTCTCTCTCCGCACCATTAGAAGGGTTTGTCGGGCTTGAGTTGAAGAGTCGATTGGATGGTCAAGGTCAATATTTTTGTTTGGACTTCGCAGGGCCCGTACGTGCAGCGGGGCGTACGGCTGCAGTCATGTGTGTGCTCGTTGCAGACTATATCAGAAAGAACTTCGGATTTGCTACATATGATCCCACTGAAAAAGAGATCCAGCGCTGTCCAGGGGAGTTGGAAAACTATCATGAATATGTTGCAAACTTGCAGTATTTTCCTAGTCCAGAAGAATCCACATTCTTGGTGAAGCATTTTCCGCTTGAGATTACGGGAGAGCCTTTAGAAAATCGTGAGATCTCGAATGCAAATTTTAAGGATATCCCTAGAATTAAGACAAATTTTGTGCGAGGGGGGTATTGCTTAGTAATTGGGGAGTGTTTTGGTTTAAACTCTCCTAAGGTGTGGGGTAAGATGAAGTCTTGGGCAAAGGAGTTTGGGATGGATCATTGGAGTTTTTTAGATGAATTTGCAGAGATGCAAAAAAAGTTGCAGGCAAAAGGTGGAGCAACGGAACAAGTAAAGTTATCTCCAAATTATTCGTACCTAAAAGATATTGTAGCGGGCCGTCCTGTTTTTGGTTTTCCATTGCATTCCGGTGCATTCCGGTTGAGATATGGGAGAGCAAGAACGGGAGGGTTGAATGGCCAAGGGGTACATCCAGCGACGATGGTGGTGTTGGATGGTTTTATTGCTTCAGGGACCCAGCTCAAAGTGGAGCGTCCGGGAAAAGCGGCATCCTACACATCATGCGATTCCATTGATGGGCCTATCGTAAAACTAAAAGATGGTTCGGTTGTTTTTTTAAAGACAGAAAAACTGGCCAAAGAAGTTAAGGATCAAGTCTTAGAGATTTTGTACTTGGGGGATGTATTAATTTGTTATGGTGATTTTTATGATCGAAGTCACCCCTTAGCTCCTCCAGGGTATTGCCCCGAGTTTTGGAGGTTGGAATTAGAAAAGGCCATGGTGGACTTGTTTGGGACATTAGACTTGGAAAAAGTATCGGACTTAACAAAGATTCCAGTTGAGTCATTAGATAAATGGGTGAAGAATCCGATGAAGGCAAAGATTTCATTGGGGCAGGCCATTGAGTTATCTAGGAAATTAAATGTCCCCTTACATCCTTCATTTACCTTTTTTTGGGATGGAGTTTCAAGAGCCGATGTAAAAAGCTTGTTGGAGTGGATGCGAACGTTAAACTTGGTGGAGGATCCTTTTAGGGTAGTGCTTCCCATGCATGAGTCTAAGCGCATTTTGGAGATATTAGGAGTTCCGCATCTATGTGTAAATAACGAGTTTGTGGTGTTAGAGTCTGAAGTGGGAAAGGCTTTATTATTTTCCTTAGGGGTGAACAATTCAACAGATGTTTTAGAGCGCTTACGTACCTTTCCTGCAGAAGAAAGTGGTTTAGAAGTAATCAATAAGATCTGCCCAGTAAAGTTACGGGCAAAAGGAGGGACCTTTGTTGGGGCAAGGATGGGGCGTCCGGAAAAGGCAAAGATGCGTAAGTTAACAGGTAGTCCCCACGTGCTTTTTCCAGTGGGAGGTGAAGGGGGCAAGTTGCGTTCGTTTCAAGCGGCAATGGAGTCAGGTAAGGTAACTGCTGACTTTTCTATTTTTTATTGCAATACATGTAAGAGAGATATGGTGTGGGGAGTTTGTTTATTTTGTGGTGATCGTACGGTTCGCAAATCCTTTTGTAAAACCTGTGGGGTGGTAGACAGTTGTCCTCATGTTACCTTGCCTGCAAGACGCACTTCTGTTCCGATTAAGGAATATTTTGATGCATTGTTAAAAAAACTAAATACGCGTGTTTTCCCAGATTTAATTAAGGGAGTAAGGGGTACAAGCAATAAAGAGCATATTCCTGAGCACCTGTTAAAAGGTCTTTTGCGTGCAAAGCATTCCATTTGTGTGAATAAGGATGGAACGATACGATATGATTGTTCTGAAGTGGCATTGACTCATTTCAAGCCTAAGGAAGTGGGAGTTTCAGTTGAGAAGTTAAAATCGTTAGGGTATGAATTGGATTGTAAAGGGTTGCCTTTGGAGCAAGAGAATCAGGTCTTGGAGTTAAAAGTGCAAGACGTGGTACTTCCTTGCTGTATAACTAGTGGGGATGAAGGGGCAGATCGGATTTTGCTTCGGGCGGCAAAATTTGTAGATGAGCTATTGGTGAACTTATATGGCCTGCCTCCGTTTTACAAGATGAACACCCGAGATGACTTAATCGGGCATCAAATCTTAGGTTTAGCGCCGCACACTTCAGCAGCCATGTTAGGTAGGATTGTCGGATTCTCACAAACACAAACGTTCTTAGCGCATCCCTATTTTCATTGTGCGATGCGTAGAGATGCAGATGGGGATGAGGCGTGTTTTTTGCTGGTGCTGGATGCATTCTTGAATTTTTCAAAGAAGTACTTGCCTGAGTCTAGAGGTTCAAAAATGGATGCTCCATTAGTTGTTACATATCAATTAAATCCCAATGAGGTAGATGATCAAGTGTTTAATATGGACATTGCTTGGCATTATCCCTTAGCGATGTATCTTGCTGCCTTGGAGTTTAAGAGTCCAAAAGAGGTAAAGATTCGTCAGGTGGCTTCGGTGTTGAAAACAGAGGAGCAGTTTGAAGGGTTAGGGTATACCCACGAAACCTCAGATTTTAATGGGGGGGTTTTGTGTTCTGCGTATAAGCTCTTGCCCAGTATGCAGGATAAATTAAAGGGTCAGATGGACTTAGCAGTTAAGATCCGGGCAGTGGACGCACGGGAGGTAGCCACGCTGGTGATCGAGCGGCATTTCATTCGAGATACAAAAGGTAATCTAAGGAAGTTTTCGCAGCAGGAATTTAGGTGTGTGGGTTGTAATGAGAAATTCCGTCGCCCACCCTTAATCGGTAAGTGCACGAAGTGTTCGGGTAAATTGCTCTTCACCATTTCAGAAGGGAGTATCATCAAGTACCTAGAACCGAGTATCAGCCTGGCAAACAAGTACGGCGTTTCAACGTATCTGAAGCAGACCTTAGAGTTAACCAAGCGCAGAATCGAAAGTGTTTTTGGCAGGGAATCAGAAAAACAGGAGGAATTGGGGAAGTGGTTTGGCTAATTTTTGTTCCTGAATATCAGGCAATAGCTATGGTTTGTTTGCGAAATCGTGGGGTTATTCCTACAGAATATCTCTTCTCTTTCAAGATAAAATATGTCTGAGAGCACTTTTCCAACGTCCCACGCTAAAGGAGTCATAGGATGATTCTTTCCAAATGTGTTTTCTATCTCTATAATGATCGTTGCATTTTTCTTCATTTTATTTTTTATTTTAGAGTATATTCTTGCGATATCCTTTAAGTATTGAGTATACCCTCCCTTTTTTGTATAATTAGAAAAAGGGTTCTCTTTGTCGAAAGATCTCATATAAGGTGGGGAAGTTAGGGAGAAATCAAATTTGGGCAGGTTATATTTTTCTAAGTTTATTGAATTCCCATGTATAATCTTATTAGGTTCTTTCAGCTTACTTTTAATATATTCATATCTTTTTTTATCATATTCAATGCCTATTCCGATGCGCCCAAGTTTCTGCGCCATTAATAAGGTCGTTCCGAAACCTGCGAAAGGGTCAAATATTTTATCTCCTTTTTTGGTGTATTCTTTAAGGATTTTCTCTACAAATTTTTCAGAATATCTAAAACTACTGTCTCCAGTAAATTTTATTTTCTTTAGTTTATCAGAAATTATAAACCAAGATTTATTTTTTGGCATTTGTGATATAATAGAAAGTATGATATATAAATATTGAGTTATTAATTAGTACCTAATCTCAAATCCTTCTAATTTCTGTTCAGGAACTTCTTTTACATCTACCTTCTCTACTTCCGCATAAAGGGGTCCTTTTCGACAAAGCCGGGTCAATTGTTGCAGTTCTTCTTCTTTGCCTTGTGCAACAACTTCCATCCGTCCGTCTTCCAAGTTCTTAACCCATCCAAAAACCCCGCGCCGCTGGGCTTCTTTCAAGACATAATAGCGAAAGCTAACGCCTTGTACTTTGCCAGAAATATGGATGTGCAGGCAGGGCATGAACACATAAAAGAAAAGAACTATATAACTTTTTAGATCTTCGAGTAAACACTTTGTTTGGCACCGCACGCTTGGCATTTAATGAAGGTGATACTGCCTTCTTTGGTCAATTTCGTATCGGGTTTTCCACATTCTTTACACAACACCAGTTCATCTGCGTATTGTTTGATTTTATCATTGATCTTCTGAGAGGGTACTTTAGTGCCGAGGACAAGTAATTTTTTCTTGAATTCCCCTGGGGTGGCGAGTGCCTTGAGGAGGTATTTGAGGAGGTGTTCGGGTTTACGTTGGAATAAGCCTGCAATCTCAAAGAAGTTGCTGATCACCGTTTTATTGCCTTCTACATGGCCGCGTACATTGGGGATGGATAGGCGTACAGTGGCTTCCTGTACTTCAGGGAGCTGTTTCTTGGCCTTTTCAAGGAGTTGCTCGTACGTGTCCATGAATGGATGTAGCTCGAGGCACTTTATAAGGGTTTGTGCATGAAAACCCTCTAAAAATATTAACTATATAGAAAAGAATAAATCAAAGCAATCTTTATATAGCCCTTCTTCAAAAGAATAGCATGGTTCTCGAAGCGCTTATAACCCCATTTAAGGCTGAGGCTAGGCCATCACGATTGTTCTTTTTAGGCTTTGTATATGCTACGGTCGCGGTTTTCTTGAGCCTGTGGATTTTTCGTTCGTACAGTAGTTTGATCATGGTTTTTTTAGCAACCATGGCGGCACTTCCCTTGGTTTACTCCACCATGAAGATGGAGGAAGAAAAAGACTTAGAATCGGTAGAAGAAATGTGGCTCTTGAAAGAGCATGCCAAGGCATTGTCTGTTTTCATGTATCTATTTGTAGGAATGACCCTAGCTATGGCCTTTTGGTACGTGGCTTTGCCTTCGGATACGGTTTCAGTTCTTTTCCAGTCTCAGTCTTCAACAATCAACTCGATCAACGCGAATGCCATTGCCGGAAACGTATACAAACTTGACTTTTTTGGCAAGATCTTTTTCAATAATGTAAAAGTGCTTATTTTCTGTATTTTGTTTTCCTTTATTTATGGGGCAGGTTCCATCTTTATTCTAACGTGGAATGCTTCAGTCATCGGAGCGGCCATTGGTAATTTTGTGCGAGGAAACATCGCTTCATACAGTTACTTGGTTGGGTTTGACAAGGCAGCAAAGTACTTGTATGTAGTTTCATTTGGGTTATTTAAATATTCCATTCATGGCATTCCTGAGATCTTAGCCTATTTCACAGCAGGTCTCGCAGGAGGCATCATAAGTATTGCAGTCATCCGGCATGATTTCGGAACAGCAAAATTCGAGCAAATATTATTAGACAGTGCAGATCTTCTCCTTGCAAGCTTCGCTATTCTATTCGTAGCGGCGATTCTAGAAGTCTATGTAACTCCAATTATATTCTAAATAAGTTTGATTAGCATCCTTAAGTCGAAATCCTTTCAATAAATTGGATGGGTGCGTTGCGAGGGGTCGTCCCTTACGGGGGCGCAGCACCTTTAATTCTACATCAAGGATTTCGAAGATGCTAAACAAATATTTCTAAAGAAGTTTGAGTTTTCCAGGTTTGATCTCATAAACTTCGCCTTCTTGAAGGAGCATACGAATAACCTTTTCCCCATTTTCAGCGTTAATCGCTTTTAGCACTTCATCTATATCAGCGCCTTCTCCAGTGTCAAGCTGTTTAATTTGTGCGAGGATCTGTTCGCCCACAGAAGGAGCAGGTTCAGTAGGTAAAGAGAGAGAAGGTGCAGGTACAGCTTGAGAAGGAGTAAGTATGGGTTTAATTCCTTCAAGTTCAGCCTTGCGTAGAAGCAACCATTTGGGATCGATTTTCTTAATGATTTCAACATTTAAGTAGATGTGGTCTTGGTAGAGTCTTGGGCGTCCAATGGTTAAAACATGATCTCCAATTCGAATGTTGAGAAAGGAGGTATTTTCTTCAAAGCTAGTAAGTCGTATCTGGCCAGTTCCATCGTCTAAAATCAAGCTGCGCTCTTCTTGTCCAATGATCACTCCAGTAAGGTTGGCTCGGCTGATGTTTCCAAGAGGGGTTTCAACATAGCTGGGTTCCCAGCCTTCTTTTTGGATGTAGTGTCCTTTAATCAAGTAGCTTACTGGACATTTATAGGCCGTTTGTCGTTGAGTTGGCATAAATCTCACACCGGATTAGATCTTGCTGATCATTCCAGGTTTTGGGCTGAATAAGTCTCCTGCTCTTTTTAGTTTTTCAAGGACTTCTTCTGTTTTGCGCTCATCCACGCCTTTGAGTTCACATTCACGCACAATGTCTTCATAAGGGATGAGTTTGCCCATGGTTTTCTCAAGTTCATTGATGATGTCTCGAACAACAGCAATATGGCTTCGTTGGCTAGCAGTAATTCCTGTCGTGATACGATCGATATCAATCTTTCCTGTTTCTGGGTCGAGCCCAATTTGACTTAAGCAGTAGTGAACCAGGTCAATGGCACGTTGAGCGTCTTTTTTCATGACTTTTTCACTGAGGCGTACCCGCGCACTGGCTTCACTCAGTCTCACCAAGGCTTCCAATTGTCGTGCAGAAATAGGAATGGCTTTGATGCCTTCATGGTCTTCACCAAGTTTATTGCGCATTTTAACATAGAAATCTTTAATTTCATTCAAGGCAGATTCAGTAAGTTTAGGTTTGATATTTTGTTTGGAGTAGGCAATGTATTTTTTGATGAAGTCAGGTTTGATTTCGCCTTCTTGGATTTGGTCTCCTTGATGTAAGCGTAATACAAATTCAGCCATTTTTTCATCTTTTTTCAGGTCAGGCAAGTCTCGCACAGGAAAGATTAAGTCAAAGCGGTTGATGAGTGTGCTGGGTAGATCAATTTGTTTGGCAAGTAATTCATACGGATCAAAGCGTCCAAATTTGGGGTTCGCAGCAGCAAGAACCGTGGTTTCAGCGCGTAAAGTGGCTTGAATGTTTGCTTTAGTAATCGTGACGGTTTGCTGTTCAAGAGATTCGTGCATAGCGCTTCGGTCTTCTTCAGTCATTTTATCCAGTTCATCAATCGCGCATAGTCCTTTATTGGCAAGTACCATGGCCCCCGCTTCAAGAGCCCATCCTCGCATGAATTCATCTTTGACAACGCTTGCGGTTAATCCCGCTCCAGAAGCGCCTTTTCCAGAAACATACCGTGCTTTCGGTGCGATGCTTGCAATTCTTCGCAGTAATACAGATTTTCCGCTTCCAGGGTCTCCAATCAGTAAAATATGGGTGTCTCCTCGAGTGATATCTCCTTTGTTGCGTACCTTTCTTACGCCTCCAAATAATTGTAATACAAGAGCTTCTTTTACGCGTTCATGACCATAAACACTGGGGGCAATGCTGCTAATGAGTTTTTCAAATACAAGGGGGTCTTTACTGAGTTCAAGGATTTCTTTTTCTTCTTCTGCGCTGATCTCAATTTGAAGGAAGTCTTCTTGGATGGGTTGGAGGTGGTTGGCATCTACACTTAAGTCGTATCGTACACTTTTAATGCCTCCCAGATTAAGGATGGGAGTTTCTCGGATGATTCCGGTAACAATAATTTTGGTTCCTGGGTTTGTTTTTTTCTCACTTAATGGGCTTACTAAGTCATTCTTAAGAAAAATGTTAATGCGTTTAGGTTGTTCGCTTCCTTCAAGGTCTTCAGGGGCTTCTTCCAATACAATCTTTTGGGCATCCACAAGTTCTTTGGCAATTTGTCGAAATTTACCCCGTCGGCCGCAGGAGCATTGACTGGGTTCCTTGAATTGCGTGTCCAATTGCAAGACATTGATGAGATTTCCGCAGCTAGGGCATTCGAACTTGGCGGAAGTAACTTGAGGGCGTACATCGCTTTTTTGTCGCACAAGTCCTTGGAGTTGCACAAACTTATTGATGTGTTTGCTGCGAATATCTCGTAGGTAGATAAACTGACTTGGGGGGAAATTGTGTAGGCGGATGTGGAAGTTTTTTTTGATGCCTTCCAAATCGAATCTCTCGACGGCAATTTCAGCGGCTTTGAGGGTATCTTCAGGGGTTTCAAGGACCTGATCGGCAAGTTCAGGGTTGAATTGAATTAAGTCGGAGAAATTGACATTAAGATAGGGGTCTCCCTTGCGCAGTTGTTCAGTTAGAGGAGCAAGATACATCTGTTCAAAGAATTCTTGAAACAGTTCGATTTGTTCAGAAGCTTCCATCTTATCCCCTTCTCAGCGATGGAAAATAACAGTTTATTTCAATCGTTTTAAGTTATCAACCAGCATGCGCAGTGCATTGTGAACGGCTTCTTCGCTTTTGGTTCCTGTACAGACGACTTTTCCGTTGCTGAAGAGTAAGAAAGTGGCTTTGGCTTCCATGAGTTTGTAGACGAGGCCAGGAAATTGTTCAGGTTCATATTCAGTGTTATCTAGTTTCATGGCTAGGACATTTAAGTTGAGGGCCATTCCAATGCTGCCGCTTGCAACCATATTTTGGATTTTGATTTCAGGTTTGATCTTGATCTTGATGCCAATTTTTTCTAAGCTTTCAATGATTTTGCTGATGCTCTCTTCAACCTTTTGCATGCTTCGTGCACCGGTGCAAACCACATTGCCTGAGCTAAAGATTAAAGCAGAAGTCTTAGGATCCTTGATGCGAATAACTAAGCCGGGGAATTGTTCAGGATTGTATTCAGTATTGGATAGGGTTGCAGCCATTTTTTCAAGGGGGATGTCATGTTCTAGGTTGCAGCTAACGACAATGTTTACGATTTGGATTTCGATCTTTTCTCCAGTCTCCGTTATGGCCGCGGTACGGGGCTCTCGAGGAGTGGGTTTAGCAATGGATTTTACAGGTTTAGAAACAGGTTTGGGGGAAGGAGCTGCTTTTTTAGGGGCAGCTTTGATGGTCTTTTTAGGAGTAGGTTTAGGGGTTTTCTTAACGGGGCGGGGTACGCTTTTTTTAGGTTTAGGAGCAGGACTTGCCTTTTTAGGGGTAGGTCTAGAAGGGGTTTTGGATCCAAATCGGCCCATAAGCTTCTTAGCAAAGTTTCCAAGGGGTGCCGTCGAGAGTTGGGGGATATTCATAAAATCACGTTTATAAGCTATTTAAAGGAAGAAGTTATAAGGTATTTATAAATGCTTTCGTCCCGTAGGCTATAACTTCTCAAAGATATGCCCCTTTGGTTTCATATGGAAAAAAGTGCGAAACATTAATATAGCCCTATTAAAGATGAGGGTATTGAGGTGAGTGTGTGCTTAGTTTCTTGTTTTCACTGTCAGTCGTCTTGTTTTTAGGGTTATTGGGCTCGAGGTTAGCGAAGTATTGGGGTTGGCCTTCTGCCTTAGTATTATGGGTTATTGGAGCCTTGCTAGGTAGGGTTTCAGGAGTAGGATTTTCTGCACAAATCTGGTTTGTCGTGGCAATTGGAGTGCTTTCACTTGCTGTGTTTGACAGCGTTTCAAGGTTGCACATCAGTAAGGGAGTTGAAGAAAGGAAAATGGCCTTACATTTTGTAGGATATTCAGTATTAATGGTTGGCTTTTTAGCGTGGGGATTATTGGCTCATTTTGCTCATTCACTTTCAGTCCTAGGGTTCGTGTTAATATTTGTTTTCTTAGTGATCGGCTCAGATAGAGCTGCTCTGGGTGTAAACGGGGTGTGGAGTTTTTTATCAGAAGAAGGGATGTGGTTGGGTTCTTTGACATTATTGATTCCTTTTATTGTCTTGGGTTTTTTAGAGCGCACCTTGGTTCCCGTAGGAGTATTAGGGGTTATCCTTCCACTGCATCCCTTTGTGCATGATGCAATTGTGGGAATCGGAACGGGTTTATTGCTCGGAGTGATTTTTTTTAAGTGGATACATGCCTGGGTTTCTTCTTATTTTACCCCAGTGTGGCTGTGGACAGGAGTATTAGGTGGTTTCATTCTCTCAGAAGTATTAGGAGGTTCAGGGGTTCTTGCAGTAGGCACCATGGCGCTTTTATTTGGTCACGGGTTTGTGAATGGGAAAAAGGAATTGCAAGAGTTTACACATTCGTTTAGTGAAGCCGTAGAAGTAGCCGTAATTTTATTGTCAGGAATGGTGTTAAAGATTTCTTTTTCCGGAGTTTTATTAGGAGAAGGTTTGTTCTTGTTTGCAGCATTAGTACTTGCACGTTTCTTGGCCGTTCGAAGTGCAAGGTTAAGGTTCTCGGCATTGGAGAAAGGATGGCTTTCCGTATTCATGCCTAAGGGATTTTATTCAGCTGCAGCGTTGTTGGGTTTGGCGGTTTTAGGACCTTCTTCGCTTCTGCCCTGGTTGCAAGCCGCTTGGCTGGTGATGGTATTGTGTCTAGTATTAAGCCTAGGAGTTTATCAAGATAAAAAGTTAGGAAGAATTTAGTTTATCCTAGATAACTCATTCCTTTCTTGTCAAGTTCAGTCTGAGTCTTTTCGCTCTCGTGCAGGATGCGGTGGATCTTGCGCTCAAACGCTTCAGCTTGTTTAAGTAAGGGTTTGGTGTCTAGATTCATGCCAAAGTACTTGTTGAGGACTTCAATGAGTTTAGCGGCAGCACCACTGTCGGGCAGGTTGGAGTGGGCATTCACAAAGAGGCAGCTTACGTTGGGGTGGCGCAGCATGAGCGCGGCGCTAACTCCTAGAACAACGCATTCTTCGACAGGTTTAGCACCGGCTTGTTCAAACTTGGAGTTGCCATGATAATAGGCTTGGGGGGTTTCTTCTTCGCTTGCAACGCCTTCAAGGCTGATGATTTCTTTCGTCTCTAAGTCTTTCGCCATCTGTAGGATGCATTCAGCAATTTTCCATTCTTGGCCTTTGACATTAAGGAGGGTATGTAATACAACCAAGTTGTATTTTTGAATGTAGAAGACTGCCATCGGATTCACAAGTTTTTTTTCATGGATAGCTACGGTTGCAGGCAGTTCATCGTATTCAAATTCCCCAATTTGCACGGCACCCAAGTGTTCAATGAGAAACTCAACTGCGATATTACTGACAAAGCCAAATCCTGGGAAGCCTTCAAGAATTACCGCCCCTTTCGGCTTTGAAGTAAGATTGATTTTCATCGCTCTTTTTTCTTTTCAAGAGAATATAAAGGTTTTGGTCTGTAATCTCAGTGTATAAGTCCAAAATTACTTTACACTTCTAGAGTATATAGGTTGTTTTTAAA
>ERZ1292623.2403-Hain-H51-01um-R1-2403-length-16839-cov-8_pt1 | contig 16839 bp, 7 predicted proteins | sample MGYA00564398_ERZ1292623 | MGnify/ENA primary metagenome ERZ1292623 (study PRJEB36523, sample SAMEA6512633) | groundwater metagenome | collected 2019-01-07 | study: AquaDiva: Metagenomics assemblies of 32 groundwater samples | reverse complement strand
CGATTGATCTGCGTCGCGGCGTCGTCCAGGAACTTCGCCGCCATCGCCTGATTCAATCCGAACCTCTTGATCTGCCGCTGCACCTCATGCATCAGAGTCATTCGTGAAATGGGATCGCTGCGAAGGGCGGCAGCGTGGGCGCGGGGCGACTTTCGCGGCATGGGCATCAGGGAAGGTTAGGGGTTTCGTGCGATGATGACAACGTCATGCCGCCGACCGTCGCTCACGAGCGGGATCTCGGCGCCCTCCAGTGCCTGCCCGTCCACGGTGACCGAGGCACCCACATCCCGCGCGGCCACGCGTACCGAGATCGCGTAGGTGCTCGTGCCGAACCGGTACTCGATGGCGTACTCCGTCCACGACGCCGGCACGCGCGGCTCGATGCGCAGCGTGTCGCCGCGCTTGGTGAAGCCGAGGATCGTTTCCAGGCCCACGCGGTACATCCAGCTGGCCGAGCCGGTGTACCAGGTCCAGCCACCACGCCCCAACTGGCCTTCCGCGGTATAGACATCCGCGGCGACGACGTACGGCTCCACCTTGTAGGTCGCGACCGACGCGGCGCTCCGCGCCTTCATCAACGGGTTGATCATCTGATACAGCTCGAAGGCGCGATCGCCGCCGCCATCGCCCAACAGGGCCGTGGCCTGCACGGCCCAGAGCGCGGCGTGTGTGTACTGCGCGCCGTTCTCCCGCACGCCCGGCAAGTAGCCCTTGATGTACCCCGGATCCACCGGCGACTTGTCGAAGGGCGGCGTGAGCAGCTGGATGATGCCTTCGCGCCGGTGCACGAGGTGCTTCTCGAGCGACTGCATCGCGAGCCGCTGGCGCCCGGGATCGCCCGCACCGGAGATCACACTCCAGCTCTGCGCAATCGAGTCGATTCGGCATTCCTCGTTCTGTGACGAGCCGAGCATGGCGCCGTCGTCGAACCAGGCCCGGCGATACCATTCGCCGTCCCAGGCATGCTGCTCCACGGCGGCCGCATAGGCGACGGCGCGTTCGCGAAAGGCCAACGCGGTGTGTTCATCACCGCGATCAACGGCGACGTTCGCAAACGCGCGGAGCGTCGCGGTCAGAAACCACGCCAGCCACACGCTTTCACCGCGCCCCTCGGCGCCGACGCGATTCATACCGTCGTTCCAGTCGCCGGTGCCGATCAACGGAAGGCCGTGCGCGCCGGTCGTGCAGGCACGCCGCAACGCCAGCAGGCAGTGCTGGTACACACTCACCGGTGGATCGCTGCTCGGCTGTGGCAGATCGTACACCTCGTGCTCGTCGTCGCGCAACGGCGGCATGGTGATGAACCCCACCGGCTCATCCAGCACGGCGCGGTCGCCGGTCACACGCACGTAGTGCTCGACGACGAAGGGCAGCCACGCGAGGTCGTCGGAGAATCGCGTTCGCACTCCGCGGCCGTCGGGCGGATGCCACCAGTGCTGCACGTCCCCCTCGACGAACTGGCGTCCCGCGGCGCGGACGATGTGTTCGCGTGCCAGCATTGGCTCGGCGTACACAAACGCCATGACATCCTGCAGCTGGTCGCGAAAGCCGAAGGCGCCGCTGCTTTGATACACCCCCGCGCGACCCCACATGCGGCACGCGAGCGCCTGGTACAGCGACCAACGGTTCAACATCACGTCGAATGAGGGCTCGGGCGTTCGCACGGTGATCTGCGACAACCGGCGCGTCCACCCCTCCACCGCGTCGGACAGTGCGTCCCTGGCGCGCCCGAGGTCGCGGTACCGGGTAATGCTGGCAGTCGCGAGGGCGTCGTTGTCGGCCGCGCCCAGCACGACGACGATCTCGCGCGCTTCGCCGGGCGCCAGCACGAGCGTGCATTGCAGCGCCGCGCAGGAATCCAGCCCCGCGGACGTCCTTCCCGAAAGCGGTACCGTCGCCCGGTCGACGAGCGCCGCCGGACTCCGCAGCGAGCCGTTGCGTCCAAGGAACTCGCGCCGGTCGCCTGTGTGGCTCGTGAGCGGCTCGCTCATCGCCGCGAATGCGCGCGTTGCGGCGAAGGTGGGGTTGAACGTGTTCCAGGCGATGTGCGCCTCCAGCGTGTCGTCGAACGACGTGATCACCTGGTGGCGGGTGTGTTCCCGCTGTGCGCCGAGTGTCCACTCCGCGTAGGACGTCACGGAGACGCGCCGAGTGCGGTCCTCGCGGTTCGTCACGCGCAGCAGCGACAGCCGCACCGGATCGTCGGGCGCCATGCCGAGCGTCAGCAGCGTTTCGATCCCCACGTGATGATGCCTGAAGACGGAGCTGCCCGCCGAATGGCGGATGGTGTACGGGCTTGTGCCCGGAATGGGCGCCGGCGTCGGACTCCACAGCTCGCCGGTCTCCTCGTCGCGCAGGTAGAGCACATCGCTCGGCGGATCCGACACCGGATCGTTGTGCCACGGTGTCAGACGGTAGAATTGCGCGTTTCCGGCCCACGTGCACCCCGCGCCGCGCTCGGTGACCAGGAAGCCGCCACGAGCGTTGGCGATTACGTTCGCCCACGGCGCGGGCGGCAGCGCGTCGCCCTGCACCCGGATGTCGTAGTCGTTGTTGGCGGTGAGCCCGCCGGTGCCATTGTCGAAGCGGAGTGCCGCCGCTGGCGCCTGCCCTTCCCCCTCCAGCCCATCGTGCGCTTCGAGGAATACGGGAATCCGCGGCGTGGCCAGCGAGTGCCGGCCGACCACCTTGCGGACGCGGTGCACTTCCTCGGGCACCTCCAGCCGCCTGCCGGACGCGCGCGACCGGGCCGGCGGCGCCGGCACTTCCTCCGCGATCTCCGCTCCGCGCCACACCTCCGCGATGTGCGCCAGCGAGCGCCCGTCACACTCCACGATCACGCGCGCCGTGGCCCGCAGCATTCTCAGGTCGGCCTCACCGAGCTGATCGCTCTGCCGGATGAAGACGCCGCCTGGCTGCTCGACGACCGCGGAATCGCTCGCGGCGAACATCGCCGCGGTGATCCGGTCGTGCAGTACCTGGAGGTAGCCCGACGGTTGCTCGTTCAGCACCACGAGGTCCACCATCATGCCGCGACGCCGCCAGTAGTGGTGCGCGGCGAACAGCTGCGCGATCGTCGGAATCCCATCCTCACTGCGGATGCGCGCCAGCAGGATGGGCCAGTCGCCGGAGATGCCGTGCGACCACAGCAGCGGCTGCGAACCCGTGTTCGCCCGCACCTCGGCATCCGGCGCGCGCAGGCCCGGGTGTGAATAGAAGAGATGCCCGGCCAGCTCCTGGAACACGGACGCATCGGCCGGAGACACGCCCAGCTCACGCAACTCCACCTGGGTGGCCGTCCACGCGAGATCGAGTGCCCGCTGTGCCGTGCTGGAATCGTGATACCGGTCGGCGAGCGCGAAGGCGCGCTTGGCGCTGTCCGCCACCAGCGTCGTGAACGCGACGGACGCCGACTGACCCGGCGCGAGGCGCACGCGCACGCGGATGGCGAAGATCGGGTCGAGCACGGCGCCGATGGACCCTGGCAACGCACCATCGTGGTCTAGCGCGTGTGGCGCGCGCGGCGATCGGCCGCGCCCCACGAATCGCGCGCGGTCCGTCTCGAAACTGGTTCGCCCCACGCGCTCGCTGCCGCCGCCGTCCACCACGTGGGCGCACCACAGCCGCGCTTCTTTGGCGGAGCGGGGGCGCCGCGTGGCGGTGATCGCGGCACACCATGCGTGCCACTCCGTTTCCACGAAGAGGTTCGAGAACGCCGGGTGCTGGCGGTCCGCGCCGGGCGCCGCCAACACCACTTCGCCGTAGCTCGTGACCTCGAGTTCCCGCGCCGTGTCGCTGTCGTTGGTGAGCGTCACGCGACGGACCTCGGCGGCATCGTCAGGGACCACCGCGACTTCGGTGCGCGTCTCGATGCCGTGGTCGCGCCGATGGAACGTGGCGCGATCCGCGGCGAGGAACGCGTGGTACCATTCGCCCGGTGCGCACACGGGTTGGTGCGTCGCCGACCATACGTGACCCGCGTGCACATCCTTCACGTAGCAGAACTGGCCGGTGTTGTCCGTGGTGCCGTCCGCGCGCCAGCGCGTGACGTCCAGGTCGCGGTAGCGGCTGTATCCCCCGCCGCAGTGGCTGACCATGACCGTATACGGCAGGCGGCCCAGGAGTGCGATGTGCGGACGGGGCGTGTCCGCCACATCGAGCTCGCGAACGACGGGATGTTCCAGTGCCGGATCGGGCAACGCATCCGCCGGGCGCGGCTGGCGCGCCTTGTGAAACACCAGCTTGCGCGGAATGCGTTCGTGGAGGAGCAGTTCCGCGGCGCGCACCAGGGGCTCCGCGTGAAACCGGCGCGGCCAGATGTCGCCCATGAGAGCGTTCGTGAGCGCAACGAGCGACATGCCGACATGGTGCGCCATGTAGTTGCGGACGATCGCGTACCGCTTGCCAGGCTCGGGGCGCGTGTAGTCGAGGGCGTCGTAAAAGCCGAAGTCGCCCAGCGCGCCCTTGGCCTCGAGGGCGGCGAGGTTGGCAAAGGCCCGCCGCGGCGCGACCGCGAGCGCGAGGGCGGTCGCGTACGGCGCCACGACGAGATCCTGCCCGATGCGGCGCTCGAGCGCGAGCTGGGGCACGCCGAACGCGCGATACTGGTACGTGGCATGCCGGTCGCGCAGGTTGTACGCGCTCTCACTCGTGCCCCACGGCACGCCGTGATCCGCGCCGTACGCCATCTGTCGCTTCACGGCGCTGCGATAGGTCTGGTCCAGCAGCGTCAGCGGGAACACTTGCATGACGAGCGTCGGCATGAGGTACTCGAACATGGTGCCGCTCCACGACACGAGCGCCGTGTCGCCCGAGGCTCGCGTCAGCGTTCGTCCAAGGTGAAACCAGTGGTCCACCGGAACGTCATTGCGCGCGATCGCGAGAAAGCTGGCAAGCCGCGCCTCCGAGGCGAGCAGATCGTAGAAGGACACATCCAGCGTGTGGCTCGCCTGCTGATACCCGATCGCGAACAACTCGCGGCTCTCGTCGTAGAGAAAGCTGAAGTCCATCTCGTTGGCGAAGTCCGCCGCGCGGTCGGCGATGACCTGGAGACGGGATGACAACTCGGCGGCCACGGCGCCCTTGATCCCAAGGCACGCCTGGCGCAACGCCAGCAGGTGGCCCGCGAAATTGCCGCTGTCCACCGTGGAGATGTACGGCGGCTCGAGCACCTTCAGGTCCCGCAAATCGTACCAGTTGAAGAAATGGCCGTGAAAACGGCGCATCTGCTCCAGGGTGCGGATGGTCAACTCGAGCCGGTGCACCATGTCGTGCGTGGTGATGAAGCCGAGATCATGCGCCGACACCGTGGAGAGCAGCTGGAGGCCGATGTTCGTCGGCGACGTTCGCATCGCCACAACCGGCACGGGATCTTCCTGGAAATTGTCGGGCGCCAGCCAGTGTGTTTCCTCGGTGACGAACCGCTCGTAGAAACGCCAGTGCAGCCGGGCGTAGCGCAGCGCCCCGGCCCGTGTCACGTCCGGCATCCGCCAGGCACGGCGCCGGGCGGGCGCCGACAGCGCATGCGCGATTGCCGGCGACGCGGCCCACAGCAGAAAGAGCGGGATCAACGCGTACGTTCCGGCGGTGAGTGGGCCGAACGTGAGCCCCATCAGCGCCAGCAGGGACACCGGCCACATCGCTCGCCACGGTCGACGCCATGCGCGCACGCCACGCACCATCCGCTGTTCCGTCTGCGAGGCCGTTTGCCACTCGAGCAAGCGCCGCTGGGAGACGGCCAGGCGCCAGAGTGTACGAACGATGCCGTCCAGCGAGATCCACGCCTGATGCGGCAGGAAGATGACGGTGAGCGCGACCTGATTCACGCTGGTCACCGCGTCGCGCGCAATGCCGGCGTAAAACGCGCGCCACGACTTGTCGAGCGGGGGCCGCAACACCGCGAGCAGCAGCGAGATGATCCACGGAGACGCGAGCGCGAGGAGCGCCAGCACGGTCCACCGGACCGGCGAGCCGGGCAGGATCCACCAGCTGGCCGCCAGGAAGACCATCAGCGAGATCTCGACCACGCTGCGCCGCAGATTGTCGAAGATCTTCCAGCGCGAGAGCTTGCCGAGACGGTTCCGCTCGGGCCCGTCGGGACCGGGGACGCGCGCCGTGAGCCACTGGAGCAACTGCCAGTCGCCGCGCAGCCACCGATGCTTGCGTCGCGTGTACGTCAGGTACTGCGCCGGATAGTCGTCGTAGACCGTGATGTCCGTGACCAGTCCCGCGCGCGCGTACGTGCCCTCGATCAAGTCGTGCGACAGCAGCCGGTTCTCCGGGAATCGCCCTCGGGTGGCCTGCTCGAAGGCGTCCACGTCGTAGATCCCCTTGCCGGTGAAGCTCCCCTCTCCGTAGAGATCCTGGTAGACGTCCGAGACCGCCGTCGTGTACGGATCCACGCCAGGTTGCCCCGACTGCAGCGACGCGAAGACCGACCGGTGCGCGCTCGGCAGCGAAATGCCCACGCGCGGCTGGAGAATGCCGTAGCCCCGCACGACGCGGCCCCGCGCGGGATCGTACACGGCGCGATTCAACGGGTGCGCCAGGGTGCCCACCAACAACGCAGCCGCGTCCGGCGGGAGCACCGTGTCCGAGTCGAGCGTGATCACGTAACGAATGCCGCGCAGTGCGTCCACGTTGCCGACGATCGTCGAGTACACGTCGTGGGCCTGCCCGCGCACGAAGTGGTTGAACTGCGACAGCTTGCCGCGCTTGCGCTCCCATCCCATCCACGCGCCTTGCGCCGGATTCCACAAGCGCGGCCGGTGAAACAGGTAGAACGCGTCCTCCGACTTGGGGGCATAGCGGGCGTTCAGGGCGCGCACACCGTCTACCGCGGCGGCAACGATGGCGGCGTCGCTGTCCTTGGCTTCCGCGTCCGCGTCGGTGAAGTCGCTGAGGATCGCGAAGTGGAGGTGCGCCTCGCGATTGGCCAGGAACTGGACCTCGATCGTCTCGAGCGCCTCGGCGACCGCGTCCACGCTGCCAAAGAGCGTCGGAATCACCACGGCAGTGCGAAACTCGGGCGGCACGCCCTCTCGCACGTCCAGTTTGGGAAGGATGCGCGGCGGCAGAAACGCGATGATGAGCCGATTCGTCATGCTGATCGCGATGTCGCTGCTGGGGATCAACCCGAGCAGCGTGACGGTCACCCAGGCGTCATACGCATGCGGCTCGCCGAGGCGCAGCAGGAGAGCAAGCGCCACCAGCGTGCCAAGCAGCGCGGTGCCGAAAAAGACCGCATCCGGGTGGCGCAACACGGCCCGATGCATCGCTTCGCGGACGCCCGGACGATAACCGGTGCGCGCCTCGAGATCCGGCAACCCTGCATCAATGAGGAAGTAGCCGACGTGGGCGCGGTGGGCTTCCCTGCCGTCTGACCGGGCATGTTCCGCGGCAAGGTCGGTGGCGACGCGCGCGACGGCCGCTTCGTCGCCCTTGGTGCGCAGCGCCACACGCTCCACCACGTGACGGTAGTGGTCGCGAGTCGCAAAGGTCATCCGCGGGTAGTAGCCCGACGGGTCCAGCCGGAGCTGTGCGTCCAGCGCGCTCTGCTTCTCGACGAATACCCGCCAGTCCATGCGCGCGATCGAGCGCAGGCTCGTGATGCTGTTGGCCATCATGATCTGCGTGATCGCGAGGCGGTGCGTGGCCTGCGACGCCGCGACCTCGCCCGACATGCCCTGCCCGGCGATCCACTGCTCCAGCCAGCCCAGCGGCGCGAAGGAAGCAGGCGCCAGGCGCAACTGCTGGAGGAAGCGCGCGATGAAGGCCGCGTTGAGCGGGATCTTGCTGTCGGTGAGTTGGACCAGCGCGTTTCCCAAGGTCTTCGAGCCTTCTTCCGCCGCGGCGAGCAGCGCGGCCGCGATGCGATCGGCGCGCTCGACGTCGTCGAGGCGCTGAACCGTGCGAAGGGTCATGCGTCGGACGTTCTCGATGAGGCCGAGACGCAACATCGCCGGTATGGCCCACAGCTCGCCGATGCGCAGTGGGCTCACTTGCTGGAACGCGCCTGCCACGAGGTCGGTGTTCTCGAGGTCGATGCGTCCCTCGGTATGCGAGATGAGAGTGATCGCGATCTCGTAGACGCGCGGAAATCCGGAAAGTCGGCCGGCGGCGAGTTCCGGCAGCTCCCGGTAGTAGCTGCCCGGCAGGCTGGCGCGCACCTCGCGGATATGCTCCTGGACCACGTGGTAGTTGTCGAGGAACCAGTCACCGGCGGGACCCACCTCGGTGCGTTCCGCCGCGGCGGTGAGGCGCCTGTGTGCCGCGTCGAGGATCTTTCTCGTCTCGATCAGGCGCGCCAACAACGGCGCCGGCCGCCAGAGGCGTCGTCCTTGCCGGAGACGTTCCTGTTTCGCGACGGACCGCGCGCGTTCGGCGAGCTGGTCCGCGCCGAGCAGTTCGCCGCGCACCGGGCCGGCAATGAGATCGTCCGCGGCCTCGGAAGCGCTTGGGGCGGAGTCCGAGGTACCTCCGGGGGCCGTTGCGGCGGAGCCGTTGCTCACATCACAAGGTATGCGCTTTAGGCATCCGTTTGAGGCGAGCCCTTGTCACCACCATGCCTGGCGACGATCGTGGCGACAAAGATCGCTCGCTCCGCGATGCGGTACACGATGCGGTATCCGTGAACAACCAACTGCCGATACGCAGGATCCTCCGGGAGTAGTGCTCCGCTGAACGGATACGCTTCGAGCTGCTCGGTTGCATCGATCAGCCGGGTCACGAAGGCGCGAGCTCGCTCGGGTGCATCTGCCGCGATGTGATCGTGGATCTCAACCAGTCGCCGTCGCGCCAGAGCCGCCCATCGTACGCTCACCTCGTCTTTGCCCTCTTCTTCCGCCTGGGCTTGGACCGCCGGGCGACAAACGCGCGGACGTCGGCGATCGAATGCGTCTTGCCTGCGGCGATCTCGGCCTCAGCCCGCCGGAGTTCCCGGAGGAGTGTACGCTCCGCGATCATGGCGTTGTACGCGTCGCGCGACAACATCACGACGCCTTCGTCCTCGCCGGGCGTGACGATGTACTGGCGTTCACCGCGCGCAACCTCGCGGACGACGTTGTAGAGGTTCTGTCGAAGCTCGGTAGGACTGATCGGCTTGGGGATCATCGGCGACCTGCGGTTCGGTACGTACGCTCTAACGTACGTGCTACGGGATGCGCGGACAAGGGCAGCCCGCGTCCTTATGTGCCACGAGCGCGACCGGTCGCGTCGTCCCATGCCGAGACGGAGATTCTCTCAACGCCGGTCTCCGTGCGGTCGCGTGTCCGAAGTCATGAACCGCAGGAGACCGGCAATCGTCCGGCGCCAACGGCGACGCCGGACGTTGCACGCACTGCCTGAACGCTACGCGACTTTCAACGCAGCGTCAGTTCCCTCATCCGCCACCGCCGCCGTCACCAGCGGCAGCGCGGTGGGACGTACCCGCTTGGCGCTCTTCCAGGCCACCAGCAACTGCGGGTCCTTCCTGAGCCGCGGCAGCAGGACGGCGTCGAGCAACCGCACCGCCTTGCGACCACGCTTGACCTGATCCTGCACGGAGGCCGTGGCGGTGGTGCGATCACGGGCGCTCTTGGTCTTGGCGGTCCGCGTTTCCTCGAGTGCAGACGCAGCGGACTTGAGCTGCTCGGTGAAGTCCTTCGGCAACCCGTGGTGCACGAACACGTCCTTTTCCTGCTCCGCTGCGTTCGCCATCGCCTTGGCGCCGGCGACCAGCGGTACGATCACTTGCGTCTTGGGCATACGAAATGCCTTGTCCATTCCGGATCGTCCGAACACATCGCGCGCGATTCGCGAGATCGGCATCATGTGGTCGGCGTACAGCGTCTCGCCCAGGTTCCGCTCGCGCTCGATGTGCACTCGAGTGAAGCGTATGCCGGCGTCCTGACCCACCACTTCGTTGGACAAACGCTGGATGACGTCGTCGAGCTCCGCCGGCTGGGCGCCGAGTGCGTCCGGCGCGTCGGCCAGCGGATGTTGCGTGAGGAACTCCCTCACGCGTTGGAAACTGTCCAACGTACTGCGGTCGTCGCGGGTTCCCGCGCGCTGAGCCGCGCTACAATGCCCCGGACCCCCAACGCCGGCGGGCCCGAGGCATCGCGGCTCGTCAGCGCTTGAACGGCGGATGCGGCGGGTCGCCCACGATGTGGGCTGGACTGCCCGATCCCTTGTGCCCCACGGCATTTCTGACATCCCGCCCCCACGTGCGCATCGCCCGGGCCCACTTGTTGATGATGCGCATCGCCTTCCTGTCTGCCACGGTCAAACCCTTGGGTAGACTCTGCGATGTGTACGGCTTCTTCCCGGCCATGGTCGCTCCTTTCTGACGGTTGAACTGCGGAGTGGTTTTCTACGGTCCCTGCAATGCTGCAAGTCGACGGCGATATTCCCCCTCGCAACGAGCATTTTTCGCCGCCGCGGCTATCCGAATTCGCAACTCCAGGCTGGGGCGCAAATACAGCAGGTGGATGACAGGCTCGCCGGCGTCGAAACCCGATGCGGCGCGTTCCGCCGCGGCGAGTTGTCCGTGCCGAAGGAGCAGTTCGGCGAGGAGAAAACGCTCCCCTGCCAGCGCCTCCCACGGCTGCCATGCCAGGTCGTTACGCCGGCCATCCGCCTTCAGCCCTAGAAGCTGCGTGAGCGCTGATGCCGTATCGCCGTCCAGCAGCGCAACTCGCGCACGAAGACCGCGTGCTACAAGCCGATCCACGCGTTGCTGCGTCGAGTCCGCCCGGGCCATCACAATGCGCGCGATCGCGCCGGTGCCTGCGCGGTCGCCGCTCGCGGCGCGCCAGCTACCCAGCAGCCATAGTCGCGCCGTGCTCGCTCTTCTGAGATCGCTGGAGTTCGCCCTAGCCGCTGCCCGGGCTTCGTCGTCGAATCCGGCGCCTGCCGCGTTGTCCATCAGGTAGAGCGGCCAGGTCGGAATGTCGCTTACCTTGGGCGACGCCAACAACGGCGGTATCTCTTCCATGCGCCCGGTGGCGACGAGCAGGCTCTGCAACGCGAGCAGCGCGACCCAGCGATTGTCCACGGCGGTGTCAACCCGTATCAACGCGTCGAGCGCCGCGCGGGCACAGGACGGGACGGCCGCCCTCGCGGAGAACAGCTTGCCAACCGCCAACACGGAATGCGGGGCCCGACGCGCCTCTCTGCTCCAGTCCACGGCCGCGGCGCCGTCCCGGACGCAGCGGAGCATCAAGTCGCGCTCGACGCGGTGCGAGGTGTCCGCGCCCGCCAACCGCAGCTCCTCTCGCAATCGCAGCACTCGCGGCAGGTCGCGGCGAGTGAGCGCGTCTTCCTCGAGCAGCAGCAGCGCCGGCGCAAAGTCCGGATCAGTGCGCCGCACCCGCTCCAGCGACGCAATCGCCAGCGAATCGGCTGACTCCACGTCAGGAATCAGTCGCAGGTAGGTTTCGCCCAGCACCGTCCATGCGGCGCTCGACGACGAATCCAGCGCGATGGCCAGTCGCAACGACGCCACGGCCGAGTCGGCGTTTCCGGTGAGATACGCGTGCAGGCCGCGCGCCAGCGCGGCCAGGCGGCGAGGAAGCAGCCCCTCCTGTCGGAGCGCGACGCTCGACAGCGCCGTGTCCTCTCCGAACCGCGAGAGCCAGTTTGCCGCTTCAGCGCCTCGGAGCGCGGCAAGCGCCAACGCTGAGTCGGCCTTGACCGCGGCCCGGTAGTGATCCAGCGCCGCCGCGAAGTGCATGCGACGCGATTCACGCTCGCCTTGAAGGAAATTCGCTATCGCGGTTGGATGCCGGTCGGCTAGCGCGCTCAGGTCAACCCGCCGTCCGGGCGCGAGCAGAGACGGAAGCAACGTCGCGATCGCCTGCAACCCCAGCTTTGGGAGAAAGGCGCTCGCCAGTGCCCCCGATGCGCCGGCCTGCGCAATCATGGAATCGCCGGCAACACTGTACAGCCGCAGCAGCACGGTGACGGAGTCTGGGCCTCGAACTATCGACCCGTCGATGAAATGGCCCGCTCCTGCTTTGCGAGCGACCTCGGCCGACCTTCGGCGTGTCAGCCGGCCCAGGTCGCCGCGTGCCCGCGCGTCCAGATAGTCCCAACCCTCGAGCCACTTGAGGGGCTGCGTTCCCTCCAGGGCGTAGCCGATGTACGTCGCGACTTCGTCGCCGGCGGCGTCGGTGGGTGACGCAGCGCGAAGCGGGAACACCACAATGCGGTCGGACGCCAGAGCAGGCTTCGGCCCCAGCGCCATCCAGCCCGCAACGGCTACCGCGAGCGCGCCCGCACCAACGGCAAGCCTCCGCCAGACGGAACCGGGTTCGGGCTCATCGGGCCGCGCAGCAGCCCGCGTCAACTCTTCCACGAATTCTCCGGCGGTCGTGAACCGATCGGCGGGGACTTTCGCCAGCGCCTTCTCCACGGCGCCCTCCAGCGCCTTCGTCAAGGCCGGCCGCACCACTCGAAGGGAGGGAGGCCGCTCGTGACAATGCCGTGCGATGATCGCCTGCGGATTCCGGCCACCGAACGGCGGCTCGCCGGCCAGCATGTGGTAGACCACACAGCCCAACGCGTACACGTCGCTCCGCCCGTCGATCGTGCGTTGGCCGGTCCCCTGCTCAGGGCTCATGTATTCGGGTGTACCGAGAACAACCCCGGAGTCCGTGATCTGCTCGCCCGACGCCTCGGTAATTGCGCGTGCAATCCCGAAATCCGCCACGACGGCCCGTCCGTCCTTGAGCAGCACGTTCGCGGGCTTGACGTCACGATGGATGACCCCAACCGCGTTCGCGGCGTCGATAGCCTGCGCGACGTCCGCGGCGATGGCGAGCACATCCGGCACGCGCAGCTGCGGCTCGCGCTCCAACCGGTCGCGCAGCGTCTCGCCCTCGACGAACGGCATCGTGTAGTAGAGGAACCCCCCCAACGAGCCCGACGCGATGAGCGACAGGATATTCGCGTGTTGCAGGCGTCCCACGATTTCGATCTCCTGCATGAACCGCGACTCGGTAACAGAGGTCGTCAACTCCGGCCGCAGCACCTTGAGCGCCACGCGCTGTCCACGCGCACGATCGGTGGCCAGAAACACGTACCCCATGCCGCCACGACCCAGTTCGCGTTCGATGTCGAAGGCGTCGGCGAACGCACGCCGGATGTCCGGCGTCACGGGTGTTCCAGGATCGACCTGAAGTCGGGCATGAACCGCACGGGCTCGCCCGCGATGGACGTGCCGGGCGCGTCCAGGAAAGCCGCGCGAAGGTCAGCCGGAGTCCACAGCGGCAAACCGTCCTCTGCTCGGCGCGACTGCAGCAAGAGAACCAGGCCGGCGATGATCGCCGACGCCGCGCTCGTGCCGCTGAAGCGGAGGCTGATCCATCGATCGTGGTGTTCCGTGTTCCCGGCGTCAGAGTAGTCGCCGACGCCAGCCACATCCTCGGCCCACGCGAAACAATCCACGCGGCGCCCAAAGTTGCTGTACGGTGCGCGGCGGTGCACTCCCTGAACCTTCGAAGCATGCGGCAAGCAGCCACCAACCATGATGGACCCCGGGGCCGGAATGTCGCCGCCGGGAACGCGTCGGCTGGTCCAGGCGGGCGCGAGTTCCTCGTCAAGGGTGTCGAGGTCATAGGCCACCTCCTTGCCAGCAACGCGCCGGCCGTTGCCGGCGGGTTCAATCACGATGATCCCCTTCCGCGTCGCGAGCTCGATGGCCTCGAACACGTGATTGTCCACTTCGACGGGCAGGCCGGCCGTTTCGACTTCAAGGAGCAGGACATCGCCCTTCTTCAGCAGGCGAGCTGCCTCCTGGATGGCGCCATCGACACCGCCCTCCTCGGTGGTGAGTAACGCACGAACCCTGCTCTGCGGCGCGATGCCCTTGCCCCTCAGGTCGCGGTCGCACGAAATGACGCCGATCGACTGCGTCCCGTGAATCCCGGCACTGGGATCCTTCGGGTCGAACGCGTTGCGCGGCCGCAGCTCGATGGCATCGGGAACGTGACGCAAGCCGATGTGTTTGAGATTCCAGCCGATGCCCGCAGCCTCGATGTCGGCGTACGCCGCGCCAGCGCCGCTGCCAACCCAGCCATTGTCGGTGCGAACTCCGATTCCGCGTGGTTTGGGATCGATGTAGCCAAGGGGGCTACCAATCTCCTCCTCCACCGTTACCGGCGTTCGCTTTCGGCCGATCTTTGCGCTGACATGGGGTCGCTCGCGATAGGCGCAGCGTACCCCCTTAACAGCACGAAGCTCCCGGACAACACGAGCCACATCGCTGGGCGTGACCCGGCGCTTCAGATTCAGCACGAAGAAGCCCACGAGTCCTCGTGCCAGCCGCGCGTTCTCTTGCAACTCCAACTCCAGGTCAACCTGCTGTCGCGTTGACCCACCGCGTCCCAACACACCGCCCGGAGTGACGGGAAGGGTGCGGGCCATGTCGCGGAGCGGTACCAACCGCGGTACAACCGCCGCGGCATCATCAAGGCTCGTGATGTCGCCCTGACCCTTGCCCAAGTACCTCACCATTTCCTCGGCGATGGGCGCATCAATCTCGACAATGATGCGGTCGGTGAAAGCCTTGGCTTTAGGCATTGCGCACTCCCGGCGATGAGCTGCGCCGCTCCGATTCGTCGAAAGGGACGGACACCGTGCATTGCCTCTGTCAGGTGGCCATACTATAGAGTTACGGGTTCCACGCGGCTAGACCGTCTCCAGCCGCGGATAGCGCCACGACGCCGCGGCATGGTGTCCTAGTCACGATTCCCGAATCCCAACGCGGTCGAGCGATGCGTAACCGCGTTTGAAAGTCCTTCATCCGACTGCTTCCGGTGGCAGCGCTAGTCGCCCGACTCGACGCGCAGGCCGCCCATCGCCCCAACATTGTCTTTATGTTCCCGGACGACCTCGGCTGGGTGAAAGTCGGCGCGTAGGGCAGCGTTCGCGGCGTGCCGACGCCGAACATCGATAGTCTGGCCGCTCAAGGCATTCGGCTCGACAACTTCAACGTCGTGCTGCTGAGAGCGCGGCGGATGCAGTCGGCGGCCCTTCCAATCGCCGTCAATACGGCCTCGAATCGCGCCATCGTGATTGCCAAGTGATTGCTGGAACGAACAACGCCTCCAGACAACGGAGGCGCCAACACACCCAATCGCCAATAAATCAACCACTTGAACCAATCGGGACGGCGGGATTTGAACCCGCGACCCCCTGAACCCCATTGGGCCGCTGGAGCTCTGATCTTCGCGGCCCTGACAGACTTCATAGGCTGAAAGTCTCAGCGTGACCGACTTCAGGAACTACGCCGTCGGACTCTGACGGGTGAAACGGGGAGAAACGGGTCGAGAGTGTGGGCTTGCGATTTCGCGCCTACCGGTGCATCATGGTGATGCACTCTGCATCACCCTGCATCACTCTGCGTTCGAGTGGTGGCTCGGTAACAAACACCATAGGGGCGTTATGGCCAGCACAAAGAAGCGCTCGGTCGGAAAGACAGGAAGAATCACCGTAACGCTTGGGAGCGACCAGCGAAAGAAGGTGGCTGAGATTGCGAAACAGCGGCGAACCTCTGAGGCAACGGTCGTTCGGTGGGCACTCGATACCTACATTGCTTCGAGTCAGCCCAATGGCTCGGCTTCCGATCGCAGAACTGGTTGAGGCCCAGAGATCCTTGAAAACGGCACAGGTCGCTAAGAGATCGAACAGCGACACGAGCGCCCTTGTGCGAGGGCTCGCCGAGGCGGCTCGAGACTGTGCGCGCGTCTCGGGATGGACGCACAATTTCTACCGCTATCCCGCGAGGTTCTCCCCGCGATTTGCGAACGCAGCAATTCAGCTTCTGACAATGCCAGGTGACGTGGTCTTCGACCCATATATGGGTGGCGGGACATCGGTCGTCGAAGCGATGGCGCTTGGGCGACATGCCGTCGGGAACGACCTCAATTCACTGGCCGTATTCATCGCGAAGGCAAAGACCACTCCGTTGTCAGACGACGATGTTGACGCGGTAACGCATTGGCGCAGGAACGGTGTCCCGAACCTGAAGTACGACGCATCCACCGAAGGCATGGAATCGTTCGCCGATGAGGCAAAAACGAAGAATCTTTCCCTTCCTCGGGCACGATTCATCAAGAAGGCCATCTCGATTGCGTTGTCTTCATTGGACAGCCTTCAGACAATTGCGGCGCGTGACTTCGTCCGGTGCGTGATCTTGCGCGTGGGTCAGTGGGCACTGGACGGAAGGCAAGGCCACACCGCGCTAACTGACTTTCGTGGGCGACTGCAGTCTGAGGCGGCGCAAATGCTCGCGGCCAGTGGCTTCTTCGCTTCGCGCGTCCGGGCATCGGGAGGCTCGGTTTCGCTCTTGAATCTCGACGCGACATCTGTTGACACAGCGCCCGTGTTCAAGAACGGAGCTCAGAAGGCCGCCCTCGTCGTTACGAGCCCACCATACCCTGGCGTGCACGTCCTTTACCACCGCTGGCAGGTCGACGGACGTCGCGAAACGCCAGCGCCGTATTGGATTGCAGGTTGCAATGACGGCAAGGGAGCATCTTACTACAACTTCGGAGATCGTAGACAAGGGGCATCGGACGACTATTTCGCGAAGTCTCTGTTGACTCTTGGTTCAATCCGACGCGTCGTCCGAGCGGGGGGCTACGTCGTTCAGCTGCTCGCCTTCAATCGCCCTGCAGACCAATTGCCGCGATACCTGTCCAACATGAGTGCCGCAGGCTTTTCGGAAGTTCGCATCCGCGGTCACGAACGCATTTGGCGAGAAGTCCCAAATCGAAAATGGCACGCGAGCCTGCGCGGCCTAACGGAGTCCGCGAAGGAGGTCGTCCTTATCCATCGGGCCATCTAGGATCCTAG
>ERZ1292623.720-Hain-H51-01um-R1-720-length-33968-cov-6_pt2 | contig 16843 bp, 15 predicted proteins | sample MGYA00564398_ERZ1292623 | MGnify/ENA primary metagenome ERZ1292623 (study PRJEB36523, sample SAMEA6512633) | groundwater metagenome | collected 2019-01-07 | study: AquaDiva: Metagenomics assemblies of 32 groundwater samples | reverse complement strand
AAAATAAATGCATCAGCTCGTCCGCCAAAGGCGGATTCAATCTGATCGGCGCCTCAAAATTACAATTGACATTTAACAATTAGCAATTAACAAATAACAATTTACATTTAAGAAGTAATATTGCCGGGGTGGCGAAATTGGTAGACGCACAGGACTTAAAATCCTGAGGGGCGCAAGCTCCGTGCCGGTTCAAGTCCGGCCCTCGGTACTTAAAAGCAAAGGCGAAATTAGTTTTCGCCTTTTTTGTCCCAAAGGGATGCCTTCGGCATTTATCTAAAATTAAATTCCATGCTCAAAAGATAAATAAAGAAAAATTCCTTTTTCAATTTTATTTGAATTTATAAATAGAGGGAAACCAACGCCAGAAACAATTTGCAAATTATCAAAATTCAAAGCGTGCCTAAATCCGGGATTAAAAATAATTTCGTTTGAGTTTTCAATTTTAGAATAAAGTAATTCGCTCATTAAATTAAAATTTTCGTTAAGCAAATAAATTCCACTCATTCCTAAATTTAAATCATTATTGTTTTTTAAATCTGGTAGTTCAAAATTAAAATGTGAAATAAAATCGTTACTCCATCTTTTGCTAATCGGCAAATTAAATTTCATTCCGCTAAAATTATAATTTTTATTTTCAATTGCCACAGATAAACGAGGCGAAACAGCAAATCCATTTTTATTTATGAGTTGATATCGGTAATTCAAAAGTAGTTCAGTTTCATTCTTAGAAAAATAATTCATCGGCAAAGTATAACTGAATTGATGTTTTTGTGTAAACATTGGCCACTCTTGCGTAAAAATTGGCTCAACAGTTTTTGAGGAAAAATTATATGATGAAGTAAAAATATGTTGGATAATTCCTTCTTCTTGATTGTAAGCCTCTTCGATAAAAAATGAATTATCCTCAATTGCTTTTGAGAAATCTTGTGAATAGATTTGAGCTGTAAATAAAAAAAATAATATTGCTTTCATATAATTCAATTTATTATTTATTTTTTGCACTTGCAATTTCGAATCACTTAAATTAAGTTGAATTATAATAAGGAAAAAACCATGTGTAAATTACTAAATCAAAATATATTAATAACTGGTGGCGCATCGGGAATTGGAAAATTGATGTGCGAAATGGCATTAGATAGAGGAATTGGCAAACTTGTAATATTTGATATCGACAAAATTAAACTTGCAGAAGTTGTTAATCAATTTAAAAAAATCAACCAAAATGTTTTTGGTTTTGTAGTTGATGTATCGAACACAAATCAAATTATAAAAACTTTGCAAATCGTAAAAAAGAAAATCGGAAGCATCGACATTTTAATTAATAATGCTGGAATCATAATTGGAAAAAATTTTAACGAACACTCGCACAAAGAAATTGATTTCACACTTTCAATCAACACAAATGCTTTGATGCACATCGCGCTCGAACTTTTGCCCGAAATGATTTTGCGCGGAAGTGGACATATTGTAAATATTGCATCGGCTGCGGGATTTGTTTCAAATCCAAAAATGTCGGTTTATGTTGCCAGCAAATTTGCAGTTGTTGGATGGAGCGATAGTTTGCGTTTGGAAATGGAGCGAAATAAAACTGGCGTGCATGTTTCAACCGTTACGCCATATTATATTGATACGGGAATGTTTGCCGGAGTGAAAACTTTAATACCAATTTTAAAACCTGAGTATGCCGCAAAAAAAATAATTAATGGAATTGAAAAAAATAAAATATTTATTAAAATGCCTTTTTTGATAAAACTGCTTCCGCTTTTTAAAGGATTGTTACCTCTTCGGGTTTTTGATTTCGTAGTTGGAGATTTATTACGAACTTACAATACGATGAATAATTTTACTGGGAGAAATAAATGACTCCCAAACAAGTTTTAGAAAAACAAAAAATATTTTTCTTTACCGATAAAACTAAATCGGTTGATTTTAGAATTTCACAACTGAAAAAATTAAAATCAATTTTAAAAGAAAATGAAAATATTTTGTACGATGCAATATATTCGGATTTTGGAAAATCGAAATACGAAGCCTTTTCAACTGAGATTTCACTTGTTTATTCCGAAATTAATTCTGCAATAAAAAATCTTCCATTTTGGAGTCATCCAAAAAGAGTTTCAACTAATTTGGTAAATTTTCCAGCAAAAAGTTACATTTTAAAAGAGCCATACGGCAATACGCTAATAATAGGGGCATGGAATTATCCTTTGCAATTAGCACTTCTTCCATCAATTTCCTCACTTTCGGCTGGTAACACTGTAATTTTAAAACCAAGCGAGCTTGCGCAAAATTGTTCCGTCGCATTAAAAGATTTGATAAATAAAAATTTTGATGTCGGTTATTTTAATGTAATTGAAGGTGGAGTTGAAGCGACTACAGAAATTTTAAAATTAAAGTTTGATAAAATATTTTTTACTGGTAGCACAAGAGTTGGAAAAATAGTGTACGAAGCGGCGGCAAAAAATTTAACGCCAGTAATTTTAGAACTTGGGGGAAAAAGTCCCGCAATAATTTTTGATGATGCAAATTTAAAAATTACAGCGAAGCGAATTGCTTGGGGAAAATTCCTAAATGCTGGTCAAACTTGCATCGCCCCAGATTATATTTTAGTTGATGAGAAAATTGAAAATAAATTTTTAAACGAACTCAAAATACAACTAAAAAATATTTTTAAGAAACAAAATATTTTAACTGAAAATTATGTGAGAATAATTAACCAGAGTAGATTTGATAAACTCGTAACTTTAATAAATAGAAAAAAAATATTTTATGGTGGAACTTACAATAAAAAAACTCTTCATATTTCGCCAACTATTTTAAGTGATGTAACTTTTAAAGATAAAGTTATGAGAGAGGAAATTTTCGGACCGATTTTGCCAGTAATAAAATTCAAAAAAATCGATGAAGTAATTTTGAAATTAAAAAAAATGGAGAAACCACTTTCGTTTTATGTTTTTTCGAAAAATAAAAAAAACGCGGAAAATATTTTCGGGAAACTTTCATTTGGCGGAGGAGCACTAAACGATACATTAATGCATGTTGCAAACTGCTCGCTTCCATTTGGTGGAGTTGGTGCAAGTGGAATTGGTTCGTATCACGGCGAAAATGGGTTTGAGAGTTTTTCACATTCAAAAAGTATTATTGATAAACCAACTTGGTTTGAGCCATTCTTAAAATATCCACCTTACACAAAAATAAAATTTTGGCTGATGAAATTAATTATGAAGTAGTTTTATTGCAAGCAAGCAAAAAAAAAATTATATTTGTATGAAAAATTTTAGGACTCTTAGCTCAGTTGGTTTAGAGCGCTACATTGACACTGTAGAGGTCAGTGGTTCGACCCCACTAGAGTCCACAAATTACAATCTAATTCAACCTTCCAAAAACAAAATACAACAATGAAAAAAATAAACTACAAAAAAATAATATTTTATAATATCCTCATTTTTATTTTTTCATCTCAATTATTCAGTCAAAATAAATTAACCATTGATGATATTTTTGGCGCACCGAAATTTAAAATGAAATCGCTTTCTGCTCCAAATTGGATGAACGACGGTGAACGATACACTTTTATGGAATTTAATGCTGAAACAAAATCTTCCGATTTGTTTTTGTACAATGTAAAATCCAAAAAGAAAGAATTATTTCTTACCTCAAAAGATTTAATTGATCCAATTACAAAATCTCCACTCTCATTTATGAGTTTTCAGTACACGCCAGATGAAACTCAAATGCTTTTAACTTCTTCTCCGCCAGATAAACAATATCTTTCGCGACTAACACCTTCGGGAAATTTTTATCTTTACAATTTGAAATCAAAAAATATTACGCAACTTACAAATGCTACTGAACCACAATACAATCAAAAATTTTCTCCCAATGGAAAATATTTTGGATATGTTCGCGAAAATAATATTTTTGTTTTTGATATAAATTCTGCAAAAGAAAATCAAATCACAAACGACGGAAATTTTAATATAATAAATGGAAGATTTGATTGGGTTTACGAAGAGGAGTTTGGAATTAGCGACGGTTGGAAATGGTCGCCAAATAACGATAAAATAGCGTTTTGGAGACTTGACCAAACAAATGTGAAGGAATTTGTTTTTACCGAATGGGATTCGACTTATTTGAATTTAGTAAAAATGAAATATCCGAAAGCTGGCGAGGAAAACTCACTTGTAAAAATTGGCGTGTATGATTTGAATTCTAAAAAAACAAAATGGATTGATATTGGAAATGAAACTGATATTTATATCCCGAGAATTTATTGGACGAAAATACCAAACATACTTGCAATATTGCGTTTAAATAGAGAACAAAATAATTTAGAAATATTATTTTCAAATGTTGAAACTGGAATAACCGAAGTTGTAATGAATGAAAGCGCAAAAAATTGGCTCGACATTCACGACCATTTTTATTTTTTAGAAAATGGTAATTTTATTTTCTCAAGTGAACGAGATAATTATTTGCATTTTTATCTTTATGATTATAAAACAAAAACTGCAAAACAAATTACAAAAGGAAATTGGGAAGTTGAATCTCTTTACGGAGTTGATGAGGAAAAAGAAATTTTGTATTTCTCATCGAGTGAAATCTCAGCGCTCGAGCGACAAATTTATTCTATTAAATTTAGTGGAAAAAATAAAAAACAATTAACTACGGAAAGCGGAACTCACTCGGCAAAATTCTCTCCCAATCATAAATATTTTTTAAATTATTATTCTAATTCGTATTTACCAAATCAAGTTTATTTAAAACAGAATGATGGAAAACGATTAGAAGTTTTGGTTGATAACTCGATGGAAATTTTTAAAGGTTACAATTTATCAAAAACTGAATTTTTAAAATTTCAAACTTCTGATAGTGTCGAACTGAATGCATCAATTATGAAACCGGTTGATTTCGATCCGAATAAAAAATATCCAGTGCTCGTTTCAACTTATGGCGGTCCCGGTTCGCAAGTTGTTCGAAACGCTTGGGGTGGGAATAGAAATCAATTGTGGAATACACTTTTAACAGAAAAAGGTTACATAATTTTTATGGTTGATAATCGCGGAACCGGCGCGCGTGGTCGCGACTTCAGACAAATCACTTATAAAAATCTTGGCGAGTGGGAAATCAAAGATCAAATCGAAGGAGCAAAATATTTATCAAATTTAAATTTTGTTGATGCAAACCGAATTGGAATTTGGGGATGGAGCTACGGCGGATATATGGCAAGTTTGGCAATTACGAAAGGCGCCGATTATTTTAAAACCGCAATTGCAGTTGCGCCCGTAACGCATTGGAAATTATACGATAATATCTACACCGAACGATTTATGAGTACGCCGCAAAAAAATCCCGATGGCTATGAGAAGAGTTCGCCAATAACTTATGTGAAAAATTTTAAAGGAAAATTTTTGTTGATTCACGGCGCAAGTGATGATAATGTGCATTTTCAAAACTCTGCACAACTTGCAACTGCGCTTCAAAAAAATGCGATGCAATTTGAAACAATGTTTTATCCAAATAAAAATCATGGAATTTATGGTGGCAAAACTTCACTTCATCTTTATAATTTGATGACGGAATTTATTTTGAAAAATTTATGATGCGATTTATTTTAATATTTTTTCTTTATTTGAATTTATTTTCAACTGAAAAAAATGTTAAATCAATTTCTCACTTCAGTAAATATTTACAGAAAGAACAAAAGCTAAATATTTACATTCCAAACTCAAAAGGACCGCATTCGGTTTTGTATCTACTTCATGGCGCATGGGGAAATTATTTAAATTGGTTTGATAAAACAGAAATTGAAAATTATGCTGATCAATTTAATTTTATAATTGTAATGCCCGATGGTGGAGAATTTAGTTGGTACATCGATAGCCCAGTTAGAAAAAATTGGAATTACGAATCTTATTTTATAAAAGAATTAATTCCGTTTGTCGATTCAAATTTTAATACAATTAAAAATAAAAATGGTCGAGCCATTTGTGGACTTTCGATGGGAGGATTTGGCGCATTACATTTTGGTGCAAAGCATCCGCAATTATTTTCAAGTGCATCTTCATTAAGTGGAGTTTTAAATATTAAAAAATACGCCGGGCAAAAACAAATTTTAGATACTGCGTTCGGCTCAATTGAAAATAAAAATATTTGGAACGAAAACGATTTATTTTTAATTGTCGAAAATTTTCGAAATCAAGTAGAAATAAAATTTGATATTGGATTGGAAGATAAATATTTAATTGATAACCGCGAATTTTCTTTGCTACTTCAATCAAAAAAAATTCCATTCAGTTACACAGAAAATCTTGGACCTCACGATTGGAATTATTGGAATAAACACATCCGAGAGCATTTAGATTTTCATTCAAACTATTTATCAAACTCACGAAAAACTGATTGAAAATTCTATCAAAAATTCTTAACTTGTCAAAGTTTCGGAGTAACTCTCCGATTTTTTATTATGCAAAAAATTAAAATTACATTTCCCGATGGCTTAATAAAGGAATTCGATTCAGGAATTTCTGGTAAAGTTATTTCGGAAAACATCAGTCGTTCGCTCGCAAAAAACGCTTTATCTATTAGCGTTAATGGCGAAGTGTGGGATTTGGCAAGACCAATTAATTTCGACGCCTCGATAAAAATAAATACTTGGGCTGATGATGATGGAAAAATGACTTACTGGCACTCGAGTGCGCATTTGATGGCTGAAGCGATTGAGGAAATTTATCCCGGTACAAAATTTGGAATTGGACCTGCAATTGAAAATGGTTTTTATTACGACATCGATACTGGTGAAAGAAAACTTACGCAAGATGATTTAAATTTAATCGAAAAAAAGATGCAGCAATTTTCCGAGCGGGATGTTGAGTTTAAAAGAAATGAAGTTAGTTGGGACTTTGCTTTTGATTATTTTAAAAATAAAGGTGATGAATACAAATTAGAATTGCTCGAAGATTTACGCGACAAAAATATTAGCATGTATCACTCTGGAAATTTTGTTGATTTGTGTTACGGACCGCATCTTCCATCAACTGGAAAAATTAAATTTGTAAAATTACTTTCGATTGCCGGCGCGTATTGGCGTGGAAGCGAAAAAAATAAAATGCTTCAAAGAATTTACGGAATTACTTTTCCAACAAAACAAGAACTTGACCAATATCTTTTTCAACTTGAAGAAGCAAAAAGACGCGACCACAGAAAAATTGGTGTTGAGTTAGAATTATTTCACATCACTCCAAATGTTGGAAGTGGATTACCATTGTGGTTGCCAAAAGGAGCAGTGCTTCGCGAAACTTTAGAAAAATTTTTGCGCGACGAACAAAAAAAACGAGGTTACTTGCAAGTTGTAACTCCTCACATTGCAAATATAAATTTATACAAAACTTCCGGTCATTATCCATATTATAAAGATTCTCAATTTGCACCAATCGTAATGGAGAATGGTGAAGAGTTTTTGTTGAAGCCGATGAATTGTCCGCATCATCATCAAATTTATATGTCGAAGATGCGTTCGTATCGCGATTTACCGGTTCGGCTCGCTGAGTTTGGAACAGTTTATCGTTACGAACAATCGGGAGAGATGAATGGACTGACTCGCGTTCGAGGATTCACACAAGATGACGCACATATTTATTGTACTCCCGAACAATTAAAAGAAGAAATTCGTTCCACAGTTGAACTAACGCAATTAGTTTTCAAAACATTTCAAATGGAAGTGAAAACTCGTCTGTCGTATCGCGATGAAATAAATATCGAAAAGTATGGAGGAGAAGCGGAATTTTGGAATCGTGCGCAAAGAGAAATTAAAGAAGTTGCTGATGAAATGAAACTCGATTATTTTATCGGAGTTGGCGAAGCCTCGTTTTACGGACCGAAAATTGATTTTATGGTTAAAGATGCAATCGGCAGAACTTGGCAACTCGGCACAGTTCAGGTTGATTATGTAATGCCCGAGCGATTTAAATTGGAGTTTACTGGCGATGATGGTTTAAAGCATCGTCCTGTAATTATTCATCGTGCGCCGTTTGGTTCAATGGAAAGATTTGTCGGATTATTAATTGAACATTACGCTGGGAATTTTCCTTTGTGGATTGCACCAGTTCAAATTGCAATTTTGCCAATTACAGAAAATCAATTTGAATTTGCGAAACATATTGCCGATAAATTAAAAATTTACGATATTAGGATCGTTGTTGATGAAAGAAACGAAAAAATCGGATACAAAATAAGGGAGCACGAGTCTCAAAAAGTTCCGTACATGATTGTAGTCGGAGAAAAAGAAAAAGAAGCAAATAAAATTTCTGTTCGTCAACATCGAAAAGGAGATTTAGGCAGTTTTGAAATAGAAGATTTCATTTCAAAAATTATAGAAGAAATAAAAAACAAATCATAAATTATTTAAGGAATAAAAAATATTAAAAGTATTGACGCACGCGTAAATCACGAAATCCGATCACCGAGGATTCGTGTTATTGATGAAGTTGGTGGACAGCTTGGAGTTTTCACGCCGAATGAAGCAATCTCATTAGCAAAAGAAAGAGGATTCGATTTAATCGAAATCGTTCCGAATGCAAATCCACCTGTTTGTAAAATAATGGATGTTGGAAAATATAAATATGAAATTCAGAAAAAAGATAAACTTCAAAGAAAAAATCAACATGTAAGTTTAGTAAAAGAAATTAGGTTGCGACCAAATACAGATGTGCATGATTTTAATTTTAAAGTAAGGCACGCAATTCAGTTTATTGAAGAAGGACATAAAGTAAAAGTTTCAGTTTTTTTTAAAGGAAGACAAATAGTTTATAAAGAGCAAGGAGAGGAAATTCTTCAAAAATTTATAAACGATTTAAAAGAAGTTTCAAAAGTTGAACAAGAGATAAAACTCGAGGGTAAAAATATGCACTTAATGTTAGCTCCCGATAAGAGTAAGCAAAAACAGAATAAAGTTTCAGAAAATAAAGTTAAGGAATAACAAAATGCCAAAAACAAAATCAAGCAAAAGTGCAAGAAAAAGATTTTCACTAACAGCATCAGGCAAAGTAAAAAGACGAAGTCAAAACCGTCGACATATTTTAACCAGCAAATCTAAAAAACGAAAACGCCAGCTTAAACGCTCGTCATTAGTTTTTAAAGGTGAAGCATCACGGTTAAAATCTGTTTTGCAGATGTAATCAAATAACAATCAAACAAAGAAAGAAGCGCAACTATGCCTCGTTCGCAAAATAAAGTTGCCTCCCATCGCCGTCGCAAAAGAGTTTTAAAATCTGCGAAAGGTTATTGGGGTGCGAGAAGTAAAGTATACACAATTGCAAAGCATCATGTTGAAAAAGGATTGCAATATGCTTATCGTGATAGAAAAGCAAAAAAAGTAATTTTTCGACAATTGTGGATTACAAGAATTAACGCCGCTGCTCGCGCAAATGGCATCACATACTCCGCGTTAATAAACGGATTAAAAAATAAACAGATTGAAATCAACAGAAAACTTTTATCGGATTTAGCCGCATCGAATCCTGAGGTTTTCACAAAAATTGTTGAGATTGTAAAATCATAAATCGAGACTTCCCATCAATTTATTTTGATGGGAAGTTTTTTTATTAACTCGCTATTTTTTTTATAAATGAATCAATCAAAAATATCTCTTGAGCTGAAAATTGATTTGTTGCATAAAGAAATTTCAAAAGAAGTTTTATCAAGCAATGAATTATGCGATGAGTTTCGACTTAAATATCTTTCTCGAAAAGGAAAAGTCGCAGAACTTTTCGATGAACTCCGAACTGTTTCCGCAGAAGAAAAACCAAAATTTGGAAAAACTTTAAACGAACTTAGAAATTATGCAAATAATTTTTTAGAAGATTCGCTTAAAAATTTTTCATCTCAAAAAGAAAAACAAAAAATAGATTTATCACTTCCCGGAAGAGAACTCCATCAAGGTTCAATTCATTTAATTACTCAAACGATGGAAGAAATTCAAAATATTTTCATCTCGATGGGTTTTGATATTGAACTTGGTCCCGAGATTGAAGATGACTATCACAATTTTGAAGCATTAAATTTTCCTCCCGATCATCCTGCTCGCGATATGCAAGATACATTTTTTTTAGAAAATGATATTTTACTTCGCACTCACACAACTTCAGTTCAAATTAGAATAATGGAAACGAAGCGTGCACCGATTCGCGCAATTATGCCTGGACGAGTTTTTCGCAACGAAGCAATCAGTGTGAGAAGTTATTGTCTTTTTCATCAGGTTGATGGAGTTTACATCGACAAAAATGTTTCGTTCAGCGAACTTAAAGGAACATTAATTTCGTTCGCAAAAAGTTTTTATGGAAATAATATTAAATATAAATTTCGCCCAAGTTTTTTCCCATTTACCGAGCCAAGTTTAGAGATGGATATTACATGTTTCCTTTGTAAAGGTAGCGGTTGCCGCGTTTGTAAAAATAGTGGATGGCTTGAAATTCTTGGCGCAGGAATGGTTCATCCGAATATTTATAAAAAAGTTGGATATAATGCGGATGAATTTAGCGGTTTTGCTTTTGGAATGGGAGTTGAGCGAATTGCAATGCTTCGTCACGGAATTAGCGATATTAGAATTTTGTATGAAAATGATTTAAGAATGTTAAAGCAATTTTAAAATGAGAATTTCACTTAATTGGATAAAAAGATTAATCGATTTAAAAAAATCTCCCGAAGAAATTGCAAAAGTTTTAACTTCGGCTGGGCTTGAAGTTGAATCGATTGAAGATAATTCTTCGAAGTATAAAAATTTTGTAATTGGAAAAATATTATCTGTTGAAAAACATCCAAACGCAGATAGACTTTCGGTTTGCAAAGTTCAAATTAAAAGAGGAAAAAATCCTGTTCCACTTCAAATAGTTTGCGGTGCGCCAAATGTTAAAAAAAATCAAAAAGTTGCAGTTGGATTAGTTGGCGCAATTGTTCCAAAAAACCAACATGATGAAAATGGAAATCCATTTGAATTATTGAAAACTTCAATTCGCGGAATCGAATCCAACGGAATGATTTGTTCGAGTTACGAACTTGATTTAGGCAATGATGCAGATGGAATTTTAATATTACCAAAAAATATTTCCGTTGGCAGTTCGCTTTCGGAATATCTCGGAAGTGAAGATGTTGTATTCGAACTTGGCATTACACCAAATCGCGCTGATTGTTTAAGTCACTTGGGAGTTGCAAGAGAATTAGCGGCAGGATTTAAAAAGAATTTAAAACCAATCACAAAAAATAATTTCAGAAAAATTTCTAAACAATTAAAAGAAAAAATAAATGTAGAAATTGTTGACCAAAATCTTTCGCCTCGATATTCCGCTCTCGTAATTAAAAATATTGAAATAAAAGATTCTCCAAAATGGATGCAAAATCTTTTAATTTCAGTTGGGCTTCGTCCGATAAATTTAATTGTTGATGTTACAAATTTTGTGATGATGGAAATTGGTCAACCATTGCATGCGTTTGATTATGATTTAATTGCGGGCAAAAAAATAAAAATTCAAACCGCATACGAACTTGAACATTTTTTTACACTCGATGGTATTTCGCGAAATTTAAGTTCATCTGATTTGATGATTTGCGATTCGCAAAATTCCATTGCAATTGCAGGCGTTATGGGTGGCGAGAATTCTTCAATTACAAATGAGACAAAAAATATTGTTTTAGAATCGGCATATTTTTCTTCAACAAGTGTGAGGCGAACTGCAAAAAAATTAGGACTCTCAACCGACGCTTCGCAAAGATTTGAAAGAGGAACTGATCCAAACATTACTGCAAAAGCTTTGGAACTTGCCGCAGAATTAATTTCGGAAATATGCGCCGATGCAAAAGTTGGAAAAATTGTTGATGCTTATCCAGAAAAAATAAAAAGAAAAGAAATTAAGTTGAGAGTTTCGAAAGTTTCAAAAATTCTTGGTGTAAAAATTGAAACAGATAATTTAGTTGAACTTTTAAAATCCATTGATATTGAAATTGAACAAGTTGGTAATGCAATTTTGAAATGTAAAGTGCCAACATATCGACCGGATTTAATTCAGGAAATAGATTTGATTGAAGAAGCGGCGAGACTTTTTGGATACGACAATATCCCAAATGCAATTACTTCGTCAGTTACTTTTTCCGAACACAAAACTAATAGAAATCTTTTAAATGAAATTAGAATTTATCTTTCCTCAAACGGATTTAACGAAATATTGACAAACAGTTTTGTAACTGATGATAAAGCAAAATTATTTTCTGAAAATCCAACAAATGTAAAAAATCCAATTTCAACAGATTTGAGTTCGCTTCGTTCTTCGTTAATTCCATCGATGCTTGAAATTATTAAGTTCAATCTAAATCGTGGAAATTTGAATTTACAATTATTTGAAATCGGAAAAATATATTTTAGCGGAAGTGAGAATTTATCTGGAAAATATTTTCAAAGTTATATCGAACAAAATGTTTTACTAATTGCATTAACAGGTTTTGCATCGGAAAAAAATTGGTTTTCCAACCAAAGAAATTTTGATATTTATGATGCGAAGGGAATTGCATCAAATATTTTAAAGAAAATCCTTTTTGATAATATCGAGTTAATTTCTTATGATGAGAACGAAAATGGTGAAATTTTAATTTCAATGAACGGAATTTTAGTTGGTAAAATATTTAAAATATCTGACGAGATTGTGAAATTGTACGATATTAAAGAGGAAGTTTTCGTTTTTGAATTGCAATTAGAAAATTTTGAAGAGAGTAACCAGAGTGATAAAAAATTTAAAGAGATTTCTCGTTTTCCAAAAACTTCAAGAGATATTGCAATTGTTGTAGATTCGAGTTTACATCAAAAAGAGATTTTTGAAAAAATCAAAAGTAGTGGCGGAAAATACTTGCAAAATGTTAAATTATTTGATTTATTTGAGGGAGAATCGCTTGGTAAGGATAAAAAAAGTTTCGCTTACAGATTGGAGTTTCAGTCCAGCGAAAAAACTTTGCAAGATAAAGAAATTGAAAATGCAATTGCTAAAATTTTAAACGAATTAAAAAAGAATTTCAACGCATCATTAAGAGCACAATAATATGAGTAGCGAGAAAAAAAGTGAAATCGAAATTGCAAAAGAGAAATACGAAGCGAATATTTCGGTTCTTTGGGAACAATTAAGAGAGATTGGGAATTTAGTTTCTTTATTGCGAAGCGAAAATTATTCTTTGCGAGAACAATTATTAAAATCTGAGGAAGTGATTTCTGCAGAACGAAATGAATCTTTGATTCAAAAATCTGAATTGCAAAAATTAAGAGAGCAAGCAATGATGATTACGGATAAATTCAATAACAGTGTTGTAATAGATTCAGATGAAAAGCAATCGCTGAGATTGCAAGTTGAAGAAATGATTGTAAAAATTAATTCACATTTGTAATAATAAATAGCTGATTAACGATATCGAACAAGGATAATAAAGTGAGTACAGAAATGAAGAGTGTAAAAGTTAAAATATTTGGCTCCGAGTTTCCATTGCGTGGAGAGAACGAAGAATTAACTCAACATGTTGCAAATTATGTTGATGAAATGTTTCAATCGATTCATACAAAAATTCCCGAACAGCCACCACTAACAATATCTGTGCTTGCCGCATTAAATATTACCGAAGAAATGTTTAAAGAGAAAGCTGAGTTTAATAAACTTTCAATTTACATAGATGGTGAATTTGCGAAAATCAATGAGTTTGCTAAAAACATCATTACGCAAAATGATTAAAAATTTAAGTTCGATTATCCGCAAGTCAGTCGAAGATTTATAATAAGAACCTTAACAATTATTGTAATAGGTTTTTGACTTAGGATTGTCATATTACAGGCCTCATCCGCAAAACGGAGTGCAATGCACCAGTGGAAGTAAGAAACAATTCGGCAGATTCCAGACAATGTCTTACAGAAGGTTCTTAATTATAGATATCGTTTTCTTGCGGATTTGTTTTTTTAAGAGAGGTAAAAATGGAAACGAACACGGCTCTAATATATTTAATTTTAATAATTGCAGGATATTTTTTAGGATTTTATTTTAACCAAAAAATTGGTAAAAATAAATTAACTCTTGCTGAATCCAATTCCAAAAAAATAATTACTGAGGCGGAAAAAAATGCCGAGATGATTAAAAAGGAAAAACTTTTAGAAGTAAAAGAGGAATGGTATCAGAAAAAACAGCAATACGACCAAGATGCAAATCAGAAAAGAAACAAACTTCAAGAGTTTGAAAAACAATTAAATGGTCGCGAAGAAAATATTGATAGAAAACTTGAACTTGTAAATAAAAAAGAGAGAGAAAGTTTTCAGCGAGAAAAAACTATTGCTGAAAAAAATCAAACACTTGATGTAAAACTTTTAGATCTTCAAAATCTTATCGAAGAAGAAAATGTTCGACTTGAGCGAGCAAGTGGAATTTCTCGTGATGAAGCAAAAAGAGAATTACTTGAAAATCTTTTAGATAATGCAAAAAAAGATGCCGCAAAATTAGTTAAAGATGTTCGCGATCAAGCCAAAGAAGAAGCCAAACGAGAAGCGCAAAAAATAATTATTCAAGCAATTCAAAGATCCGCAACAGACTACGCTTTAGAAACTACCGTTAGTGTAATTCAAATTCAAGGTGATGAAATGAAAGGCCGAATCATCGGACGCGAAGGAAGAAATATTCGCGCCTTTGAAGCCGCAACCGGAGTTGATGTAATTGTTGATGACACACCAGACGCAGTAATTCTTTCTGCCTTCGATCCTTTTAGAAGAGAAGTTGCAAGAGTTTCACTTGAAAGATTAATTGCTGATGGAAGAATTCATCCAGCACGCATCGAAGAAGTTGTAGAAAAAGTTACAAAAGAATTGGAAGAAGAAATTAAACGAGAAGGTGAAAATGCTTTTTTAACAATCGGATTGACTGTTGGTCATCCAGAAATTGTTCGACATGTTGGAAGAATGAAATATCGTTCTAGCTACGGACAAAATCTTTTGCAACATAGTATCGAAACTGCAAATATGTGCGGTGTCTTTGCAAACGAATTGGGACTCGATCCTGCTTTAGCAAAACGAGGCGGATTGTTGCACGACATTGGTAAAACGGTAGATAAAAGTGTTGAGGGTCCTCACGCAATTCTCGGATATGAATTGACAAAAAAATTTCACGAGCATCCAATAATTGTAAATTCTGTCGGCGCTCATCACGATGATATTCCAATGGAGCATCCGATTGCAGCAATTGTGCAAATCGCAGATTCAATCAGTGGCGCTCGACCTGGTGCAAGAAGAGAATCGGTTGAAGGTTACGCAAAAAGACTTGAAAAATTAGAAGCAATTGCTTTATCATTTAGAGGTGTTGCTAAAACATACGCGATTCAAGCCGGAAGAGAAATTAGAGTAATTGTTGAGCACGATAAAATTGATGACTCTCAGGCTGACCAACTTGCAAATGATATTGCGAAAAAAATTGAACAAGAAATGGAATACCCCGGACAGATTAAAGTAATGGTGATTCGTGAATTTCGCTCATCAGCAATTGCAAAATAGATGAAAAATAAAGTGATGATAATTGGCATCACTGGTGGAATTGGTTCTGGCAAAACCATCGCTTCAAAATTATTTGAAAAATATTCGGTGCCAGTTATTAATGCCGATGTAATTGCAAAAAGTATTGCGGAAAATAATTTACGAGTTAAACAAAAAATAGTTTCTCGTTTCGGTGCTGAATCCTACAATTTTAACAATTATAATCGAAAATATATTGCAAAAATTGTTTTCCAAAATAAAAAAGCATTAAAAGATTTAAATAGAATTATTCATCCTCCGACATTTGTAAAAATTAAAAATAAAATAAATTTATTAGAACCACAGAAAAATAAATATTGTATTATTGAAGCCGCACTTATTTTAAAAACGCAACTTCAAAAAATTATTGATTACATAATTATGGTTGAAGCAGATAAAACTATAAAAATTAAAAGATTGATTGACGCTGGAAATTTATCATCTGAACAAATAAAATCAAGAATGAAATCTCAAATGAGTGATAAAGAAATGAAAAAATATGCCGACTTTATTTTACTCAACAATTCTTCAAAGGCTGATTTAAAAAAATCTGTTTCCGTATTGCATAAAATATTTCTATCGCTAAAATGAATCAAAACGAACTCGCCGACTCACAATATTTTGCTACTTACAAAAGATTACCACTAAATATAGTTTTAGCCGATGGATGTTACTTGCAAGATGTAGATGGAAATAAATATTTAGACTTTTTCTGCGGTATCGGCGTAAATGCGCTTGGACACGGAAACGAAAAAATCAAAGAAAGTATCCTCAAACAAACTGAAAAATATATTCATCTTTCAAATCTATTTTCGCAAGAATCGCAAAATAATTTAGCAGATGAAATTTTAAGAATCACAAATTATGAAAAATTATTTTTTACAAATAGTGGAACAGAATCTACCGAGGGAGCAATTAAACTTGCAAAAAAATGGGGAAAATTAAATAATAAAACTGAAATATTTGGAATGACAAATGGTTTTAGTGGTCGTTCGATGGGTGCGCTTTCGCTGATGGATAAGGAAAAATATATTTCCGGTTACGAACCTTTTTTACCCAATTTTAATAGAATTATTTTTAATGATGTTGATTCACTCAATGAAAAAATAAATGACAAAACATGCGCAGTTTTTTTAGAATTTCTTCAAGGCGAAGGAGGAATTTTACCTGCGTCGAAAGATTTTGTTGATAAACTGTTTGATTTATGCGAGAAATATGGGTTTTTAATTGTCGCTGATGAAATCCAATCTGGTGTTGGAAGAACCGGAAAAT
>ERZ1292623.2399-Hain-H51-01um-R1-2399-length-16846-cov-29_pt1 | contig 16846 bp, 14 predicted proteins | sample MGYA00564398_ERZ1292623 | MGnify/ENA primary metagenome ERZ1292623 (study PRJEB36523, sample SAMEA6512633) | groundwater metagenome | collected 2019-01-07 | study: AquaDiva: Metagenomics assemblies of 32 groundwater samples | reverse complement strand
ACTTCTACGACAAACAAATCAAGAATATTGTGGAAGACGTAACGGGGGGAAAAGTGGATGTTTTGGATATGGGGTTGCCGATAGAAGGAAAAAATACTATCCAATGGTTTGTTGAGCCAAAAATGACACCTGCGGAAATAAATAGAATGAAAGTATCGGAAGTAGGAAATATGTATCGTGATAAATACCCACTTACTGCCGATAAATTAAAAGTAGGAACAGAAATTAGAAAAGGTGGAATGGGAAGTGATAGTGGTCAATACATCATCACCGACGTCCTCGGAGATGGGAAGTTTAAGGCAGTGCCGAAAGACAGTTATGAGGTACTAACAGAACATGGGCCAAATGAAAAGATTCACTATGACAACGCATTATACCCAAACAGGAGAGTGGCATTGATTAATTTATCAGAAACCTTTGACATCTCCACCAAGACCACAACCCAGCAAGGAATAAAATTAACGCCAGAAATCAAAGCTAGAATAAGAGGTGAAGCCCCACAAATTAAGCCAAGCGGAAGAACCGACTTTATCACCCAGACCACTGAAGGAGTGGGGGGGGAAATGGGAACTCAGGAACAAATTAGGTTGCATAAAGAAGCTGGTGATGCTTGGGTGATAAAGACTGGAGGTGGCAAATGGATTTCTAAAGAGGAATTGCAAAAACCTAACGAGACATCGACCGTTCGTTCAGAAGTTCCCCAAGACTATAACAGTTTGTCTGATATTTATAGTGGATACCAAAACGGAAATCTCACCGTAAGAGATGTGGCTGATGAAATTAAGAATATATCTGAAGATAAAGAGTTATTATCTGCCGTTTCTGACCTTGAAGATGCTCTCCAGGAAGATTTTGAGGTATATGGAGAAAGAAGTGGTTTACCAGAAGAGGGCGAAGATAGATTAATGGCACTTTTAGAGAAAAAAATTGCCCACCCCACTCCCCTTACAGAAGTTGAAGAAATTTCACCGATAACTGACATAAAAACAACCCAATTACCAAAAGGCCTAGCTGGAGCAAAACCAAGATATAAACAGGCTCGGCTTCAATTTGAATCTGATGTAGACAGGGCTTTTTATATTATTGCCCAATCTAAACTTAGTGATAGGGATAGTGACTATCTGGCATTTTTGCAGAAACTTTTTCCCGATATTCCCGAAGCCAAATTACGTGAACACGGTCGGTTGGTAAAATCAGCTATCAAAAACCTTGATGCTCAAAGTCTGGATCAAGAGATAATTGAAATTCCTGCTGATTTAGTTCCGTTGCCTAGAACAACAATGCTCAAAGAATTTGATCCTGAAAAATCCCAGGTATATCTAAACCAGTTACAGGATGAATATCGCGGAGCGTTACTAGGGGGGGATGATATTTTGGCAAAACAGATTATGGGAGATATTCAGGGGGTTATAAAATCAGCAGAGGATGCTGGTGGGAAGCTGGAATCTTTGACTCCCGAGCAAATGCAAAAAGATGTTGATGAAGCAGACAAACAAATGAGAGGTAGTGTAAAACCAGAAGACATCGGTCCTGGTAGTGTCCCCGAAGTCCTTTACTATAAACCAGACATTGTTAAGGCCCAGAGAGCCTTATGGGTGGGTAAAAAACTATTTGAGGGGAAAGACATAGATTTTCTAACAAAATATCTATATAAAAAATATGGCATTAACTTAGATGGGGCGTTGGATTCTTTACGGGAATATGCGCATTATGATGTTCAATCTTTTGATGATTTATTGGCGATTAAATTTCCGGCAGAAATTCTTGGCCCACGAAAAAAGAAATTGATTATTGAACCAGTAATCGAACCTATTCCAGAAGTTACCCCACCTGTGGCAGAGGTTGTTGGGCCCCCAGAACCGCCTAAGCCGCCAGATGTCATGGAAGCCCCTCCAGCTCCACCGGAATTTATTCCAGAAGTGCCGCCGGCTCCTGTAGGTGAAACCTCCGAAAAAACCTATAAAGATTATGTGAATATGGTGGAAAAGGGAAAACACCCGGAAAAACCTAAGCTATTTCCCAAGTTGCAGCGGATTGGAATTCGTGTCCGACAGGAAGTGGGAGCGTTTGGCAAGTGGACATCCCTGTCCGATTTAGCGCAACAATACCGCCAGCAAACAGGGAAAGAATTATTGGCAATCAATAATCCATTAGTGCAAGCAATTATAGCTTTAATGAAAATTCCGGGGGTAAGAGAGGCGGAGTTTTACGAATTCAGATTTAAATTTGTTGATCCAATGGTGAAGGCAAAGCTTTGGGATGATTGGGATGCCTATATACACATGCGTTCGGCTATTTTCGTAGAAAGGAATTTTAGGCAGAAAGCTGCTAATTTGTTAAAAGGAGATTCAGAACAAAGGAAAGCGGGTAGAAAGTTAATGGCCAGGATTATCAATAAACAGATCAACCCAATGGGCAAATCTGCTGCCGAAGCTGAGGGAGCCATCAATGAAATGAAGCGAATAATCGGTGTGGAAAAAATGGATATGATTGAGAAAAATTCCGAAAAATTATTTAAGTTTAATCGGGACACTTTAAAAGATGTTTTGCTGGCCAACCGAATGATTTCTCAAGAACTTTATTCTCGTCTGGTCGAAAATGGTATGGACTATACCCCACGTTGGATAGCAGAATATATAGAAGATTTGGAAGAAGGTAAAATTTTACCCCCATCTTCGGGAAGAGACGGAGTAGAGTTTCAGAACTATGTCAGGCGAATGGATGGAAGCACCAAACGAACCCTGTCGTCAATCCAGGCCTCCCTAGATTTCCGGCTTCGTGCTTTAGCCGGAGTTGAAAGAAAGAAAGTATCGGAAAATCTTAGGGCCATAACCCAAGAAATAGGGATATCGGAAGATGCCAAGCCTCCGATTATCCCGGTGGGAAGAGTCGTACACAAGGCCGAGGTAGACGTTGAAACTATAAAACGGATATTCAACCTAGCACATTCATTACAGGCTACAACTAAAACTGAATTAAAAATAGGCGGTAAAAGGTTGGGGCATTACGATCCGAACAATGATACTATCGTTCGTAAATTTGCTTCTTCACCTTTAACTTTTGTTCATGAGTTGGGACATCATATTGATAAAATGTACGGTTTACAAGAATTATTGGTGGGTCAATCTGTAGAATCGGCAAGCGGTAAAACGTATCGTAAAATTAATCCAGAAACGGCGGTTGAATTACGCCGGCTGGCAGATTCTAGAGGAGTTAGAAGAGCATATGGCAGAAAAGCCAAGGAGAAGGTAGCCGCATTTGTTTCATGGTATGGTTTAAACCCAGAAGAAACTCGGAAGCTCGCCCCCAATGCTTTTCAAATATTTGATAAATTTATAGATGCACACCCGGAACTACAGCCATTGCGACACATAGAAGCTCCAAGTTTGCGGCAAGGGGTAGAACAGGTCGGAGAATCAGTTTTCGTTCAACTTAAATATCAAAGACCAAAACTAAAAGAGGGGATGATAGCCATTAATTATATTGAAGATGGTCAGCCGTTGTGGTTTTACGTTCCAGAGTTGATAGGAGAACTGTTTGCTAATAAGGATAATTTTTCGGGGAATGCAGCACTACAATTATTGTCCATGACTCAAAAATTTGCCCGGGCAAGCATGACCACTTATTCCGCTTCTTTCGCCCCAGTTAACCTATTAATGGCAGATTTGCCTCGTCTAGCCTTCTTTTCCAAATTGGGAATTAAAAATCCCCTCGAAATTCCAGGATTCATTATGGATACCCTTGAGACTCTTGTTATTGTCGCCAAAAAACATAGCGACCCGCGTTATTTAGATTGGTTAAGATCAGGTAGTGCATACGCTACCATGCAAAGAAACATTACGCCAGAATTTTTTCAAAAAATGGTAGAAGATTTGGGCAAGGAAAAAGACCCGCAAGAAGGACTGATAGACCATATTCCTATTTTACGTATGCTGAAAACATTTACAGATAGTACGGAATCGTTAACCAAAATTTTGGGGCGGAGACGATATATTAAACGCAAACAGAATGAATTTGAATCCGAAGATGCAGCTACATTTGAAAATATAATGTACGGCGGTTCTCCTCCATTTGCAATATTCGGAAACTTAGGCAGAGCCATGAATTTGGCATTTCTTTTTTATAACGCCCGTTTACGAGGATCTACTGTAGACTCGGCCAGAATAATGCCTCCGATTGGTTGGGATAAAGCGTTGGCATATTTTGTGAATAGAATGTCCCCAGAACAAAAAGAAAGACTTGGCATTCCAGAAAAATGGGAACCCACATTTCAGGGTAACAAGCAAAAGTGGGGAGAATGGTTTAGTTGGGTTTTAAGGTGGTTTACGCAAATTAGTATTCCAACGGCAGCCCTGTGGTTATTTCATGAAATGGTCTATCCGGGATTTCGCAAACAACTAAAGAATTTTGAAAAAGATGGATACTTTTCTTTCCCCACCGGACAAAAAATTATCGACCGGGATACTCTACAGGAAAGATGGGAAACCTTAACGGCTCCCAAAAGACATCCAGAGAAGTTAATTGCCAATCTTACCGAGTCCTTGTTGGACTATATGAATGATGTTGACCCGGATTTTGCCAAGAACTTGGCGGAAAACCTTTTTGATTTCTACTGGCCATTTACTTATTCTTCCCGACCGAATACCAGCTTTGTAAACAACGCTTTTCAGGGAATAATAGCTTCGGCTCAACCGTTATTCCGCTTGCCAGTCGAGGCAGTAACCAACTGGAGATTTTTTGAACAACGACCAATAGTATCTGATCGGCTTATGCGCCAAATTCCCGAACTCCAGTTCTACAAGAGCACCAGCGGGGTTGCCAGGGTTTTGGGAAAATTTACTGGTGGAAGTCCAGCAAGGGTTGACCATATCCTCGATGGTGTTTTGGGATCAGCGGGCAACGATATTCTCAATCTAGCGGGATTTCCGTTTACCAAAGGAGAAATGGGAGCGGAGGACTTAATGGTTATTAAAAGATTTTACCGTTTTTCAGGAGGCAATATTACTCAGGAAATGCAAGATACGTTATATCGTGAGCAGGAAAAGCTACAACAAGCCAAAACCACTTATAAAGATATGATGGGTAATAATCCCGCTCAAGCCGAACAGTTCTTAAAAGATAACCCAGCGATTATGTATGTGGGGTTGTTGAACCGTAGCACAAATAAAATCCAGGATATTAAGGGAAATATTGAGACCGTTTGGAATAGCAAAAACTATACCAGTCAAGAAAAAGAAGCATATCTACAACAGGCTCACGACAATATTGAATTTATTCTAACCGAAACCCTAAAAGAGATATTAAATAAGAATGACATTAATACCAGATCGTTGAAAACTATCGACCTATTAGAGGCGGCCGAAAATACCTATCCCGATGTTACCTTAAAATTAATTGATGATAAAAATTCGGTAACTAAATCTTTGCCGGTTTGGTATCAATATGACGAAAAAAATAATACATTTGAAGACAGCGAGGGAATAGAAGGCCCCGAGGTTCCGGCTAATGCTGTTGAGAACGGAGGATATTTATATGTTTATCAACAAAAAGACGATGGCAAATTTGTAGATGAAAAAGGAAAGCTTGCTCCCTTTGAATCAACTCCAACTGGGAAAACAGGTATTCGCGTATCTTCTGGCAAAATTCCGGTTGCATCCTTATATCCTGGGACAAAAATTTCTATTCCCCGGGGGTTAACCAAAGCCAAGTGGAAGAGCCTGATTAGTTTGGCGGGAAAATCTCCTAAATTGGTATCACCTAAAAAAACAACCGTCAAACAAGTTCCTTTATTTCAGAAAAGCAATAAGGTAAATTTACAGATTCCAAAATTTACACCTATCCGAATGCCTAAAATGGCTAGTTTTCCTACAATCAGACAGGTTCCCCTAACGCTTCCCACCCAATCGGGAGTGTCTTTCCCGTCTTTTGGGGGGACTAGGGGTCAAAAACCATTAAAAATTAAGCCTACCAAGCGTTACAGTATCCCTAAAAGGCGTTCTAATCGTCTTAGAGCTAGGTAGGTAGCCTAATTAACTATGACAGTACAAGAAATCGGAAAACAAATCACTCAAAAAGCCAGAAATGCATGGCAACAGGCCAAACAAGCGGCTGGGACTTTAGGGGATATGGCATCTAAGCCAATAGAAAACGCACGTCAATCCATTCCCTATGCTATTGCAGGAGGTTTGCGAAATTTGGAACGGGTGTCATCCGCCAGTCAGTTATTCCCATATTCTAAAATTGAATTACCCGATCCGGGAAAAACATATGATTTTCGAACAGAGACTCCGTTTCGATATCCAGAAGCGATTCCCAATGGTATAGCCCCCCAACCAGGAACGCCCATTGCTCAAGCGCGTAGCGATATTATAAATTTACCATGGATGACTTCCCAGGCAAAAAAATATTTGTCGCAAGTTCCGGTCTATGAGGGGGGAATAAGTGGAAGCCCTATGCCTGGAAGTACAGCTACCACTGGATGGGGAGAGAAATTCGGACAAGGGAAATATGATCCCAAAATTCGTATTAATCCGGCATCGACCAATGCTTCTTTACAACAAATAGTATTACACGAAATGCTTCACGCAAATCCAGTTCCCCGTATGCCCACCCCTTCTGATGAATCTCCGGCATCATCAAAATTATCAAGCATAGAGAGGGATTTTCTAGTCAGATACTATAGCAATCCAAGGATTAGGAGTATTATTAAATCATATAATGGAGTTGGTTATCCAGGAATAAGAGAAGCATACGCCAAATTCGGAGAAATTATGGGACCAGAAGCATTAAACGATCCGGTATTGGGGAAATACTATCAGGGAATATTTCAGTAGTTCAGCTGAAGATTTCTTTTAATTCAGATTCGTTGACTGGAGTTTGGGGTGGAACAATCCCATTTCCATCTGTTCCTTCCGCAGTTTTCTTGTCCAACATAATCATATCGTTGACTATTACTTCATCGACAGTATATTCTTGTCCGTTTGGGGACTTAATCTTATTATTTGATAGTCTTCCGGCCATATAAACCAACATACCCTTAGTTACATATTTAGATATATTTTCGGCTATCGCTCCGAAAGCCACCATGGAATGAAAATCTACGGCTTCTTTCATTGTCCCGTCCTTCGTTTTCCAGGAGCGGTTGGTTGCCAGTGAAAACCGGACATAGCTACTCCCGGTAGCCGACTGCCTAAATTCCGGCTGGCGAACAATACGACCGATTAAATGAACGGCATTAAGATTTTTCATTGCTCGAATATCCTCCTTTAATTGTATCGCGTGGATTGGGGTAGGGAATATCCCCAATATAATTTATCCATAACATTTTTTTAATCTTTTCGGCCTGTTTTCTAGTACACCTTCGCCAGCCACCTAAAGTTTTTCCCAAGGTAAATAATCCGTTTTGTTCATGACGGTAAAAAGTTTTCCGGTCAAGATATAATCCCAAGGCATTGAGCTCATCTAGGATTGTTCCAACGGTAATAAAAGAGAAAGTCCGCCTAGGGTATTTAACTAAACCTTTAATTTCCATTTAATTTTATTATACTACACTTTACTATGTTAGTCAACAGTTACTCAATTAACCGATTGGTGAACCTGTTTCCGGTCATAGATATTTTTCTATTGGTTTTCATAAATTCTTGGACAATGATACTGGCATGACCGGCTACCATGCGAATAAAAGATGCCGCCCCTTCAGCCTGGCATATATCCCAAGTAACCTGAATATTGGGGGGGATATATGTTTCGTTCCATTCAATCGCAAAAGTCATTAAGGGGGAAAATCCGATATGAACGCAGGGAATGTTTTGCTGTTTAGCTATAGTCGTAATTAGCTTTCTGGATTGATAATTATCAAAACAGTCGGCTATCAAATCTATTTTAAAAACCAGCTTTAACAATTCAGGAATGCCTTTAACTTCGATTCTGGAATTTATAACCTTAATTGTTTTTCCAGCCCAAGTATAAATATTGTATTGCAAGGCATCAACTTTCCTTTTGCCGATCTGTTGTTCTAGGTAAAACTGGGTTTTGGCCTGAATGTTGCGCTTTTCTACCTTATCGAAATCCAATATCGTCAAATCCGCCATCGTATCCGAAGCCAAATTGTAGGCCAACCAACTACCAATAGCACCAGTTCCGCAAATTAAACAATTCATATTTTAGGCATAAATTTTATAACGGTTCCAAATGGTACCCAGGGTACGGAATTGTCACCGATATAAGATTTAACTAGCCAATAAACAGGATAGGAGGGGGCTTGCCTGGGAAAATCCCCCTGAGTATCAGTAAAGTAGAATACTGCCCGTGGCGATAGCCCACGCCGTTCTATTTCATTGAAGACCGGTTCGAACGAAGTTCCTCCTCCTCCCGTGAAACCAAAATCTTCCATTGTGTCCCTAGATGAAATTTCTTTAAAACTATGTAGGCTCGCATCGCATATCGCTACCCAACCATCAAGGGAAGCAAAATTATTGAACAGGTTAAGGCTTTCGATATAAAAGGCAGTCAGGTCTTCGGAAGAAATAGAACCGGAAGTATCATATCCGAAAATTACGTCTTTAATTTTATCAACGGAATATAGTCCGGGCATTACTATGTCGCTTTCCAAAAACCTTCTATCGGGATGGCAAAAATCATAATCGTTAATATCTTCAGATAGAATGTTTGCCAGCAGGGTACTCCAATCAATTACGGGAATATAATAATGTTTTTCGATAATTCTTTTGATTGAATCCGGGAGTTTCCCATAGTTCTTTAAGATTCTTTCTTTGAATATATTCTCCCACTTTTGTCTGGTAAGTTCCTTGCCCTGATTATTAATATCCGTTTTTTGGGGTTGCCCCATTTTCTTTAATTTGTCGGCAATTTTAGCTACAATCCCCTTTTGAGGTTTTGCCTGTTTAGGTTGTCCCTCCCAAAGAGAATGGTCTCCCCATTTTTGTTGCTTAACTGAGGAAGGCAGCTTGTCGTATATATCTTCCGCCGACATCCCAAAATATTTACTGTCTAATAGTCCTCCCTGGGGAAGCTTAAAGTTTTCGTTGACAATCCCATTGATAGCAAAGTCGGCAGCCACATTAAATTTCTGGTGGTTGCGCTTACCCTTTCTCCAGAGGTGGTTAAATGTGCAATGTAGGGTTTCGTGCAATAAAACAGCGGCGGTTTCTTCAGCCGTCAATGTCTCCACAAATTGCTTGTTGTATATAATCTTTTTACCATCAGTTCCCATAGTCGGGGTTTGGTCTGAGGCTTCAACAATATCCAACTCTTCCAATAAAGTAATAAAAAGCGGGGTTTTTTCGGACACCAGTTCTTGAGCTAATCGAATTTTTGTCATTCTTTCTTTCTGGGCAATGGTTTTTCTCTAAGATATGGTAGAGTGGTATTTTTCTCTTCATCCGTTAGTTTATTGTAAAAAACGTCAAACCGTTCTTTAGTGATTTTCTTTTTCAAGAGAGCATTAACCACTGCCGTAATCAGGGCGTATCTGACCGAGACTTCTTTTGGCATAGTAATTTTTCCCGTTGCCACAAACTTTTCCAGCCTTTCTTTAGCCTCCTTGAGATAGGGGGTATTAATAAATTTGATAAATTCTGCCCCCACATCATTGCCGATAGTCCCGGTTACTAATTGTTGAAGAATAATTGGGGTTACTCCTTTATCGTTGGATAAATCATCATGTCCCAATAAGTCTGATAAGAACGCCCATGACCGGGGAGATGGAAAAGCCTTTTGCGAATCTGTTGGCATCCTCAATAATAATGCCGGTCTTAATGTTAAAAAGTCAATAATCTCTTTTCTAACCTTTCCTAGTGCCCATTTTATCCACGTATCCAAATCTGGTTTAACAAATATATGGGTAAAACGATTGGCTAGTGGAGCAGATAGTTTATAAACAGAAGCCCTGTCTGTTTCCCGATTTCCAGCAGCTATAATCTTCCACGTTGGCGGCAAAACATATTCCCCGACTCTTTTGTCTAAAATTAACTGGTATGCCGAACTTTGGGTTGAAATTGGGGCTAAATTCAATTCATCTAAGAATAATATCCCCCTTGTTTTTGTATTGTACTTTGGTAAAAAAGCCGGAGGATACCATTCGGCTTGGCGCCGATCTCTGTCGACAACGGGCAATCCGCGCAAATCGACTGGATTTAAGAGTGATAGCCGGAGGTCAATTAAATCCCATTTTCTTTCTTGAGCAATAGATTTTATAAAAGTTGACTTGCCGAGGCCCGGCGGTCCCCAGACAAACGGGACAATGTCTGTAGATAATATCCGTTCCACTAATTGTTTGGCTTCGCCGATATTAACTTCATCCGCACTTCCTTTTATTGCAGTTACATCTTCGCTTACATTATTTGCGTAACTGCCCAATGAACCTCCTCCTGCTCCTAGTGGGTCAAGGTTAAAAAATCCACTGGCACCACTTGCAAAAGTAACATTTCCAATATTCGCGTAAGGGTTGATAGGAATTGAGGATGTACCAAGGGGCAGGCTGGGTTGTGATAAATTAGGATAGCGTTTCCAACTGTGAGTGTTAGCCATAACTTCTTTCAATAATTATTTTCTGGTAGTTATATTCTGCTTCAGTAAAATTAAATATACTTGTTTCTTCCTTAATAATCTCAAATTTTCGCAGTTTCCTACCTCCGCATTTTTGCCAGATTTCTTTTGGTTCCAGTACCCCCAAATAAGTTGTCTCTGTAAAAGATTGTGCGGGGGAAATCCCATATACCCAATTTGAATCTGTCTGTCTTCCAATTTTGGCTTTTGTAATAACTGTCATCCGGGCTGGAAAGGGGTAAAGGGTATACGCCCATGCCCGTAGTGTAGTTTCATCCTCATGGCTGAGTTCTGAAAAAAAGGGTGGGTGGGTATGACAAAAAGCCCACACCACTCCCGGCTGTTTCTTATGTAATTCCCAAGCTAACTGTTGGGGAAAATTCACCATTCCAGGTGTTCCTTCAACTAGGGTTAAGGGGTTTCGATTGGGGTCTAAAATGATTCCAACCTCTTTAATAAATTTCACAGTTGTTTTTCTCTTTCACGTGTTTTTTTAACCGATTCCCAAAAATCTCCCTCGTTTCTTTCATACATGATTAAGTCTCTTTTAATCCCATAAGCAAAACCAAGCCAGCAATTAATACATAACTCAACTTTTTTCCCTCCAAGAATTAGGGAACAAACCGATACCCTACCGTTAATACAGTTGCGACATTTTATGTTGGATTTAATTTTAAGTTTTTTCATGTTCTTGTCAGGTATAATGGTGCCTGTCTTTGGAATGTTTTCGCCAAAGCTATAATTGATGACATTGAATGTTTTTTATCTTCTCCGCTTAAACAATATCCAGCATCGTAGATCCTAAATTTATCGTTAATAATAGTTTTTATAGTCTGGCGTCCCGATTTCCAAACGATCAAATACCGTCCTGCTCCCCTTTTGTAGAAATTAACCAATTCTCCTCCGGCATCGGCGACAACCTTACGCAACCTTCCCTGGAATGTAGATTGAAATTCTTTTAATCTTTTAGTCCGTTCTGCCGAAGACAGGTTCAACCTCTCTAATGTTTCTAGGGTTTCAAGGGTTTGTTTCTGAAGCGATAATAGGATAGTGTAATAACGCAATTCTGGGGTAATGCCTTTAATATCATTAAATATTTGTTTTGTTTCAAATTTTGTTTTGACTTGATTTAAAACTTCCCGGTCGGCTCCGTAATCAAATCCGATAAAATAATAATGGTTGTCTTCCCATAACCCAGCCTGAATAATATCCCATGGGGAGGTATTTAAAAATAGAATCTCTACGGTTTCCCCCATACCCCGTCTTTTTAAGCTTTCAAAGTTTAGGGGGACGCCCTCATTCCCTATTGGATAAAAACGCAAAACCGGACATTTATCTAAAGCCAGTTTAATCTCTAATTCACTGGCTGGTTTAACATAAATAACGCTAGTCCCCAGCTTGGTGGAATACCAACCATCGGGAACATTAAGGGATATTTTCCTGCCCTGAAATTTTCCCACTTTATTTAAGATGGGAAGAACAATATCTTTTTCAGTAGCGAATCGGGCAAGTTTTATGGACATTCTTATCTCCTAGATTGTGGCATACCAGTCAGGTAAATGTAATAATTCGGTATCCATTATCTCAGAAATAATTTGCATTGGTCCCATTATTGCTTGACGAATTGTTTGTCCAACCAAAGCAGAAGAAGTTAATGCCTTGGGTTCAATTACAGCTACGGGAATCCCGTTAGATTCGTATGCCTCCTTGATGGTATCGGCATTTTCCATTCCACTTACTTTGACCCATAGCATAACCTTTGGTTTTGGTTTATCGGGATTTTGTTCATGATATTTTTTAATTTTAGCTTCTAGTTCACCAGTGTTGTGGGCGCCATCACTTATAAATACATCTATATCGGCTTCGGACTCCCTAGCCGTAGGATAAAGTTGATAAGCATCAGTCCCTCCATCACATTGACGACCAAACAAAATAGCTTTAAAGGCATCTTCTACAAACTCACTTGGAATCGGCAAAAGTTCATGGCGATCAGAAAATGTTCCCCAACGAAAATTATCCTTGGGATTATTTACAGCCTCAGCCAATATTGCCCCAGCCTTTTTTGCAACCTCAATGGCATTTTCCATTGAACCACTGGTATCTAAATGAACGAAAATTTTACCCAATCCGGCAGTAGACTCTTTTCTTTTTTCGGATCTAGCTTCTTTCAAAACCTGCTTAACGGCTTCCGAGGCTTCCTTTGAAATATTCTCTACTCTATCTAAAGCAGTTTTAGCCGTCAGGATTTTTTCCTGATATAATTTTTTAACCTCCGGATCTTGTAAAACCCCGGCATCTTCAAATACTTTACGCAATATGACTGCTTGATTTCCGGTAGCCTGTTCCAGTAATGCCACTGCTACAGGAGGGGAAATTTTAGGCAAGGCTCCGATTGTGCTTAATACTGATAATTTATCACGGCGGATTTTTTCGGCTATTTCCAAATCGCTTAACCCCTCAAAACCAAAAGCACTATCTTCAAATTTTATCTTTTTTCCTTTTTGTTGCCAACGGAGGATAGCCGCAGACTGATCGGTGGGAACAGCGTGAACTGACCGATAAATATTTTTCATAATATTTCCTAGCCCAGCCTTTTTAATTCCCCGCATCATTTGAGTATTAATTTCTCGGTAACGAATATATTTGAAGATAGCATTAGACAAGTGTTTTGGATTATGGGAGGCTTCGTTTAATATATCTTTAACACCAAATTTTAATCTGATTAATTCTAAAATTCTTTCTATTAATGGCGGAGGTAATAGTTGTACTGCCGCATCGCTAACATATCTTAAATTGGGTTTTTTGTATTTTGAACCAGGAGAAAAAGGCAATCCATCAGCAGGAGATAAAGCGTTAGCATAAACCGTAGCTACTTTTAAATCGTTATTATCTAATGCAATAACATAGCTAACCAAATGAGCCGAGAAATAAGGATCTTTATGCGCCAGGGTGATTAGTTGTTGTAAAATTGGCGTTAGCTTTCCTGCCTGTATTTTTCCTTTACTCCAAAGATGGTGGCAGCCATCCGTAAGTAATTGATAAACATTGAGCCGTTCTTTATTTGATAAGTAAGGGAGATTACTTTCCATCATTTTTATACTATACCATACTTATCATAAATGTCAAGGGGATATTTTAAGGAGCTATTATCTTTCATCGCCTAAGTTGAAATTGCAGACTTTACTATATTCACCCCCCCCAGTCCTCCTCGAAAGCGTATCCGCTTTACAAGGAGGTTTGGAGGGGGAAATTGCTTGTACGCAAATCCCGTGAGACGATAAAAGATAGTAACCCCCCGTATTTAAATGTGCTATCTGGAACGAATATGGTTAACTCGTCCCAAACTTTTAATTGATTCAACTAGGGCTTCGTTTTGTTCTATATTAAATAAAGATAAATTTTTCGCTGCCCGTAGATAGTACGCGCCTTGCAACCATTCACCATATTCCATACTTCCCCTAGCTCGATTGCATGGTTTGCAAGCGGACAATAGGTTGGCGAAAATAGTCGGACCTCCTTTTTCCCATAAAATTAAATGGTCAACGGTCAATGGTATTCCGGTTACTCCGCAATAACGGCAAGAATAAGAATCGCGCTGAAATACCTTCCATTGTAAATGAGAGTCTATTTGCCTTTGGCTTTTTCTAACGATAGCCCTTATAGCTGCACTAGAACCCTCTGGTCCCGATTCGAGAATCTCGGTTTCCAACAAGTCGGTCTGGCGTAGGAACTTTTCCCAATCCGCCAGATCCATTTTTAACAAAACAAATTCTTCGCTGTCAAGGTGCTCGCCTGGTAGAACCACCAAGTAATTTTGATTGTTGCCTGACCAAATTGCACCCGTTATTTGGATAGTGTTTCCAATGTCTAACAGGTTAATATCGGACAGGGTTCGTTGTTTCATAATTTGATACTAATGGTCGAGGCTCTTTGCCTAAGTTGTAATCGTTGTAAGAAAAGACGCAAGATTTGAACTTGCAACAAATCATACCAAAGATGATCGCTCTACCATTGAGCTAGTTTTTTTGCTTGTAAACGATTACGGCGAGACACTGAGTCCCAACCATTAATATCAATTGTGGCGGAGATAGGTTTCGAGCCTATAATCTTTAGAATATCAATCTAATGCTTGTAGGCAATTCCTTAGATACTTTCGAAGAAGCATAAGTTGGAACTGCATTCCTTTTAGCTTCTCCGCCATATTGGGTAGATCCCGGCAGCGGTGACTGCTATTTCACTACCCGAAAAACAGATCGTACAGCTTTGTGGGCTAACCATCTGTCGTGTGGAAGGCTAGGATTCGAACCTAGATAAAGTCCAGATGAGTCGAAAAAACATTTTGGTTATTCACAACCGCTTGTTGCGACTCAACTATCCCCCCCATTTTAAAAGAGCCAACCAACTACGTTTTAGCCAACCAGCTACACTTTTCGGTACCACATATACATTTTGCGATACTTCCACCTTATTAATAGTATATATCGGCGAACCGTCTTCGTCAAAAAGGCTGGTTCCTTCGCTTTCAGTTATTGCACGATCAACGGCTTGCAGAATATCAGCGGCACTATCGTCAAAGGTAAGGCTTAAATCTTCATATTGATATTCCTTTTCCTCGCTACTCAATGTTACGATAATCTTTCCGCTTGCCGACATAATAGGAACACTATACCACAGTTGTTATAAATGTCAAGAGGCTATTTTTTGTGCCGAAGTTTTTGCCACAATGATTTCAAAGTCAATATCAACCCTTGTGCCCATATCAGGAAAGAAGAATTAGTAGTAGGAACAGATTGTAACGCCTTTAAACGGGCTTTTACGGCAACAAGGGCTACTTCCATACCCTTAATCTTCTCATTGGCGGTATCTAACTGCTTTTCCACCGCTGTTTTCTGGTCTTCCACCGTTAATAGCCTATCTATCTCGGCGGTAATCCCTGGCCAGTCGGGACGGGATAGTAGTTTTTGGGCCAATGATTGTATCCTTTGATAATCTTCTTCCTTAATTTTCTTCAACTCTTCCCTCGACTGGTCTCTATCAGTTTCCGCCGCCCTAATCCCCTGTTCCCTGTCGGCGACTGTATCGTCTCGGGATTTTATTCTTTCGGCGGCGGTTTTCTTAAACGCTTCGTATTCCCTCTCCAACCCCTCTTTTTCGGGGATAACCACATCGTGGAGTAAATGCAGACAGGCTTCAAGCTCTCCGCCCTTGAATTTCAACCAGCCAAGAATATTGGTGTAGTTGTGCCTCCGAAGTTCCGTTACTCCCGACCCGTCCATCTCCACCCAGTTTTGCTCAAAAGAAGTCACAAATTGTTTATCAGCGGTATCGCAGATAGCGATATGCCCGAACTGTCCATGACCCCAGATAACGACATCTCCTTGCTCTGGTACGCCATCGGGCGTATTGGCCACCCTATCAAAATATTGTGGTAAGTACGTAGTCCAAACCTCTTTAGCACCTTTTACAGCCGGAGATTGAGGGATACCAAAAACTTCTTTAACATATTGCCGATAAATGTCCATACACTGATTTTTGAACGCCCCGTCAAAATCAATTCCTTTTCCTAACCATTTTTTCTTAAACTTAAGATATGTCATATAAATTGAAAAACATTGGAATTTAGTGTACAATAACCTGTATGAGAAAAATTAGGTATAAAATAATCTGTAAATTTTGTAAAAAGGAGTTTGAGGTTCTTCCCCATAGAAAGAATATGGCAAGATATTGTTCTCGCAGTTGTGTGGCGAGAGACAATCCTATTGACCAAAAAAGAATAAAAAGAAACTATGGGGAAAATCACCCCACTTGGAGAAAAGATGGCTGTCGGAGAAAAGATGGATATATTTTTATTTCTGTTCATGGTAAAAGGCTTTTTAAACATAGATATGTTATGGAAAAATATCTTGGAAGAAAACTCTCTCAAGATGAAACGATACATCATATAAACCATGTTAGGGATGATAATAGAATTGAAAATCTTGAACTTCTTAGTAGGGCTGAACATTCTCATAAATATCCGGCTTTTAGGGGGGGAAAAATAATAATGGTCTGCAAAAAATGTAGACAGGAATTTTCTTGCTTTAGAGGGGAAAAGAGAAGCGGATATTGTTCTAAGTCCTGTTGGTATTCTCACAATAAATAATCCATAAACCCCGATTGTTTGCCCATGCTTGGGAAAACCCACCAAGGGAATGCTTGCCCATTGATTATCACGCTGGTTGTTGTTTTTCATAATATAACCAGGTTATGCAAGGGCCTGCCCAGAACCTTACCAAATCAG
>ERZ1292623.2398-Hain-H51-01um-R1-2398-length-16852-cov-6_pt1 | contig 16852 bp, 16 predicted proteins | sample MGYA00564398_ERZ1292623 | MGnify/ENA primary metagenome ERZ1292623 (study PRJEB36523, sample SAMEA6512633) | groundwater metagenome | collected 2019-01-07 | study: AquaDiva: Metagenomics assemblies of 32 groundwater samples | reverse complement strand
CGCATTGACCTTACATCTTCAATGACTTCCGCGCGTTCAATATGTGAAATAACACGACTAACCATTTCGGTTGCGCTCGTGATATCAATTTCCTCCACCACCGCAGTTGCTGCAGCAATTTCACTCCGTACCTGGAGGCGGGCAAGCTCCCGCTCCGCTCCACGTAATTCTTCCTCAATGCGATCAATCTCTGTATCAAACGCCGACGTGTCCGCAAAGGGACGCGACTTGTCTGACGTGACAATACGGTCAGAAATCACTTTCATTTTCTGTAGTATATGCTTCTGTTTTTCTGTAAGTGGAGATTTTTTTGCGTGTGCCGACCGCTCCATGTCGTGCAGTGTTGCAAGCTCTCGCCCCACATATTCTTGAAACATTTCGTTGAGATTTGTGCGATGTGATTCCGCGGCTTTCATTTTCTCGGCCTGTTCATGCAAATACTTCAAATGCGGCTTAATTTCTTTTTGGAGTAAACTTACCTCGCGTAAATGCTCTTCGGTGCGCGTAAGTTTGCGCTCCGCCTCCTCGCGCTTGATGTGATACCCTTTCAGTCCCAGTGCCTCTTCGACCATCGCGCGGCGCTCATCGAGAGACGCTATGAGCACGCGATCCGCCTCCCCTTGCGAAATAATGTGGTGCTGTGTGACACCGAGCCCTACATGCGACAGGAGTTCAACAATATCTTTGAGTCGTACCTGCGAGTTATTGAGATGATATTGATTCGTTCCATCACGCGTAACGCGCCGCGTAATGACGACTTCATCAAATTCGACAGGCAGCTGTTTTTTTGCGTTATCAAGCGTGAGCGATACCGACGCACGCGAAAGGCGCGGGGCACGAGGTGTGCCGCCAAAAATAAAATCTCCCCCGCGCTTTCCGCGGAGCGACTTCATGGATTGCTCGCCCATCACCCACCTGACGGCCTCCACCACGTTCGATTTACCAGATCCGTTTGGACCGACCACCGCGGTGATGGGTGTGAGAAATTCAAATATTGTTTCTTTTGCGAAAGATTTAAATCCAGCAAGTTCGAGTCGTTTGAGGTACATACAGTTACTTCATTAAATCATGAAAGCATTAAATCAACATGACAGAGGAATACTAAAAGAATTTCGGTAAATACAAAAATCCAAGAACTGCGCCGACAATAATAACCAGGGATCCATACCAGATGAGCCGCATACTGGGTATTTTGACTTGTGTAACTTTACTTTGCTTAAAAATCTTGTAAAAACGGAATGAAAACCACACGGCATACAAATAGAATATTGCCCATGATCCAAATACTATTAGTTCGAACCCCTTACAATCTTCGGCAGTGGCCGCAAAACAGCCCATAACTATCAAAAACCACACAATAAATGAAAGAATGGAAGCCTGAACAAAATACCCCAAAATCCCGAAAAAGAGATACTTCTTGCTCATTTGCCTATTATACTCTTTCAACCGCAGTAGTTACTACCCATCAGCCTAGAAGCCACTCTTACTAAAATTGCCCCATGATAAACAGTGTCGCAATTGCTGCAAGCAGTACACCGCCTACTATACGAGTCACTCTGATTGCATTTATATTTATTTGATCGTCAGCGCTCTGCGCTTCCTTCTGCGCGTTGTCTATATATCCAAAGAATCTTTTCCAACGAAGAAATTCCCATATAACCAATAACACAACTACCAATGGAATGTAGTAAAGCAAGTACTTTGTAGGAAACAGTATTTCCACCAAACGTAATCGTATAGATGACACACCCGGGTGAGATGTATCTATAAACCAAATAAAAAGCATAAGCACGATGAAATATAGAACTGTGCGAGCAATATTCTTACGTTGATTCATGATTTTATGCTCTCGTGTTTTAATGATCTCGTGTTCTTGTGATTCTTCACCACCGCTTGATTTCGAGCCCAGCACGTGCGGCATTGAGCTCTGCCTCTTGTTTCGATGCTCCTTGCCCAGAGGCTACCAATTCCTTCTCCAAAAATACCCCCACCACAAAGCGCTTGTCGTGATCCGGTCCCGTCTCTTCCATTACCTTATAGGTAGGCGTGACGCTCGCTTTGTCTTGAGCCGCCTCCTGAAATGCGCTCTTTGGATCTTTCCACAGTTTACGTTCAATCACTTCCGTCATTTTTGGAAGTAAAAACTTTGCAACAAATCCCTTCGCAACGTCGTACCCTTGGTCTTCGTAAATCGCGCCAATAATCGCCTCGAATGCATTAGCCAGAATATATCCTCGCGCGCGGCCTTTATCTTTTGCTTCACCCTTTGAAAGCATCACATGATCTCCCACCCCAAGTTCAGAGGCGACGCGCGCAAGCATATCGGAATTTACGAGGGCGGCGCGATAATTTGTGAGTTCCCCTTCTGGCTTTTTGGGATATTCTTGAAATAAATAGTCAGTGACAATGAGCTCAAGCACTGCGTCACCGAGAAATTCGAGTCGTTCATTATGCCCACGTTTCGTGGTGGGGTTTTCATTTAAATACGAACGGTGCGTGAGTGCCTGCTCAAGCAACGCATGTTCTATAAATTGTACGCCGATGGTTTCCTGAAACGCACCAAGTTTCAAACGGGTCATTTTGATTGGAGTAATTCAAATGCTTTCTTAAATATTCCGACGATATCGGGATAGGTTTTAATGTTGGCAAGGTCATCGAGTGAGAACCATGCCGCTTTCGTCAGCCCCCCCGAAGGACCGAGCGTCAGCTTTTCATCTGTTGTCTCTACCAAAAAATATTCTACACGTCTCCGCACCGGCCCCTTCGCGGGGTCGTGCGCGATGTATTCATTCACACCGAGCTTTTCACCAACATCCATATGTGATATCCCAAGTTCCTCTTCAAGCTCTCTCCGAACACCATCTTTGGGCGCCTCCTCGCCTTCGATACTTCCTTTTGCAAGCGTCCAGTATCCAAACACATCATGTACGAGTGCAAAATAATATCCACGAGCGTCCTTGCGAAACACCACGCCGCCCACTTTGAGCTCAATAGGAAGTTTTTCGAGGTCTTCCGGCTTCATTTGTTTTTTCGACGTATCATTTTTCCCTGGCTCACCGATTTCTCGGTAGATGGTGCCAAGTACGCCGTTAATAAATTTGCCGGATTTCTCTCCGCCAAATGTTTTCGCAAGTTCAATGGCTTCGTTGATGGCAACTTTCGGGGGAACTTCTTTATAGTTTCCAAAAAGCAACTCCCAAAGGCCTATGCGAAGCACATTACGGTCTACCACCGCAATCTGTGCGATCGGCCACTCGGGAGCGGCTTTTTCGATGAGATTATCAAGTTCTGCCTTCCGCTCAAGTACATGCACAACAATGGAGCGTGCAAAGCTTTTTTCCTCAAGTCCCGGACCAAATTCCTCAAAGTTACGCTCGAGTACGTCGGGCGCGTCAGCGGGTCCTACATCACGAAAATCAACTTCATACAGCGTCTGCATCGCTATCGATCGCGCGAGGTGTCGGGAAGCCATAACTGGTGTGAATTGAAATGTACGGTTATTAGTGCGCACGTCGCACAGCGCCCAACTTACTTTTGACTAAGCTCCGCGGCATCAAGCGACGCACCTCCCTCACGAGCTTCTTGTTCGGCCGCAAGTGCTTTTTCCTTCACTTTCTGCTCCTTTTTTGTGAGCTTCTTCATCACGTCGATCGCGGTGCGGGAACGATACGTGCCACAATTTGCGCACGCATGGTGCGGTAGTACCATTGTACCACATTTTGCACACGCAACTGTCGCCACGGGCGTGAGCGCGTGGTGACTTCTGCGGTTTCCGGTGTGTGAGCGCGTGTGGCGCATCCGTATAGACATGGCGAAACAATAACAGGAATAATGGGTTTTTACAAGGGCTATAAAAGAGAAACCCGGTTCGTGATTGCACGAACCGGGCATAGGAGTTGGAACTTGGAACTTGGAACTTGGAACTTGGAATTAGGTATGTGGAACGACGAGACGCGCCTTCAGCCAAGACGCGGGCGACCCGACGATGTCTGAACGAGGTGGCTCCCATTACGTGGGTGGCGTGCTCCCTATTATGAGAGCAGTAGGCACTATGCAGCCATAAGACACCGGTGCCCAGAGGGCTGGCCTCGCAGTACATCCCACTTCGGCGTTAACAACCGTATGGGTGCCTCAGCAGTCGGGTTCGATCCAAAGGTATTAACGCGCAACAATACACTTTTGTCAATAAGAAAAAGAGTCCAGTCGCCGAAGCGGCTGGGCTCTCAAGTACGCGTTATTCCTTTTGCCCTATGCCTCCGCAGTGGGCTTTGCGACAACGGCGAGCGGTCGAAGCCCCCCCAATGAATCGCGCACCATCGACATCACCGTTTTCGGAATACGCGGATGGTCCGCATCGTGCATCATGAGCAGTTGTTCGCAGAGAAATGCATATGCGCGCACCCATGGTCTGTTTATGAGCTCCCACCGCATCCAGCGCGAAGTAGAAACCCCAAAACGTTCTGCCGCCTGCGCCGAGGTCCATCCCGTGAGTTCCCGAAGATGCGCAAAAGGATAACCGCGACGCAGTATATTGTACCTCTGTCGCAAGGATTTGATGGTGCGAACGTCTCTGTTCTGCTCGGCCGTGTCTATGCCGCTCGCAATGCGATGCATAAGGACGAATCGTTTTCGACGAAGCTCTGGTTTGAAACTGTTTTTGTTTCGTTTATTCCTTGCCACCGTTCACCTCCCTCCTATTGAAAACAGCAATCTCTGTATGAAATACCATGAAACGGTTTGATACGCAACTCAACGCGGCTACGCTAATTTTTTGCAAAATGACTCCCGATGAATATTGGAAAGTCCGTGTTTGCGAATCGCGCGCATGTGAGCAGGCGTACCATATCCTTTATGAATTTCAAAATTGTATTTTGGATATTTCTTTGCGATGCGCACCATATATCGATCCCTCGTAACCTTTGCAATCACCGATGCCGCCGCTATCAGCGGTATTTTTTCGTCACCCTTAATAATGGTGCGCTGGCGATATTCGCGTGGCGCATATAAATTGCCATCCATCAGCACGCGTGCCGGGCGCTTGGGAAATTTTTTGAGCAACGCCGCAATCCCCTCGCGCGTACACCGCGATATTCCTTTTTTGTCTACTCGCCTCGCTGAAATGCTCACGTATTGAGCAATCCCATGTTTTTTGATGAGCGAGTACCAGACGTCGCGCGCACGAGGCGAGAGTTTTTTTGAATCGCGAATACCCTTCAACAACTTCGCGTCAATATCCATCACGCCGGCAAGAACCATTGGCCCTGCAAGCGGCCCTCGTCCTGCTTCATCAATACCCACGGTGCCATCTTTCATGCATACAGCATAACAAAAAAAGGATGTCACCGTAGCGACATCCTTTTGGTTGGGTAACGAATGCTTCGTAGCGCTGTCACAAGTTTGTACACTCGCCCTTCGCGAAGCGTATCAAGCGCCAAGGAAACACCCCTCGCTGCGGAATCCACGTGTCCCGAAACATAGAGCGCATGTCCGGCATTCAAAGCAACCATGTACAGAATGGGTGTTGGCACGCCGGTTACGGTAAGTATTGCAGCCGCCAAACTCTGCGCGGGAGTATCACATCGGAGTGATGCAGCCTCAACGCGCGATACGTTGCAGTCCTCTGGCACCACCACATTTTCGGTGATTGCTGACGCGGTGACCTCCATAGTCCGCGTTTCTCCTGTTGTTGTCATTTCATCATATCCTTCTGCCCCAGACACAACGAGCGCACGGCGGATGCCGAGCTGTTGCAATGCAAACGCCACCGGATACAACAACCGACTGTCATACACTCCCATGAGATGAAATGCCGGTCGCGCGGGATTCAACAGCGGCAAGATGACATTCAGTGCCGTCGGCCTTCCAATCTCCGAGCGAATGGGAGCAACGCGCGCAAGTGCAGGGAGAAAAGACGGAGCGAAGTAGAAAGCAAAATGCAGTGCTCTTAGATCCTCCTGTGAAAGCTGTGGTGAAAGTATATCAGGAATCCCGAGCGCAGCTATGAGATCTGCGCTACCAAAATTTCCCGACGCTGATCGACCGCCATGCTTCGCCACATCAATACCACACGACGCTACGGTGAGCGCAGCAAGCGTTGAGATGTTGGGCGTTGATTTTTTGTCACCTCCAGTTCCGCACAAATCAATCGCGTGTGGGCGCACTACTTTCGGCACCACGCGTGCGAGCGTCCTTAGTCGCAACACTGCCGCGACAATATCCTGCGAAGTGAGTAGTAATGGATTGATACGCCGCAGTAACACCGCAAGCTCCTGCACGTCTGACGCTGGTGTACATAGGCGTTCAAGTAATTGGGCAAGTGCGGCGCTATTTTCCGAGACATCCTCTAGTGGATCCATCTGACTAGTGGTTTCCAAGCCGTTTGAACTCATATAAAGACCTCCTGTATTGCATCCTGACAGAGCTAATAAACAACCGCAACTAAAAACCCCGAACTCAACGTGGTTCGGGGCACGCAACGTGCGCTACGCCTCTCAATATAAAACCCCGAACTCAACGTAGTTCGGGGGAGCTGGTAATAAAACGACCTTGATACTAAATTAACGCATCAAAAGCGTACAAGGTTTCGGATCCAGCGCGCTTGAGAGAGGGCAACCACACTACGGCGAAATGACCTCACAAAATCATACGCAATGATACTCAAAAGCACTACAAGCGCCACCGTCGCAAGCTGTACAATGGTACTGGTATGCGTAAACGCATATCCTATATATTTCGCGCAATTACCTATTCCGTCTGCATTACAAATATTTTGTGTGTTCTCCATCACGCTTGCGATTGCCACTTGTGCGCGCATGAGGATGGCTAGCCCCGCAAACGCCGCAACTTCCACGCCCACCCAGGGCATCACTTCGCGGACAAACCAAATAACGTACACGCGACGCATCACGTGGCGAGACAAATCCGAATTGTTATGAGGAGTGTGATTCATATCGTTGTTTCAATGCTTGCTTTGCACGGTAGAGTCTCATTTTAACGGTGGGAAGCGTGAGCCCCGATTCTGCGGCAATTGTTTGATACGATTTATCGCCGTAGTAATACTCACGTACCACATGCTGTAAATCGGCAGGAAGCTCTGAAAGTAATTGTTCGGCAAGCTCGGCCGCTTCAACCTTACTATCAACGCGCTGTTCATAGCCAAGGTTTTCGTAGTGCTCAAGCTCGAGCGTAGTCTCCCCTGCAAATTTCCGCTTCAGCTTGCGATACTGTGAAATCGCCGTATTGAAGGTAATACGGTATGCCCAGCTCTTGAAGCTCGCACCTTCAACCACCTCAAATTTGTGTGCGGAGAGATAGATCTTGGTAAACGCTTCCTGCACGACATCTTGCGCCTCGTCGTGACTGCGCAGCACGTTATAAGCAACGCGTATGAGCGGTTCCTGGTAGCGACTCACCAGCTCTGCAAACACGCTCGGCGTGGTGATACTACTCTTTAAAATTTCTTCGTCAGAAAGTTGACGGACGTCCATATCTGTGGTTCCAGAATAGCAAATTAATTGATACTAGTCTATATAACGACCCAACCCTAAAAAAGGTTTTTATCCCATATGTTTTTGTCGCCGCACGTACGCTAGAATGCACACATGTCTTTCGTCCATCTGCACAACCACAGTCACTATAGTCTGCTTGATGGACTCTCTCGAATCGATGCAATGGTGAGTCGCGCCAAGGAGCTGGGTATGCCCGCGCTCGCGCTCACCGACCACGGGAACCTCTACGGAGCTATCGAATTTTATAAGGCAGCAACGAAAGCGGGCATCAAGCCAATTCTCGGTGTTGAGGCATACCTCATCGACGGCGCGATCACGGACGAAGCAACGCCGCGCACGCCACGGTATCACATGATTCTTCTCGCACGAAACATGACGGGATGGAAAAATCTCGTCCGCCTTGTGACCATTTCGCATCTCGAAGGATTTTATTACAAACCGCGTATTGATTTTGAAAATTTACGAAAGTATGGCGAGGGAATTATTGCGTTGTCTGGCTGCCCCTCTGGCATGATCCCGAAAGCACTCGAGTCGGGAAATACAGAAAAGGCACTCACGGCGTTACGCACATTTCAAGATATTTTTGGAAAAGAACATTTTTATATCGAAATCGGCAGTCACGCGGGCATTCCCGGTTACACGGATCTCATGGAAAAATTGATTGCGTTTGCGCACGCAAATAATGTGCCTCTCGTCGCCACCCAAGATGCTCACTATCTTAAAAGCGAGGAAGCACAGTACCAAGACATTCTTCTTGCGGTACAAACAAACTCTACCCTTGATGACACCGATCGCCTCACGATGCGCGATGATAATTTTTCATTGCGTTCCCCAGAAGAAATGGAGCAGTTGTTTGCGCATGTGCCCGAGGCGATCACTAATACACTACGCATCGCAGATGCGGTATCGCTTACGATAGAACTCGGCAAAATTCAACTTCCGCATATTCCGCTTCCCGAAGGAGAGACTGCGGATACTTTTTTAAAACAAAAAACGCTTGCGGCTATTGCGTCACACTACCCTACCCCCGCGGGCGCGGCAGCAGCTTCCGAGCGCCTCGAGTATGAGCTTGAAGTAATTCACAAAACGGGGTTTGCCTCATACTTCCTCATTGTTGAAAACATCGTGAGCTGGGCAAAGTCGAAGGGTATTGTTGTGGGTCCCGGTAGGGGCTCGGCCGCCGGATCACTGATTTCGTATCTCCTCAACATCACCACTGCTGATCCCATTAAGTTTGATCTGCTCTTTGAGCGTTTCATGAATCCGGATCGTATTAGCATGCCCGATATCGACCTCGATTTTGCTGATACGCGCCGTCCGGAGGTGCTTGAATATATTTCGCATACGTTTGGCCGTGAGCACGTCGCGCAAATAATTACGTTCGGCACCATGGCAGCGCGCGCGGCGGTGCGCGATTGTGGGCGCGCGCTTGGTATGCCGTATGACTTTTGTGACCGGCTCGCAAAATTGATTCCATTCGGTTCGTCGCTTGATGAAGCTATTACGATGACGGAGGAATTGAAAAATTTATATGATCGCGATCCCGACACGCGCAAAGTACTCGACGCCGCAAAACATTTGGAAGGAGTGGTGCGACATGCAAGTACCCATGCGTGCGGTATTGTGGTATCGAAAAGTCCGCTGGTCGAAATATTACCACTCCAGTACGCAACAACGACTGGGGGTGAGCGCACACAAGCGCTCGTGACACAATTTGATATGCATGCGGTGGAATCGCTCGGACTACTCAAAATGGATGTGCTGGGTCTGACCAACCTCTCCATCATCGAAGAGACGCTCGGCCGTATTGAAACGCGTCACGGCGTAAAAATAAATACGGAGACCATTCCGTTTGATGACAAGCTCCCATACACAATGCTCGCGAAGGGGAATACGGTGGGCGTGTTTCAGTTGGAAGGCGCAGGAATGACGCGCTACTTAATGGAACTGAAACCCACTGAATTTGAAGATATTGTGGTTATGGTCGCGCTGTTTCGTCCGGGTCCGATGGAACTGATCCCTTCGTATATTAAACGCAAACACGGGAAAGAACGGGTGACGTACGCGCATCCGCTCCTTGAGCCATATTTCAATAAAACGTACGGAATTATGGTCTATCAAGAACAGCTCATGCAGATGTCCCGGGCCATCGCGGGATTTACGCCCGGAGAGGCCGACACTCTTCGAAAGGCAGTAGGAAAGAAAAATCCAATTCTACTAAGAGAGCAGAAGGATAAGTTCGTGAGCGGGGTCATAAAAAAAACGGGTTCGGAAAAATTGGGACGAGAACTCTGGGAGTTAATTTTACCATTTGATCGATACGGATTTAATAGATCCCACGCGGTCTGCTATGCCATAGTCGCCTATCACACCGCGTGGCTCAAAGCACACTACCCTATCGAGTTTATGGCCTCGCTGCTCAACGCAGACGCAAAAAATATCGACCGCATGTCGTTTCTTATTACGGAATGCCGCAAAGCGCACATCACAGTGCTCGGCCCCGATGTGAATGAATCCGAAGCCACGTTCACGGTTCTTAATGATAAAACAATACGCTTCGGACTTGGTGCCATTAAAAATGTAGGACACAACGTCGTGAGCGCTATTGTTGCGGAAAGAAACGTCAAAGGAAGATTTGTATCACTTTCGGATTTTCTGGAGCGCGTCAACCAAAAAGATCTCAATAAAAAATCGCTCGAAGCGCTTGTAAAAACTGGCGCACTCGATACACTCGGCGAGCGCGGTCAAATGCTCGAAAATATAGAGGCGCTGCTTTCGGTGTCTCGTGAACACTCGAGTGCCGCAGCAAAAAATCAAGATTCGTTATTTAGTTTATTCGGGGACAAAACTGCGCTTCCCGCGTTGCAATTGAGGCCCGCCGAAATTGCTCCGGATCACATCAAGCTGTCATGGGAAAAAGAACTGCTCGGCCTATATGTCTCGGGGCATCCCCTCACTAAAACTGCGGCACATTTAAACCTCAAAGAAAATATCCACTCGGTAAAATCCTCGGGTAAGCGCCGAACGGTCAAAATTCCCGCCTACGTCGTTGATGTGCGTCGCATTCTGACTACGCGCGGTGAACCAATGGCGTTTTTGAAGCTCGAAGATACAGAAGACACGATCGAGGCGGTTGCATTTCCAGAAACTCTTAAATTGTATGGCCACTTATTGGTCCCCAGCGCCTGCGTGGTGATAGAAGGAAAGGTGCAACTCCGCAATGGCACCCACAACATCATTTGTGATAAGGTAGAGGTCATACAGAGCTAGAATATGAATATTAAATATGTACTAATCGTTCTGGGCATTACTTTCATCGCCGGATCAGAATATCTGATTTATTCTGAGAATCTACCCGTAGAATTAGGACAGATTCTCGCGGTAATGTGTCTTATTATATTTGCATCTTTTATTATGTTTGCCGAGGGAAAAAGAAGCTCAGAAGTTCAATCACAACGCAAATGGATGATGATTGGAATAGTCATTATTATACTAATGCTGGCGTTTGGTTTAAGCCTCGGCATTTATGACCTGCCTAGTTGGTCTACGGGAGTGCTGCTGTGATTATGAACTATCATCCAAAATGGACCCGTTAATTAACAAACGACATACACTTGCCCACCTACTTGCAACCGTAGTACTTGAACATGACCCAAGCGCAAAACTTGGGATTGGACCTACCATTGAAAATGGATTTTATTATGATTTCCAACTCTCCAAACCCATCACGGACGCCGATCTGCCAACACTGACCAAGGCGATGCAAAAGCTTGTCAAAAAGGGTCTTGAGATGAAAGGAAATGAAGTAGGCGCAGACGAAGCTCGCACCATGTTTGCGTCTCAACCGTTTAAAGTTGAGCTCATTGATGAATACGCAGGAGAGGGTAAAACACTTACCGCGTACACTATTGGCGAATTCACCGATCTCTGTAAGGGCGGGCACGCGGACAGTACGAAAGATATTGATCCCGATTCATTTGTACTACAGCGCGTTGCAGGAGCGTACTGGCGAGGCGACGAAACAAAACAAATGCTCACGCGCGTATATGGGATCGCATTTGAAACAAAAGCGGAGCTCGAGGCACATCTGAAGCAACTTGAGGACGCAAAAAATAGGGACCACCGAAAAATTGGAAAGGAACAAGACCTGTTTGTATTCTCCGAACTCGTAGGCCCCGGACTTCCCTTGTGGACTCCAAAAGGAACACTCCTGCGTGATGTGCTTGATGGATATGTATGGGAGTTACGCAAAAAAGCGGGATATGAACGCGTGGACATTCCGCACATCACCAAAAAAGATTTATATGAGAAAAGCGGTCACTGGGAAAAATTTCGTGAAGAGCTGTTTCGTGTATCCTCACGCGAAGGACATGAATTTGCGTTAAAACCAATGAACTGCCCGCATCATACACAAATTTACGATCGCCATCCGCATAGCTACAAAGAACTCCCCATTCGCTACGCAAACACCACAAAAGTATACCGCGATGAACAAACGGGAGAACTGGGAGGGCTCACTCGCGTGCGAGCCATCACGCAAGACGACGCACACGTTTTTTGTCGCACTTCACAAATTGCCGAAGAGTTAAATACGATTTGGGATATTATTGAAACGTTCTATACCAAATTTGGGTTTACTCTCCGTGTGCGACTTTCACTCCATGATCCAAATCATTTCGAGAAATACATCGGATCAAAAGAAAACTGGCAGGTGGCCGAAGATGCGCTCCGTGCGGTAGTTAAAAGTCGCGAAGAGACTGTCGATGAGGCGCCCGGAGAATCTGCGTATTACGGTCCAAAGCTTGATTTTATGGCGACCGATTCACTTGGGCGTACGTGGCAAGTGGCAACCGCGCAGCTCGATATGAATATGCCCGAACGATTTGACCTCACCTGCGTCAACGAATCTGGCGCGAAAGAACGCATTGTGATGATCCATGCGGCCATCATGGGATCCCTCGAGCGATTCATCGCGGTGCTTCTTGAACACACGGGAGGGGCACTCCCCACGTGGGCGTCCCCCATTCAAGTGGCCGTGCTCACCCTCAGCGACAAAGTGACTGATTACGGAGTAAAAGTATCAGAAGAACTTACTGCGGCTGGAGTGCGTGCCGTGCTTGACGCGGATAACGAATCCATTGGAAAGAAAATCCGCGTGTGGCAACTTCAAAAAGTACCCTACATGCTCGTCATTGGCCCAAAAGAGGCCGAAGCCAGCACCGTAAGCGTGCGCTCACGCGAGAAAGGCGATGAAGGCGCCATGAGCGTTGCGAACGTCATTTCATCCGTGCAGGCAAGCGCGTAGCGCCCGTCTTGAATAATTGTGAAGAATTTGTTAGCGTGAAAGTAGATCACTGCCGCTCTGAAGTTCCACGTGCCCCCACTCCCCAAGCCCGGTGCCGCCACGAGGCGCACCGGGCATTCTTTTTTCTTGCCTTAAATCTAAATCCTCCTACAATACAGCTAGAACGATCAGAGGAGTGTTTCAATGCAGAAAACGAAACGTCGCCATCCCTGCAATGTCCGCTACGCGCTTCGGGAACATGATCGTCGCGAAATGTGGATTCGCCAAATTGTGGCCGAAGATGTCATCACGGCTCGCAAGCATGCGAGTGTGGTGTATGCACTGAGCCCTGATAATCAGGGTGGCTCTTGGCAAATGAACGATCGCGCCACTACACAGCTCGTTTCGATTATTGGACCTGGCACCACATTTGGCATCCATATCGAAGAAGCGGTGCTTGATGAGGTGGGACTTTTTCGGTCGATGCCGTATGAGCGGGGCTACTTTCGCAACGACGATCATCCTCGTGGAATGCACGTGCCTCGGCGGTGGAGAATATGCACTTTGACCAAATCACAGTACATCGCATGCGCCGCGGATATTCTGCAATTCGTGCAGGCACAAGTGAACGCAAAGATTGCGCGACGTACGGTGGGTAACTTCCAAAATCCTTATCATAAAAAGGTGTGTATCGCCCATCAGCGATGGAGCAAAGGTCGGAAGATACTTCTCACAAACGACCGCTTCATTCACGTCAGCATCATAGAACCGTGTCGCGTCACGGTGCATGAAGAGAGTTGGTTTCGTCACGATCTTGATGCTGCGGCAGTACTGCGCAATACAAAGCACAACACCACGATGGAAAAGCTCGCGCGGAAGATTGATATGATGCTGCAGCATGTTCCTTCGCCCCCGCATAAGCCGTTTAGAAATTACGCGCGGGTAAGAGAGATTAAAAGAATTCTCTCTCTTTCGAAATTGCCCGATGTATGGAAAGCCAAAATCCCATATTATTTGCGAAATCATCCCCACTTTCGTCACTTCGATCAGTTGAAAGGTTTGATCGACATTGAGGTGTTCACTCCTCAGTGTCTGCCATGCCTCGAAGAACGGATAGTGGGTCTCGGCCTCGTGGAGTTTGCGCGTACTCGAAAATCCTGCAGAAGATACACGCTTGCCCCAACGGAGGGTCCGCTTGCACCGCATGACCTACTGGACGACATTCCGTTCTGACAGTTAAAATTTCGGCGTGTATCATTCGTGAACTCACCGGTGAACTGCTCTGTCCCACCCAACGCCCGGTGCCCGCTTACGCGGCACCGGGCAAAATTTTTTATGTTGAATATTACTCTCTTTCCGACTACGCTACGCTCCATGCAGAAAGTGATCGCAATCGTAGGTCCAACGTCGAGTGGCAAAACTACCTTGAGTATTTCTCTTGCTCGCGCCATTGGCGGCGAAATGATTTCTGCCGACTCTCGGCAAGTATATAAATATCTCAGCCTCGCAACTGGAAAAGTCACAAAAAAAGAAATGCGCGGAGTGCGTCATCACTGTATTGATATTGCACACCCCAAACGCACGATCGATGTCACGGCGTACGTGCGTCACGCAACACGTGCCCTCGATGAAATTACGAAGCGTGGACATATTCCCATTATTGTTGGAGGCACAGGATTCTATATGGACGCGCTTCTTTCAGGGGCGCAGATTCCTAGTGTGCCACCAAATCCGACACTGCGCGCAAAGCTAGAGAAAAAGTCAGTCAGCGAACTTGCACGCATGCTCATCGCAAAAGATCCTGAACGCGCGCGCACGATTGATCTCAAAAACCCGCGTCGTCTTATTCGCGCACTCGAAATAATTGCATACACTGGGTCTCCCATTCCCGCGCTGCACAAAGCGACTTCCTATGATGTACTAACCCTGGGCATTGATCTTCCTGACGTGAAGCTCAAGAAGAAAATACACACACGACTACACTCGCGCATTAAAAAAGGGATGTGGCAAGAAATTGCTCGCGCGCACGCTGCACACAGTGTCTCATGGAAACGCCTCGAATCACTGGGTCTTGAGTGTAAAATTGGCAGTTTCATTGCGCGGGGCCTACTCAGTCAAAAAGATGGCGCACTACGGCTCGAACACGAAATTTGGCAATACGTAAAACGCCAGCGCACTTGGTTTAACCGAAACAAACACATCATATGGATAGACTCGCCCATGGGGGCGCAGAATTTATCAAGAGAATTTCTCAAAAAATAACATCCGCACACGTGTACGGATGTTTGTTCGTGAAGTCATGACTTTAATGCGCATGATTAGCAGTCTCCAACGTAGAGATAGAACGTTCCATCAAACATCGCACTGCTCATCTCTAAACGATGTGGGGAGAGCGCTCTCAGTAAACTTATCACAGACGCTAGGGCATCCTGTTTGCAAAACACCCAACTTGCAAAAATATTGGTGTCTCCGTCGAGCCAGTGCAGCGGATCACCATCGCGTAGAAGCGTGATACTCCACGCGCGATCTTTAGGGCGAAACTGAATTTTGTCGCCCAGTTGCAGTGTCGTTGGCACTAATTTGGAACCTTGAACAAGGTGGCTCAGCATTATATACCTCCTTCAAATCTTTTTGAAGGATACCAGCCTCGAGCTTATATTTCAACTATTCCGTTCCTTCTTCCAAAGTTCCTGGAGTTTCTGAGGATTTGCACTTTGTCCTTTTGCTTTCACTGCCTTCATGGTCATTCCCACGAGATATTGGAGTGTATTATCGGATCCCCCTACGTATTCCTTATACGCTTTTTCATGCTCGGTTTTTACTTGCGCGATAGCGGCGACAAGTACGCCGTCGTCACTCACTTGCGAAAGTCCTTTGTCCGAAACAATCTGTGATGGATCTCCGCCCGAGGTTATCAGTTCCGTGAGCAAATCTTTTGCTCCGCGAGATGAAACTTTATCCTCCACCAACATCGCAATGAGTTCAGCAAAATTTTCCGGCGTCATTTTATTCTGTTCCCATTCTTTCCCTTGTGCAGTCATGAGTCCAACTACATCAGAAAGGAGATAATTCTTGAGCAACTTTTTTCCGCGTTCTGTTGCCGCCGCGTCCATTCCTTCCGCCTTCAGCCACGCCTGCAGTTCGGAATCTGCTTGCTCAAAGAAATTTGCGAGCGCACGGTCGCGCACCAGTGCGTCGGCGCCCGTACGGTCAAATCCGTACTCTTTCATCAGTCGTTTACGCTTATTATGCGGAAGTTCCGGAAGTTGTTTCTCCACCTCTGCAACTTGAATACCTCCAGGCACGTTCATCCGTAGTGGTGGTAAATCGGGCTCTGGAAAATAGCGATAATCGTGCGCGTCCTCTTTGATGCGTTGTGACACTGTTTTATTCTTTATTTCATCCCATCCCCGCGTTTCCTGCACAATACGTGCCCCGCTCTCAATAGCGGCAACGTGCCGATCGTATTCAAATGCAATTGCACCCTCAACGGATTTAAATGAATTAATGTTCTTTACTTCAACCTTTGTACCGAGCGGCTCTCCAGGGCGCGCAACAGAAATGTTTGCTTCTACTCGCATCTCTCCCATTTCCATGCGTGCATGTGAGGCTCCCACGTAGCGAAGAATCAGTTGGAGCTCTTCTGCAAATTCCCGCGCCTCTGCGGCACTCGAAATATCTGGTTCGGTCACCAGCTCCATCAGTGGCACTCCGGCGCGATTAAAATCTACCAATGTTGTGCCATCGGAAGCGTGCGACAATCTTCCGGTGTCCTCTTCAAGATGTACCCTTGTGATGCGGATTATTTTCCCGCTTTCAAGCGTAATAGATCCTCCAGAAACAATAGGGTGTTTATACTGTGAAATTTGATACCCCTTTGGAAGATCCGGATAGAAATAATTCTTTCTATCAAATTGCGTGTAGTCATTAATAGTGCCTCCGAGCGCAAGTCCCACACGCACTACGTGTTCTACCGCCGCCATATTGATGACGGGCAGTGTTCCGGGATGTGCCATACACACCGGACAAATATACTGGTTGGACGCATCTCCTGCAGGAT
>ERZ1292623.2397-Hain-H51-01um-R1-2397-length-16857-cov-6_pt1 | contig 16857 bp, 18 predicted proteins | sample MGYA00564398_ERZ1292623 | MGnify/ENA primary metagenome ERZ1292623 (study PRJEB36523, sample SAMEA6512633) | groundwater metagenome | collected 2019-01-07 | study: AquaDiva: Metagenomics assemblies of 32 groundwater samples | reverse complement strand
TATCTGTTGGGTTTTTGTAAGGAAGAGCAACATCATCTTTGAAAAATTTGTTATCAGCGTTTTTTCTTACATGCAAAATGCTTCTGTGCGCTGTTGTAAATCTTTTTGGTGTATGACCAACATTTGTATTATAGACCCAAACATATTCATGGATATTTGGAAAATATAAATCTAGATATTTAACTCGGAGATGTGCATTTTGTTGAGGATAATTCATCATAAAAAGATTGCCGTCATTTTTAAGTACACGCATTGATTCCTTTGTAAGTTCAATATACCAGTTTACATAATCCTCGAATTTTTTTGTATAATTATTTTCACCATATTTAATACCAACATTGTAATCAGGATCTCCGAAAATCATATCTACACTATTGTCTGGTAAATCTTTCAAAACATGCATTACATCTCCGTTATAAACTTTGTTAAGATAGTCTGATATTTTGCCTTGCTGTTGGGTATTTTTTTCCACTGGTAAGACAAAATCTTGGGCTGGTTGCTCTGCATCGTCTGTTCTAAAGACATCCAATAAAACACCCTGCAAGACGAATTGTTGATTGCTTTTAATTATTATCGGCTTGTAGTTTTTATTTGCCGGCTGTAATCTAATTTGTCCTTTTTCTTTATAAAATGTTTTAAGAGTTGCTTCGTTCCCATTAAGTAGTGCGACTATTTTGTCGCCATTTTCAGCAGTATTTTGTTTGTTTATTAAAATCGTGTCTCCGTCATTTACACCCTCATCAATCATACTATCGCCTTGTACACGGAGAGCATACACTTCTCCCGATCTTGGAAGTATACTTTTTGGAACAGCAATAGTTTCTCTATTCTCAATTGCTTCAATTGGTTCTCCGGCTGCGATTATCCCCAAAAAGGGAATTTTTACCATTGTCTCGCGACCCCTAAGAACGACAGAGCGAGGTTGATTTCGTTCTTTATTGAGCTGACCTGCTTCCTTTAGTTTCTTTATGTAATGATGAGCAGTAGAAACAGAAGCAAGTTTGAATTTCTTCTTAATCTCGTCAAGAGAGGGGGCATAATCATGTTTGATGTGGTACCTTTTTACAAAATCAAAAACTTGCCTTTGTTTTTTTGTAATCATAATGCTATTATAGAAAGTAATTAGAAAGTGTGCAACCGTCAGTTATCCACAGAACTGGTTTAGCAAGAGTGGTCATCACTTGAAGATTTTAATCTTGGAATTTCTGCTCGCCGGGGAGAAGGTAAATCGTCAATTTTTAAGTTAAAAAGATTTTTGAAACAGCGAGATAAGAATTTCTTGATAACACAGATATGCTACAATCTCTGCTATGTATATCATCGTCGGTCTTGGAAATCCGGGAGCGGAATACGAAAAAACTCGTCATAATGTCGGGCGAATGCTTGTGGCCGATTTTTGCAAAAAAAATAAGCTCCCGGAATTTTCTTTTGACAAAAAATCAAAAGCCATGGTAACGCAGGGTAAAATTGGCGGCCAAAAAATCACCACCGTTTTACCCGAGACATTCATGAACAAGTCAGGGAACGCGGTTTCAAAGTTCGTGAAAAGCAAAAAAGCCGCTGAGATGCTTGTGGTGGTTCATGACGAGCTTGACCTGCCTCTCGGCCGAGCGAAAATTTCTTTTAATAAAAGTTCTGGCGGGCACCGAGGTGTTGAATCGGTCAAAAAGGCGATTGGGACAGAGGCCTTCACGCGAGTGCGAGTCGGAATCTCGCCTTCAACTGCCGGTGGCAAGCTGAAAAAACCGTCAGGCGAGAAAACCGTGACTGATTTTATTTTAGGCAAGCTTTCAAAGCGCGATGAGGAAGCGTTGAAAAAAATCTCAAAAAATTTTCATGAAGCATTGAATCTTCTGGTAACCGAAGGTCGCGAGCGGGCGATGAACGAGTGGAACGGGAAGCTTTAATTTTTTTTCGCGTAACAAAAACCATGTTCCGAATGGGCCAAATGGTGCCCAGAGGGACATGGTTTTTGTGTAGCGAAATAATAGCTATTTAATTTCCCTCCGCGAGCGACAGTGTCATCCTCTGCTCCTTCGGCTCAAAAAGGGTGATTTTGAACGCATAACTTTTGCCGAGAGAAAGTTTTTCGCGCATTTTTGTCTCACTGCCGAATTCGGAAATATGAACCAGACCGGCCACGCCCTCTTCTATGGAGGCCAGAGCGCCGTGTTTGTTGAATTTAATAATGACGGCTTGAACCGCATCGTCCTTTTTGAATTTCTTTTCGGCTTCAATCCACGGATTTGGACAAAGAGCTTTGATGGAGAGAGAAATCTTACCCTCCTTTATTTCTATGACCTTCGCGCGCACTTTGTCGCCGACTTTGAACATTGCTTTGATGTTGTCAACGAGGCCCCAATCAATTTCTGAAATGTGGACAAGGCCCTCAAGCTCTTCTTCAAGCTTGATAAACAAACCAAAATCAACAATGCCGGTTATTTCGCCCTCTACTTCATCGCCGACTTCATATTTGTCAATGATTTTGTCTTTGTTTTTTAATTCCGGATTCTTTTCAGAGAAAATCAGCTTGCTTTCCTTGGGTACGGCGCCGATGATTGAAACGGTGATTTTCCGGCCGATCAATTTTTTAAGTTCTTCAAGAATTCGGTCTTTGTCGCCGTCTGTAACGCGCGGATAGTGTGAAGCATTGAGCTGGGAAGCGGGCAAAAATCCGACAATCCCTTGCCAATTCATGATGAGCCCGCCCTTATTCGCGTCCTGAACCGCAAGCTCGTAAACATTTTTGTTCTTGATGGCTTCCTCGGCTTCGTTCCAAATGATGGCTTGTCTCGCTTCCTTGAGGGATATTTCAATGTAGCCCTGTTTGTTATCCACCGAAACCACCTTGCCGGCGATGCTGTCGCCGGGGTTTATTTTTTTGATGATGTCTCTGGCGTTGATATACTCCCGGCCGTAAATAATGCCGGTCCCGAACGGTGGCAAGTCAACGAAGACCGAGGCCTTATCAAGAGCGATTACCGTGCCGTCAATAACATCGCCGATAGACGGCGGGGTTTTGGTTTCGGCGAAAAATCTGCCCATCAGGGTTTCTTTTTTGAGCTGGGCTTCCCTGCTTTCTTTTTCGCCGGCCTTTGACCTTCTTGTTTCTTTTGCTGTGGTTTCTTTTACCGCGATTTCCGCTGGAGCGGCCTTTTTTTCAGCCGTTTCCTTTGTTTTTGTTATCATTTGAAATTTTGCAAAGGAAGTGTTGCGGTTCATGCTTTCGTGTCTGTCGGGCGGTCTGGACACGCAAGGTTAGCTTCCTTTTGCGTTGATAAATTCAAACCGTGTTTTTATGAGGCAAATTCCTCCTTTAAGAACGTTGTGACAGTATATTGGAAAGCGAAGTTTTGTAAAGGGTTTGTATCCGAAAAGCCCACAATATGCTTTTTGAAGCAGTTGCGTTTTCTGCGTAAAAAAGCATATTGTGGGCTTTTCGGAGAAAAAACAAAAGACGGCTGATTTCTAAAGCCCGTCGTGCTATAATGCCATCACTATGGTCATCTCATATTTCGGCGCCGAGGCCTTCAAAATTCAATTTGGCGACATTGTTATCGCCTACAACCCTGTTTCAAAAAATTCCAAACTCAAGTCCGTCAGTTTCGGCTCGGACATTGTTTTGGTCAGCTTAAATCATGAGGATATGAACGGCATTGAAAATGCTTCGCGCGGCGACAAGGCGCCTTTTGTAATAAACGGTCCGGGTGAATATGAAATCAAAGGCGTTTTTGTCCACGGTTTCCCTAGCGTCTCAAAATACGGCGGAAGGGAAGACGATAAGAAAAACGACAAAGTGAACGGCTGTGAACGGGTCAATACCATTTACACGGTCTCGCTTGAAAACATGAATTTGTGCTTTCTCGGGGCGTTAAGTTCATCGGAACTTCCAAACAATGTCGTTGAGGAACTGGAGGAGATAGACATTTTGTTTGTGCCGATTGGAGGGGGAGATGTTCTTTCGCCCGGCGAGGCCTACAAACTCGCGGTTTCTCTTGAGCCGAAAATAATTGTGCCGATGCATTATGGTATGGATGGCGGCGGGGTTACTGCGGCCACAGGCAACACTGTTCTCAGAACCTTTCTTAAGGAGGGGGGAGAAGATTCAGCCGAAAAACATGATAAACTGACGATAAAGAATAAGGACTTAGAAGGGAGAGAAGGCGACATCGTTGTCATTAACCCATCGGCGTGATGTCAAGGCAATAAATAGTCAAAAAATAGTCAAAAACGATAACTGATAAATAATAACTGATAAATAAATTAACAAACACAAAATGCACAAATTTATTGAGACATTGCGCGGGAAGTCAGAGACCTATCGGCGGGCCGTCGCGTTTGGCGTGTCACTCGCGGTAACGCTTGTAATTGTCGGCGTTTGGGTCACCACGGTTTTTCCGAACGCCGTTTCCGAACAGGCGGTTCTGGCCAAAAATTCGGTCGAAAAGACCAAAATCAAACAAGGGCCGGTGGCCACTTTTCAGCGAAATTTTGCCCAATCATTTAGCGCGATAAAAACGCAATGGAGTTCTTTCAGCGATTACCTGAAAGCAACAAATTATGAAGCCCAAAACGAACTTAAAGAGCTTCAAGTTATCTCTCTGGAACAAAAAAAAGCCGAAATGAACGGAACTTGGGACCAAATTGACGGTCAAACAAATGGGCGGAATATGCCTACAAATAAGGGTGATTCTGTGATACACTATTAGTGATGAGCGATAAGGATTCAAAAAAACCCAAGAAAGAAGGGGACGGGGTGGCTGTGCCGTCGCCTTTTTCGGCAAATGTCATAGACCGAAGCATAACGACCGAAATGAAGGAGTCGTATCTTGACTATGCCATGTCCGTTATCACCGCCCGAGCATTGCCCGATGTTCGGGACGGTCTTAAACCGGTTCATCGCCGGATTCTTTATGCCATGTTGGAAAAAGGTCTGACGGCGTCGGCAAAATTCCGAAAATCGGCGGTCGTGGTCGGCGATGTGCTCGGCAACTATCATCCGCACGGCGATGTGGCGGTTTACGATTCAATGGTCCAAATGGCTCAGGATTTCAAGATGCGCTATCCGCTTATTTTGGGTCAAGGCAACTTTGGAAATATTGACGGCGACCCGGCGGCCGCCATGCGTTATACCGAGGCCAAAATGTCTCGGCTTTCAGCGGAAATTCTCCGCGACATTGAAAAGGAGACCGTTTTATGGAGGGCAAACTATGACAGCACAAAAAAAGAACCGACTGTTTTGCCCTCGGCCATACCAAACCTTGTGCTGAACGGCACATTGGGCATTGCTGTCGGTATGGCCTCAAACATTCCGCCTCACAACTTGGGCGAAGTGTCGCAGGCCCTTTCTCATCTGATTGACCACCCCGATGCCACGACCGAGGATTTATTGGAATTTGTTCAAGGGCCGGACTTTCCGACCGGCGGTGTCGCTTTCAGCCGAAAAGACATTCATCACGCTTGCGCCACCGGCCGAGGCGGAGTGGTCGTGCGTGGCGTGGCCGAAATTGTTGAGACCAAAGCCGGAGTCAATCAGATTGTTATTTCGGCCATTCCGTATCGGGTCAACAAGTCCGATTTAATCATAAAAATCGCCGACCTTGGCCGCGAGAAAAAACTTGAAGGCATCAAAGGTCTTCGCGACGAATCAACAAAGGATATTCGCATCGTAATTGACCTTAAGGGCGGCGGTCATCCCCAGAAGGTTTTGAACGCGCTCTACAAGCACACTCAACTGGAAGAAGCTTTTCACTACAATTTGGTGGCGCTTGTTGACGGCGTGCCCCAGACGCTTTCGCTCAAAAGCATGCTTTCCGAGTTCATCGGTCACCGCAAAACGGTTGTTCGCAAGCGGACAGAATATGACCTCAAAAAGGCCATGGAACGCGAGCACATTTTACTCGGTCTGACCAAAGCTCTTGACCATATAGACAGAATAATCAAGCTCATCAAGGCCTCAAAAGACACCGCCGAAGCCCATCGGAATCTGATGAACGAGTTTAAGTTCAGCGCACTTCAAGCGACGGCGATTCTTGACATGAAGCTTCAAAAACTGGCTGGTCTTGAGCGGAAAAAACTGGAAGACGAGCTCAACGCTATTCAGCAATTCATCAAGAAGTGCAAAGAAATTCTCGGCAGTGTAAAAATAATCGTGGATATTATCAAAGCCGAGATAAAAGAAATTGCCGAGAAATACGGTGATGCCCGCCGGACGCTCATCATGAAGCAGGGGGCGAGGATTCTTTCGGTTGAGGACCTTGTTCCGGAGGAAGAAAATGCTCTGGTCTTGACCGCCGGCGGTTATGTCAAGCGCACCAAGCCCGAAGAATTCCGCAGACAAAAACGTGGCGGCGTCGGAGTCGTTGACCTTGAAACAAAAGAAGAGGACTTCGTGACTCACTTAATGATTGGCAACACTCACAGCGATGTTCTGTTTTTTACCGACAAAGGCAAGGTCTATCAGATAAAAATGTTTGAATTGCCGGAAGGCAAACGGGCGACAAGAGGCAAGTCGCTGGTCAATTTTGTGGCTCTTGAGGCCGATGAAAAAGTTACTTCAATTCTGGTTATGCCGAAAGAGATGAAGGGAGCATCAAAAGGTGGTGTTTCGGGCGGCGGATTGTCGGGTGACGACGGCAAGACAGAAAAATTGTCTCTTTTAATGATTACCAAAAATGGCGTCGGCAAAAGAGTGGCGGCGGCCAGTTTCCATGACGTTCGGCGGAGCGGTTTAATCGCCATCAAACTCAAAGCCGGCGACCAACTTGTATCGGCCTCGTTTGTCGGCAAGGGCGACAGCGCGATTCTCGTAACAAATAAGGGTCAATCAATCCGCTTCAAAGAGTCGGACATTCGGGAAATGGGCCGAGGAGCGGGCGGCGTCCGAGCGATGCGCCTCGGCAAAGGCGACAGAATCGTCGGGGCCCAGATAATTTCCAAAGAAGATAAAAATCCATCATTGCTCATAATCAGCAGTAACGGTTACGGCAAGCGGACAGAAACGGACGAGTATAAAATTCAAAAACGCGGCGGCTCGGGCATTAAGACCTCAAAAGTCACTCCAAAAACCGGTGATATAATTTCCGGCATGATTGTGACCGAGGAGACCGAAGAACTCGTCGCGATTTCTCAAAAAAGCCAAGTTATCCGGACGGGCGTGAAAGAAATTCCGCTTCTCGGCCGTTCAACTCAAGGGGTGAGGATTATGAAACTCCGCGACAAAGACCAAATCGCCTCGCTGATTTGTTTTTAATTTATCTTTCAACATTGCTCATCGGTGAGCAATGTTGAAAGATAAAATGCAACTTTGTCTCGCGCGGTGGAATACTCTTTATTGTGGAATTTTTTAGGTGTAGAATGTATGCATCATGTTCTCCGACCCTCAAAAAAATTTAGCCCAGTTTGACATCGCTCCGGGGATGAAAGTGGCCGACTTTGGTTCAGGCGCCGGGCATTACGCTCTCCTTCTTGGTCGGGCGGTCGGGCTGTCTGGTCAGGTTTTCGCTCTTGATGTTCAAAAAGACCTTTTGGTAACGCTTAAACGCGAGGCGGAAAAGGCCCATTTATTCAATATTGAAATCGTTTGGTCCGATTTTGACGGCTCGGGCGGGACAAAACTTAAAAGCGGAGTTATTGAGCGCGGTATCGTCGCTAATGTTTTGTTTCAAATTAATCATAAGGAAAATCTGGCTCGCGAAATCGCTCGAGTAATGCGCCCGGACGGCAAACTGCTCGTGATTGATTGGTTGGATTCTTTCGGCGGAATCGGGCCGGAGCCGAAATCCGTATTTTTAAAAGAAAAATGCCGAACGCTTTTTGAACAAGCCGGTTTCGGATTAGAAAAGGAAATTTCGGCCGGTTTGCACCACTACGGTTTTGTGTTCAAAAAATCTGACAATCCCAATGCAAAAAAAGTGCAGAGCATGGGGTTGGTGGATGTTAAATAGTGTAGAATATAGCAAGCGCGATAAAGGCAGGATATAAAAAAACAAAATACAAAGAGCATGAAGGGAATGAGCAAATTTCAACTGATTCTGACCGGAATTTTCGGAGCTTTCATTCTTATCGGTGTCTTGGTTTTCGCTTTTGGTCAGAGTTCAAAATCAAAAAACATCGCCACGGCGACGATTTGGGGGACGATGAGCAGTGGCATGTTTGAGAGTTTTCTCAAGGAAGCCGGTTTGGACCAGGATAAAACCGTCAAAATAACATATATTGAGAAGAGGAAGGATGCGTTTGACCAGGAATTTCTTGAGGCGTTGGCGGTGGGCAAAGGCCCAGACCTCTTCTTCTTGTCCCAAGACGGCGTGCTGAAGCATCAGGATAAAATTATTCCGATTCCGTTCACTGCCTTTCCGGAGCGTGATTTTAAGAATTCTTTTATTGAGGAAGGGGAATTGTTCATCTTCGGAGACGGTTTTCTCGGCCTGCCGTTTCTCATTGACCCGATGGTAATGTATTGGAATCGGGACATTTTTTCCAATGCCGGATTGAGCGTTCCGCCTAAATACTGGAGCGAAATTTACGGTCTTTCCGCCAGTTTGACAAAGAAGGATGCAAATCTCAACATCAATAAAAGCGTCATCGCTTTCGGCGAGTATGGCAACATCACCAATGCGAGCGAAATTCTCGGACTGCTTGTCATGCAGGCCGGGAATCCGATAACCGCCCGAAGGCCGGAAGACGGGGCGGTATATAATCTTTTCAATCAACGGCTTGAAAACACCGTTTCGCCTGCAGTTTCAGCTCTCAATTTTTATACCGAGTTTGCCAACCCGCTTAAGCCGTTTTACTCATGGAACAGAGCGCTCCCGGAATCAAAGGACTTTTTCCTGTCGGGCGACCTCGCTCTTTATTTCGGCTTTGCTTCGGAACTCTCGGATATTCGTCTCAAAAATCCCAATCTGAACTTCGCCGTCGCGCCAGTCCTGCAATCAAAGAGCTCCGAGCGAATTGTTACTTTCGGTCGGATGGCAGTGCTGGCGATTGCAAAAAATTCTGCAAATGTCGCCTCGGCTTATCAAGTGGCGTATAAACTGACGAACACTCAAAGTATTTTGGCGCTTGCTAAAGTGACAAATTTACCGCCGGTCAGGAGAGAATTACTCGCATCGCGCCCGCCGGAAGCGTTTTTGTCGGTTTTTTATGATGGCGCAATTCAGGCCAGAGGTTGGCTTTCGCCCGAGCCGGCGAGATTAGGGCTGATTTTTAAGGAAATGATTGAGTCGGTAACCGCCGGACGGGCCGGCACGGCCCAAGCGGTTTCAAAAGCGCACGAGCAACTTGATGCGGTTTTGAAACGGCCTTGAAACATATCTAAAACGGCCATATAAGCATTAACGAAGGAATTAACGAAAAATGATTAAAAACCCCATTAAAAAACTTTTAATTTTTGCCCTCACGCTTTCCTTCGTCTTTGTCGTCATCGGGTCGCCGGTTTTCTTTCCGCCGGTTTCAGTTCACGCCCAGTCCATTGGGATTCCTTGTGACGGCGGTGCTACCGACCAATGTGATTTTGACGACCTTATTCAGTTGGCCAAAAACATAATGAATTTTCTCATTCTTCTTTCTATTCCGGTTGCGACGATTGCTTTTGCCTGGGCGGGTATTCTTATGTTGACGGCACGCGGAAATGAAAGTCAGGTCGCAAAAGCCAAAGAAATCTTCACAAAAGTCCTTATCGGGTTCCTGTTTGTGTTGACGGCTTGGCTGATTGTGCAATTGATAACAGGCGCGCTTCTGAAGGAAGGTGCTTATAAGGATTTACTCAAACAGGGTTCGTCGCCGATAATGCGGGAATTCGTGTTGGACATGAGTAACATGAGTAACATGAGTAATGTAGGATAATTTAAATTTGGTACAATACACACATGATTAAACTGCGAATGACTTTAGCTGTAATGAGGTTAAACAAATGAAATATCTTTTTAGTTTAATAATGTTACTTACCCTGCCGCTTGTTAGCGTGGCCGATGGTCCTGTGGGTGGAAGCGTTGGAATAGACAATCCTCTTAAAGGTATAAACAGCATCCAAAGTTTCGTTGAAGTTGTTCTCAACAACATCGTTTTACCCATCGGTTCTGTGGTGGTTGTGCTTTTCATCATCTACACCGGCTTTCTTTTTGTTACGGCCCGAGGCAATCCTGAAAAGATTGAAAGCGCCAAACGGACTCTGCTTTGGGTGGTAATCGGTACGGCGATTCTCCTTGGTTCGGTAGTGATTTCCGCGGCCATTACAGGTACGCTTTGCGAAATCGCGCCAAATCTTCCGGTGTGTTCTTCGGCGCAGTCACCTGCGCCTCCAGACCGGGATCCTCTAATCAGATGAAGATCTTAATATTAATTATTCTTGTTTCTGTCACGGCCATTTCTCTGCCGTTCACGGCTTCGGCGGCGGTTTGCCCCGCGGGGGGAACGCCGGAGGACTTCAACGGTATTGTCTGCATTTTAATAGATTTGGTAACGACCGCCATACCGGTTGTGGCCGGTTTAGCTCTCGTTGTTTTCTTCTGGGGTCTGGCTAAATTTATCTTGAAGGCGGGGGATGAAAAGGGGAGAGAAGAAGGCAAGCAAGTCATGAAATGGGGAATCGTGGCGCTTTTTGTGCTGGTTTCTGTCTGGGGCATCATCTTTTTCCTGACCAATGACATCCTCGGTCTGCCCACGCCCGGCGTGCCGCGGTTGCCAACTGGCGCGGTTGCCAACCTGATTTTTGTGAGCTAGTATTATTCAAGATGTTTTTATGACTTGATTAATTTGCTAAACTAAAGTAAAACATGAATCCAAAATTTAAATTATTATACCCAGCCATTCTTTTGTTTGTTTTTGTCCCCACCACATTATTCGCGGCGTCGTCATATCCAGTGCTTACTAAAACAACGGGAATTGTCCAAGGAATTGGCGGTGTGATCAGGTTATTGATTCCCGTCGTAGCCGGTCTTGCCCTGCTCTACTTTTTCTGGGGTTTGGCGAAATTTATTTTGCATTCCGACAACGAGGAAGCCATAAAAGAAGGTAAGAAGGTCATGATGTGGGGGATTGTTGCGTTGTTCGTGCTGGTTTCCATTTGGGGGATTATTCGGTATATGCGCACAGAAGTTGGCGTGGATTACGTGGATCAAAGTTGGGTTCCCGGTTTTGGTACAAATGAACCACCTGAACCACCTTATCGTCCTCCGCCATATGGACCACAACCCTAATTGAAATTTTAAGGACAAAATACTGTTACGAAATCTATGCCCATAAAAAAAATTATTCCATTGTTTTTCGGTATTTTGGCGGTGCCGATACCGGTTCTTGCACAAGCAGACGGCGTTAAGGGAATCATTCAGAGCATTGGCGGAATGATTTCTTTGCTCATTCCAATTACAGCCGGCCTTGCTCTTGTTTTTTTCTTTTGGGGTTTGGCTAAATTTATCCTGCATGCCGGAAGTGAAGAGGGTCGGAAAGAGGGTGTGCAGGTCATGAAATGGGGTATTGTCGCTCTTTTTGTTATCGTGTCCATTTGGGGAATCGTTCTGTTCTTGAGAAGCGAGTTCGGGATTGCGGATATCGCTAATTTGCGGGTGTGAAATATGCCGGTATAACCCCATGAGTTTGTGAACAGCCGTATTGTTCCGATTTTCCGGCAATGGTATCATAAGACCGTCGTAGATTTTAAAAAATCGCGGAAAGCATTAAAAATTTATCAGTTTGTCATAAAAATAAATGAAAAAATTTGTTATTGGCGCCTTGCTCTTTATTCCGGTGTTTGCGTTTGCCCAGTCATTGGGGAATGTTGAACAGCTTACTTTGTCCGTTAGGAAGATAGTTGATATTCTCATTCCGCTTGTCGCCGCTCTCGCTCTGCTTTACTTTTTTTGGGGACTGGCAAGGTTCATTCTCGCGTCCGGCGACGAAGAAAAACGAGCAAGCGGTAAACACATCATGATTTGGGGCATTGTCGCTCTGTTTATAATCGTATCTGTTTGGGGTTTGGTTCGCTTTATCGGCGAGGCGATTGGTATCCGTCCCGACGGCAGTAATCAAGCGATTCCGGGAGGCGGAATCTAGTGGTTTGGGAACCAGCGTTTTTTTTAGACGACTAGGCGATTTTTCTTCCCCGATATTCTTCAATGGAGTCCCTCAACATTAATGAACATTAATTCACTTTTGGGCAAGGTGAACGAGTTTATTCTTAACCCGCTCATCATCTTGCTGTTTGTCGTGGCTCTCATCGTTTTCTTTTGGGGGCTTGTTGAATTTATCTCCAAAGCAGGCAGTGAGGAAGGTCGCGAAACCGGCAAGCGCAACATGGTGTGGGGGGTTGTCGGAATGTTTATTATGGTGGCCGTTTACGGCATCATCAAATTAATTTTGGCGACTTTCGGAGTTCCTCTGCCGCCTTATTTGTTTTTTTAGAGCTAAACAGAGGATATTGGCAAAATTTAAGCAGAAGAATCAGACAAAAGAAAACGGGAACCAGTGGTGGTTCCCGTGATTGGGCTCTCCTTGACTCGTAGAGCACTACTTTGGTACGAGTGTTATTGTGACGTTGACATCGCGGTTTTCGGCTGACATGAAGCGAATGACTCTAGTGTTGCGCCCGTAGTCGGTCAGTTTTCCTGGTCCATCTTCGCGAACTGGGCCATTGTCTGCCACAAACTTCACTTCACCATCCAGCGCAATCCAGTGTTTCCAACCGTCCATCGGAATTTCTTGCTCTGCTGACCAAACCCCAGGTTTGGCCACCACAATGATTTTCTTGCTGAACGTGTCTTGTTTGGCCTGGACGAGTTGGGCTTGTTTTTTGGTTGCTCTCGCATCCTTTTCCGATGCCGTTTCCTGGGTTTGCTGTTTCCGCCAGTCGGTTATTCCATATAACTCAAGTGTGGCAACACTCAGCAGGATGATAACCACAAAGGCGGTGTAGTGAAGAATCTTTCTCCCAAGGGAGAGTTTTTTCCCGGTTTCTCCGCCAATCACTGAAGGAGTTCCGCTCGAATCTTGTCGCTCGCCATTCTTAGCGGAATTCACATATCTCTGAATGCCCAGAACTACCAGCCAGACCACAAATATTCCAGCCGTCACCAACGCAAAGGTTTTTCCACTTTTGAAGGCAGGTGGTGGAATTTCTTGAACAATCCAAAAACATCCCAACAACCCGATCACGACTGGAAAAAGTAATTTCCATCTCAACCTGAGAAACTCCTTCAGTGCAAATTGTGTATTTGGTAACACGATAAACTCCTTTCGTTGTGAGTGAACTTTCTGCAACTATTTTATCATGTGTCTGTGGTTTGTCAACTAATTTAATTCGTAATTTTTGTCCGATTCATTGATTGGAATACATGAAAAAAGAGCCAGCCCGAGGGCTAGCTCTTGTCTGCGTCGCTGTGACTCTATAGTTTCAAGCTGAACCTTGTGTCGGCTTGCTTGCCTTTGATGTAGGTGTTCGGGATGGACGCATCCCGCCTTCCTTTGGCTCATCGCTATCAACGTTGATTGTCGGTGTCAAGCCGTTTCCAGCCAAAACTCTAAGAGATCCTTGCCCAAGGTTGCGGCTGACGATTTGTGCAGACACTATTCTTGCGGTTTCCGGTTCCATTTTACCGTAGGCCCTTCCCAACTGCCTGATTTCTGCAGTGGCACCAGCGGTCCGCAATCCCGCCGCTTTTCCATCTCGTTTGGCTTTTTCGACGTCGGCGTCGCCTCTGAGAATTGCAAGTTCTCTGGCCTTGGTTGCGTCCTGGACGTCTTTCTCACCTTTGGCCGGACTGAATTCTTCAACCCACGCATCGAGAATCACAATGCCAAAGTCCGCGATGATTCCTCCGGGTGAATTCAGTGTCGGTCGCGTATTGAGTTCCTTTACGAATGTAGAGAAAGGAGAATCTTTGCCTTTGCCGATAGCGACAAACTCAGTGTAGGTTCTTGATCTCAAAAAATCAATAACGCAACCGCTTACCACAGTTTCAAGAATACTGAAGAACTTTCCCCTGTACAAGAAGACGGGGATATATGGATCTACAATCTGGAAAATCACCTGGACAATGACATCGGTCGTAAACCTGTCACTGGTTTCCACACTTCCAAAAAAGTATGGACGAGGGAATCTGAAAAAAAGATTGTCAACCTTTACCGGGTCCTTCTCGTGTTCGATCCTTGCGCGAAGTGGTGTGTCATCTGGAATGTCACCCCTTGTTCTGAGTCTTTCCTTGGTGATTTCAAACTTATGAATTCTAACCCAAGGATAAAACAAACTCACCCAGTAAAACCCCCATCGCTCGCGTAGTTGTCGAGCTAGCCATGATTCCTCCGCAATTTCATCAGAGGTTTCTGGGATCTCATCAGATCTCGTTGCATCTCCTTCTACCTTAAGCGGTTTGATTTTCCCGCTTTTGGTGAGCGCAAAACCGTCAACATTCACGAATGTTTTGACCAGTTTTCCACCGGCCACAACAAACTCAATCGTGCCCTCGTCCACAAAAGTTGCCTGTTGCTTGTTTTTCGCCGCGCCGTAGAGAAGAAGGACCAAAACTCCAAATGACAATGCCAAGAACATCAATCCTACAATGATCCACATGTTTTCATTCTCCCTTTGTTTGTAAGGAACAAAATCCCGAAATGGGACGAACTAACTGTGTCTGTGCGGACTCTATCAGATTTGTATAGAAAGTCAAGACAGCACAAAAAATCCGATGTCAAAAAGCACTAATATTTTGCCCTCGGCAGGAATCGAACCTGCATCTTGAGCTCCGGAGGCTCACGCTCTATCCATTGAGCTACGAGGACTTTTTGGCTTGTTCTGCCGCGTTCACAATGTGCTTCGCGCGAAACATACAATTATAACACCCTCAATGCATCAATCATTCTTGTCACACCTATTCCCCCACCAGAGCGAGGGAAAAATTTAAGCGAGAAAAACTCGTTCAGTTCTTTTTCCACTCTTTCTTTGCTGAAAAGGTCAAAAAGTTTTCGGGCGTATTTTCCTTCACTAATTGTGTAAAATTCGTTTTCCATTTCTTCAACATTATTACTTCTTTCGGCGCTACCTATCGTCTCTTTACCGCTAAGAATCACATCGATTTTGTGAGAGTGGTCTTTTCCGTTTTTCCTCATGTTCCAAAATGGAGAAGTTCTGGTCGGGAAGTTTTTGCAAAATACTACTGGTCCAAAATCTCTTTGCATTGCTGATTCATGAGTATGAGTGAGTGAATCAGTTTTATAGTATTCACCAAGTTCATCATAAGTTTTTTTGTGGTAACTTTTCTTATCACCAAATCCCAGATGCTCTAACAATTCATTTTCAAATTTCTCAAGGTCATCAATATTACCCTTCAGTTCAAACTCAAACATCGGGAATATAATCTTGTGTCTTCCGGGGACAGGATTTTGTTCATTTCTATAGCTTGTTGAGACACAAAAAACGCCTGGGAGAACTGGATTTGTGAGAAGTTCATATTCAAGCCACATTTGACCGGTTTGTGGTAACGGCCATTTTTGTCCCGCATATTCATAAGTTGCAACAGTATCTGGGTCTTCACATGCCGCAAGAATACTCAACCGATCTTGAGTGTGCACTTCTCGAAACTTTTTCTTGAGACAAAAATTTCGCATTTCATTTATAACTTTGCTAAAAGCTCGCGTATCTTTTTCACCGATATAATTGTGAATCATATATTTTTAATTAAACTAGTAAGCATTAAAAAACCCCTCATTACGAGGGGTTTTTTAATGAGCGCGAAGGAATTGATAAAGCAAACTTCCTAGTCCTCTGTTTCATCTCTAATCTACACATTGTGGGCTATTTTACCACTTGAAAATACTTCGGCAACAAACTTATCCACAGCCATGCGCCGTCTGCTTGAATCCACCGAAAAAACCTTTGAGTTCTGTTCTGGTGCCGAGGAGAGGACTTGAACCCCCATGGATTACTCCGCTTGCTCCTAAGGCAAGTGCGTCTGCCAATTTCGCCACCTCGGCATGTTAATTAATTTTACCGCACGAAGGACACAAACAATAATTCTGCATGGGCCAAAGGGTGCCCAAAAGAATTGTTATTTGAATCCTCCTTGTCCGCCCAGTAGGATTTGAACCTACGACCTTCTCCTTAAGAGGGAGCAGCTCTACCAACTGAGCTATGGGCGGGATGTAAATGAATGAATCAAGAATAAATGATTATTGAAACAATTTCAATTTTAGAAAAAATGAAACCTCCAAGTAGAAACAAGTTCTGCGAAGGTTTTGGTTAGTTTACGATCATTGGTGCCCAGGGTGGGAATCGAACCCACAAGGCCTTGCGGCCACAAAATTTTAAGTCTTGCGCGTATACCAGTTCCGCCACCCGGGCTCAAATTTTCTTTTTACGCTTTCGATGCGTAAGTTTTAGACTGTGACAATTTGGACACAGAACCCTCAGGTTTTCCAACCTGTTATCTCTATTGTTACCGTTAATGTGATCAAGTTCAAGTGGTAGCCGACCATCTTCAGAAAACATTGCCCATCTGCACTCTTCGCAAGAAGGGCTCTTTATCTTTTCTTTGAAAAGACGCTGTTTTAATTTATTGCGGCTAGCAAGGAGCGCCGCGAATGAGTACTCTCATTCATGGCGTCCGAGCGAAGACGCAATATAGGGTTTAATACCCCGCGGCTTGCCCCGCGGTGGAATACCCTTTATAGCTTTGAAAACTGCTGTCGGACACTTGTAGATTCCTTGGTAGCGTTCATTAACTGTTCCTTTGTCCAGCTTTTCATTCTCTCCATTCCGGTATTGTATCAAAAGGTAGAGAGGTAAAAAAGAAACCGTTAACGAGTCTACCATTGAGTATCTTTATGACTTCGCTCGAACCTACTTTATCAAAAATTCGTGAGAAAAAC
>ERZ1292623.2396-Hain-H51-01um-R1-2396-length-16858-cov-8_pt1 | contig 16858 bp, 18 predicted proteins | sample MGYA00564398_ERZ1292623 | MGnify/ENA primary metagenome ERZ1292623 (study PRJEB36523, sample SAMEA6512633) | groundwater metagenome | collected 2019-01-07 | study: AquaDiva: Metagenomics assemblies of 32 groundwater samples | reverse complement strand
GGCTAAAAATGATTAGTTCTAAAAAACAACTAGAAGTTTCTTTATCAAAACTAAACCAAGTAATCTCTCCTAAAGTTGAACTGGAACAATATTCAACACCCAGCAATATTGCCGCAGAAGTTTTATGGTCTGCTTATATGAACAATGATATAAAAAATAAAATCGTTGCAGATCTTGGCTGTGGTAATGGCATTTTAGGAATTGGCGCTTCATTGTTAGGAGCAAAAAAACTCTTCTTTTTAGATTCAGATCCAACTAGTTTGCTTATAGCTAAGAAAAACCTTAACTCATTAAATTTATCAAATGCCATATTTTTAAGAGAGGATGTAAGGAATTTCAAAAATAAAGTAGATACAGTAATACAGAACCCGCCCTTCGGTGTTCAGAACGAACATGCAGATAGGGAATTTTTATTAAGAGCCATTGAGATTTCAAATAAGATCTATTCTTTCCATAAAATAGAATCAAAATCCTTCATAGAGGCGATAATAAGAAACACACAGTTTAAACTAAAAGAAGTGCTAATGTTTGATTTTCCACTAAAGAAATCACAGGAGTTTCATGAAAAGAAATTGTACTTGGTTAAAGTAGGCTGCTTTATACTTAAAAAAGGGTAATAGAAACCTTTAAAAAACTAGTTAATCAGAAAATTTAATATGGAAATAGAAGTATTAGAATCAGACAAAAACCGGCTCAAATTCAAAATAAGAGGGGAAACGCACACTTTTTGTAATATCTTAAATGAAGAGCTATGGAACGACAAGGAAGTTAAAGCCGCAGGCTACAGAATTGAACAAGCCCTAGAAGACGAGCCAATATTTATCCTAGAAACAGATTCAAAGGATCCAAAAAAAGTATTATCGGATGCAGTTTCAAGACTAAGAAAACAATTCAAAGAATTTGAGTCAAAAATAAATAAGTTAATAAAATAAGCTTAGATATTCATTCTTTTTATAAGTTCTGTTGACAAAATCCTCTTTTTTTCGTTAGATAAAGAAAAAAGAGTTTTCTTCACCATTTTTTCAGAGATAGTAAAAATATAATTAAGCTTAATCACGCTCTCTTTTACAGCTCCCTCCTTTTTTGTTAATGGAATGCCTTTCATTTCTGTATTACTAGTAATACCAGCAACCACAATATTTCCATATTCCTCAAAAAGAACTACTGCCGGTCTAGTTTTTATTTCAGGGGTATCTGTAAATTGCACTTCAACTAGAATTACTGTTCCAAAACTATACACTTTCCCAGGCCTCATCTTCTTTGGTACTCCAAAGTTCTTTCATCTTCGGTTGCTGGATTTTATGTAAAAACTCATCGTACTGGTTCATTTTCTTAGCATTAGTAAATATATACGCCATTTTTTTTAAAAGTTCATTATATGTTTGTCTAGGATATTCCTTTGTCTTCTTTAGCAGGATTATGGTTTCTTTATTCAATAAAATAGTAGATTGCCTATTCATATATAATCACCTATATATTAACTATATATTAACTATATAAATCTTTTGATTTATAGATTAGGATTTCAACAAAACAAACATTTATAATATCTTTTATTTTTTCTAAAATCATGTCAACTTTTAGAAAAGTTTGGAACTTTATCTGGCATGAGGATTCTATCTTATCTTGGATTGTAAATATTATCTTGGCTTTGGTAATTGTCAAATTCTTAATCTACCCTGGATTAGGTTTGCTTTTTAATACAAATTACCCATTAGTCGCAGTTGTTTCTGGTTCTATGGAACATGATCAAGGAAATTTTGATGAATGGTGGTCTATAAATGGCAAATGGTACGAAAAAAATAATATTACAAAAGAACAATTTGAAAAATTTCGTTTTAAAAATGGTTTTAACAAAGGGGATATTATGATATTATTTGGTTCTAAAAATATCAAAGTCGGCGATGTAATTGTTTATACTGGTGTTAATACTTATCCGATAATTCATAGGGTTGTAAAAATAAATGATGACTCCTCTTTTGTTATGAAAGGGGATCATAACTCAGACAAAGATCCTTCTTTAGTAAGTTCCTCTGTTGGAAAAGCAGTTATAAGAATACCATTATTAGGTTACATAAAAATCTTGTTTATGGATTATATTTTTAATCCAATCCTAAAACCAGCTATATCTTTTACCATAGGAATATTTAAATAACCCTAATTTAATATAAAAGGAAAAATTTCAAGTGGGTGATTAAACTGTTTTGTGCTAAGTGTGGTTCAATAATGTTGCCTAAAAAAAGTGGCAAAAAAACAATACTTGCCTGTTCCTGTGGTTATAAAGAAAAGAACAATAAATCTTTTGTTATAAAAGAGGAGATAAAGGAAGATCAAAAAGATAAAATAGAAGTAGTTGATAAAAAGATCGAAACTTTGCCTAAAACAAAAGAAGAATGCCCAAAATGCAAGAATTCAGATGCTTATTATTGGTTAGTTCAAACAAGGGCAGCAGATGAAGCCCCAACAAGATTCTTTAAGTGCACTAAATGCAATCATACTTGGAGAAGATATTAGTTTTATAAATTCGAGCCCAAAACTGTCCATAATTTATACATCCTAATAACAATAATAATTAAAAATATTAAAATGAGAAAGATAGTATGGATGATACTATTCCTTTTTATAGGGGACATGAAGGTTTTAAAGAAGTTCTCGCAGATAAAAGACTTTCTCTTCCAGGAAGAGCTATAAGAGTCTATAATTATAGTGGTCCTTCAGGTAATGAGAAATTGTATGTAATCGGAACCAAAGGACAATTATTTGAGGTTGCAACAGGAAAGAAAGTTGAAGCAAAAGATGTTTTTTCTAAAATGGTTGCACCTGATGGATGGAGTGTTGAAGGACTTGAGTTAGCTCTCCTTCCTGAAGAAGAGTTGAACAAAATTTTGAGTGATCATAAATTATGAGACAAAAATGGGTGCTATATTTATAAATTAATATTTTAATCATTATAACAATGGAATTTCTTTTTCCTCATGAAGAGCCCAGAAAAGTACAAAAAGCCCTAATGCAGCAAATATATTCTTGTATTGAAAATAAGCAAAATTTACTGGCTCATGCTCCGACTGGTTTAGGAAAAACGGCCGCTTTCATTTCTCCTGCATTATCATATGCAATAAAAAACGAAAAAACTTTATTTTTCCTAACACCAAGACACTCTCAGCACCATATTGTAATAGAAACAACCAAGAAGATCCAAAAAAAATTTAATACGGATTTTAAAGTTGTTGATTTCATAGGAAAAAAACATATGTGCCTACAACCCGGAGTGGAGATCTTGTCTAATTCAGAATTTCATGAATATTGCAGGGAATTAAGAAAAAAAGACAATTGTGAATTTTACTTGAATTTAAAATCAAAACCAATAAGAAACTTGTGCTTGTCAGAAATAAAAGAACCCTTGCATGTAGAAGAACTAGTTACTCATTGTTCAAAACATAATCTCTGTCCTTATGAAATAGCAGCATTATTAGGTAAAAAAGCAAAAGTAATAATAGCAGACTATTATCATATTTTATCACCGACAACAAGACAATCCTTATTTAATAGATTGCAATTAGATTTATCAAACTGTATTATCTATTTTGATGAAGCCCATAATCTGCCTGATAGATGTAGAGACTTATTAACAACTAATATTTCCTCAATAACATTAGATTACGCTCTAAAAGAAAACAAATCTTTTAAATTTAGTTTTGAAGACGATTTATTAAACATTCAGAATAACCTGTCTCACTTGTCAAAATTAATACCAATAGAAAAACAAGAAGCTTTGGTAAAGAAAGAAGATTTTATTGTTAACTTAGATCTAATAGAAGATTTAAAATGGGCAGCAGATGAAGTAAGAGATAAACAAAAGCGTTCTTCTCTGGGTTCAGTAGCTGGTTTTTTAGAATCATGGCAAGGCCCAGATAAATCATTCATAAGAGTAATTTCAAATGGCTTCACAAAAATAGGAAGGCCTTATATTAGTTTATCCTATCGTTGCCTGGATCCCTCTTTATTGATCTCTCAATTAAACGCCCATTCATTAATATTCATGTCCGGAACATTATCTCCAACAGAGATGTACTTGGATTTACTAGGTCTAGATAAAAATAAAACAGTAAGCACAGAATTCTCAAATCCATTTCCTAAACAAAACAGGTTAAATTTAATAGTGCCAACAGTAACAACAAAATTCACAAAAAGAGATGAAACAATGTATAAAAAAATATCTAAATTATGTTCAGAAATTTCAAATTCAGTTCCAGGAAATACCGCAATATTTTTTCCATCTTATGATTTGTTAAATAAAGTGAATTTAACTTTCTTAAATGAATCAGAAAAAACTGTTTTCATAGAAAAACCAGGATTAACAAAACAAGAAAGGCAGGAGATGATTGATAAATTTAAATCTTATAATAAAGCAGGTGCGGTTTTATTAGGCGCGGCTTCTGGTTCCTTTGGTGAAGGAATTGACTTGCCAGGTGATTTTTTGAAATGTGTTATCGTAGTAGGTTTGCCATTAGCAAAGCCGGATTTGGAAACACAAGAACTGATTAATTACTATGATTCTCTATTTGCAAAAGGATGGGATTATGCATATATTTATCCAGCAATAATAAAATCATTGCAAAATGCTGGTCGTTGCATAAGATCTGAAACAGATAAGGGTTGTATTATTTTTCTAGACGAAAGATATTCTTGGCAGAGTTATAAAAAATGTTTTCCATCAGATGCTAATTTTGAAACAACAAAAATTCCAGTTCCAAGAATAAAAGAATTTTTTGAAAATAATAAGTAATCTGAATATAGTTTTATGAAAACATAAGATTTATATACATAATATAATGTATCTATATACATAATGAAAACCGAAAAGAAGATAATCAGCTTGTTTATTAAAGAAAAAAGACCAAAAACCATCAGGGAAATTGCCAAGAAAATAAAAGCAGATTACAAGATAACACATATAGCAGTCCAAAGGCTTCTTAATAAGGGAATCTTACTGGCAGAAACCATTGGCAAAAGTACATTATGTAGATTAAATGCCATTTATTATGGAATTGAAATTTATGAAGCTGAAAATAAAAAAAGAGAAGATTTGCTTAAAAATAAGAATATAAAGCAGTTGTATAAAGAGGTGATGAAAAAAGTAAAAACCTCCTTTTTCATGTTTATCATTTTTGGGTCATTTGCAAAAGGAAAGCAAGCTAAGAATTCTGATATTGATATAATGTTTGTCTCTAATGAGAAAAATTTTGATGAAAAGATACATAATGTTTTTTCGTTGCTGCCTATCAAAACACATTATCTGGTATTTATAGAAGAGGAGTTTATTAGAATGAAAAATTCTAAAGAATCAAATGTAGTTCAAGAGGCAATAGAAAACAATATAATTCTATATGGAATAGAAAATTATTATAGGTTGAAAAATGCTTGATGAAAAAAGAATTAAGGAAGCAGAATCAAATGTAAAACAATATATTCTTGAAGGTTTGCTTAAAAATCAGAAGAATGAGACAGCAAAACAAATGTATATTGAAAATAGCGATTTATCTTTAGAAACTGCACAGAAATTACTTTCTTTAGAAACAGAAGAATATAAGCCATATCTCTGGATTCTAGTCTCTTCTTATTACACCATGTATTATATTGCAAATGCAGTTCTTTTAAATATTGGTTATAAAGTTGGAGAAAAAATAAGTCATAAGGTAACAAGCGATGCGCTTATTGTATTCGTAAGAAATAAATTAAAAAAAGGATTGATTGAAGAGTATGAAAATATAAAAGATGATGCCATAGAATTAATTTCCTCAAAGGCAGATTCATTATTACAATCTTTTGATTTCGAAAGAGAAAAACGCTCTAAATTTCAATATAAGATGGATGAAGAAATAAAGAAATCTAAAGCCTTAACTTCTTTAGATAGAGCAAAAGAGTTTATATTTGAATTGAAGAAATTGTTGTAATTTTGAAACAACTAAAATCCCGGTTTCAAGAATAAAAGAGTTTTTTGAAAATACTTAATCCAATGGATTTTTCTCTTTTTTCTCTACCTTCTTCTCTTCAGCTGGTAAAGACTCGCTTTTCTCTTTGAATTCTAATTCTTTTGCAGCAAAAGTGCTTGGAACATCTATGTAATATTTCCCATCTTCCAATTTATATACTAAAGGTTTTCCTTGAAATAAATCAACCAAGTCAATCTCAAACTTTCCAGGTTTTAAAACTCGTATGTTTTCTAAATTTAGAACAATGGGCTTGTCTTCCTCAAATTTATCTCCTATAATATCAATAACATCTTTTTCCATCTCATCCACTTCTTCTCTTGATAGATTGGTAGTTATCTCTTCAGCTTTTTTAATAGACTCTTTTTTAACATAAAAGAAAAACCTTCCACCGCAGTTATCACACCCTTTAAGTATCTGGCTACTCCCATCTTCATAAAAAGTCTTACATCTAACACATTGATGTGCCATATCTTATCTTTATTTTTTATAATTTATAAAGATTTATATGTTTTTTTAACCTAAATAAAACCATTTTTAATTTGTAAAAAAGTTAATAAACCAAAAGAGAGCTTATTTTAAGAATGAAAAGAGGAATATCGCTATTCTTGGTAGTTTTAATTATGTTAACAAGTTTAAACTCTAATTTTGTTATATCTCAAGATAATGAAGAAAAAAAGATTATTTTATTGCCAAGATGTAATGACCCTACCGCAACTATAATAAAGAATATACCGGGAATTAGTTCTATAAGATACAACTCTCCCTTGGACAGTAATGAAATTACATTTGAAATTCCATTTCTTTTAGTATATGGTGAAATATCAGAAGAAGGAACTGGTACAGCTAATTTTTTAGATTACGATAAAATAGAAAATGAAAATGCAATTCTAGTACATACTGAAAATAACGGCGATAAGATAGTTTATTTAATTTTAGATCCTAATTCTGATTGTCCTATTGAAGAACAACAAGAACCAGGACGAGGAAGTAAATTGCAAGAAGAAAAAGTGATACCAGAACAAGAAACAGATAAGACAGAACAGAGAGCCTCGATAATTGAATCTAGTTCTAAAGTGATAGCTATATGGATAATTAATCCAATTACTCGATTTTTCCAAACTATTCAAAATCTTATTAATGGATTCCTTAATAACTTCTTAAACCCCATACTCAAAACATATTTTGATCTTGAATTACCGCTTCTAGGCGAACAACCAACAACAGAAAATGAAAAAGAGTATTTTTGCCAAGCTTTTAATAATCCGCATGTTAGAGATGCTTTAACTCTATGGTGTGATGATCTTTCAACTGACGCAGTAGAAAATATATTTAGTCCAGATGAATCTATTGTATGGCCACAATGTACTAATTGCAACTCACTTCGCCCACAAGTTGGTATTCCACCTAGTAGTCCAATTATTGAAGATACTACAACACCCTACAATATTGATTGCTGGAATTCAATATACGATAATGGTTATGTTTTTTCTGGAGAAATATCAAGTGATCCAGAGGATTGTAATGCGTTAGGCGGAACACTTGGCGGCAATCACTGTCAGTTAAGAAGAGATTCGCCATATTATTCATTGTCTGAAAACAATGGTGTTGTAATTTGTATCCTAAAACAAAACACCAGAGCTAAAGGAAGATCAACTGCAAGTGAAATAGCTGCTGATATTGTACCAAATACATGCACTAGACCAGCAGTAATAAAAAAACAAAGCAAACAAAGCACCAGAATAAAATTCTTAGAGATTGAAGTTACAAAAGAAGAAGTATTTGAGAGGGCAACATCAGAATTAGTTGGATTAGGTATAGAAAACAGTAATCCCTGTTCACAACCATCAACACAACCAGCAGAGGAAGAATATTACTGTTCTGGAAGAACAGACCTTGGTAATTTTGAATCAGAGTCAAAAAAAGTAAGTGAAATTAGGATTTATAAGAAAAATAGTAATGGGCAACAATATGAAGTAGCTAAATATGAGGATGTTTGTACTAATGAAAATCCTGCTGGAAGCGAATATATAATTGGTATGGATAGTGAAGTTTATTGTATAACCAACAACCCAGTTAAACGTCTTGAAGGCGGGACAGGGAAAGGACAGATTTTGGGATATACAGAAGGGAGTCCTTGTCTAAACAGTCCAACTGGTTGGGGAGTTTGTAATGCTGATAGTGGGAAATATTGTACTGAAAGGCCAAAAGAATACCCACAATTACCAATTGATTTTAGGGGTTTAATACCAAACACATATACTTGTAATCCCGTTCTAGTCTTTGGCGAAGACATAAGTTTAATAAATGAAAATTGTATACCTCCATTTGATGAAAGCGGTTTATTTACTGCTGGAGCATTTACTACTGTTGGAAGAAGAGCCAACGATTGTTTAAAGTCAGATAATGCAAAGAAATGGTTAAAATCAAAAAAAGAAGAGCTAAAGAACGTAGGGGTAATTATTGATGATACAGGTAACATGGTTGAGGTTAATCCGCCTTTTCCATCAGCATCAGAACGTTGGGGGATTGGTTGGTATGATCCATTTAAAAGGTGTTTTCTTCAAAATTTAGCAAATGCTTATAGATGGACTGTTAAATACTGTAAGGATCATTCAGGTGTTTGTCCTCCTCCTCATGATTTTACACCGAGAGAGACATAACAAACACAACCTGCCACACCACCTGTAGAAGGTTATCATATACCATAAATTTAATAATTATATCAGATTTTCCATCTTATAATTTAAGTTTTTAAACTATATTTCCCCTAATAACAATCTTTTTAAATTTCCTTCTTATAACAAAAGAGATGAAATTAACTTTAACAGAATCTAAATATCTAACAGAGAGCATTTCTATAATTTCAGAATTAATGAACGAAGTAACATTAAAAGTACAAAAAGATAAAATAAATATCATAGCAATGGATCCAGCAAATGTTGCAATGGTTTCTTTTACTTTATTATCCTCAGCATTTGCAGATTACGAATTGCCAAAAGAAAAAGAACTAGCAGTTAACTTAGAAGCATTCAGGCAAGTTCTTAAAAGAGCAAAGCCAACAGATACAATAATTTTGTCATTAGATGAAGAGAAAAACAGGTTAAAAATAAAAATTGTTGGAACGTCAACTAGAACCTTTAATTTATCTTTATTAAGATTAGAAGAAAAAGAGCAAAGAATTCCAGATTTAAAGTTCCTAACTAAGATATTAATAGCAACAACAGATTTTAATGAAGCGATCGAAGATATGTCAATCATAGGAGATTCGGTTTCGCTAACAGCAGAAAAAGAAAAATTCTTAATAAGCTCAGAATCACATTTACATTCTGCAAAGGCAGAATTCCCAACAGATGAAAGTCTAAGTATAGAACTAAATTCAGAACCAGTAACGTCAAAATACTCAATCGAATATTTAAAGAAGATGATTAAAGCTTCTAAATTATCTAATCAATTAGTATTACAGTTCAGCAAGGACTATCCTTTAAAACTAGACTATTCTGTAAAAGACAGGATGAAATTAGAATTCATTCTTGCTCCTAGAATTAGTGATTAATTTTGTTTATATATTATGAACAATATGTTTCTATAAAATAAACAAAGTTTTATATTACTTATAAAAGTAACGATAATTATTTAAATAAGTAACTATTACTTAGCAGGATGATATCAAATGAAAAAATAAAGATTTTAGAAGTTTGGGAAAAAAACCCCTTTGCTGGCTTCACTATTTCTGAAATTATGATCATCTCAAAAAAAAGAACAAAAACCTGGGTCTTTAATAGTTTAAAACACCTAACTAAACACAGAATTTTAAACTCAAAAAGGAGAGGCAATCTTGATGTTTATAGCTTAAATCTTAGCAATCCAATCTTAATCCAATTATTACAATATTTAGAAGCACAAAAGAATATCAACTTTGTAAAGCTAGACCTTATTTCAGAAATAATAGAAAAAATAACCACAAAAAACTACTCTCTTCTGGTTTTTGGAAGTTATGCAGATAATAAACAAACAAAGAATTCTGATTTAGATATATGTTTTTTAATAGAAAACAAAGGAGCTGGAAAAAAAATCAAACCTCATGTTAATGATGTAAAACTTAATTTTCTTACAAAGATAGATGAACATTATATAACTTTCAAGGAATTTATAAAGATGCTTTTAAGAGATGAAGAAAATTTAGGAAAACAGATATTTAGAAAACACAAAATCTTTTATAATCCAGATATCTATTATCAACTAATAAAACAAGCACAAAAAAATGGGTTTAGACCATAAAGAGAGGTTATATTTAGATAGAGCAAAAAATGAGCTCGATCTAGCAAAAGCAATTTTAAAAATTTCAACAAATAGTAAAATAAAATCAGAATTTGAACTAAAAGAAGATTCTACCTTTTTTAGTAATGTAATAGCAAATTCCTATTATTGTATTTTTTATTCAGCAAAAGCTTTATTACAAACCAAAGGAATAACAACAGGGTCTCCAGATGAACATAAAAAAACACTAGAAGAATTTGAAAAATTAACCCTTTCTGGTGAAATCGATGTTGAACTACTTAAGATTTATAAATCAATTGTCATAAAAGCCGATGAACTACTGGGCATTTTTAGAAAAGAAAAGTCAAAAAGAGGAAAATTTACATACAAGACCTTGCCTCAAGCTAACCTAGAACCTGCACGAGAAAGTCTAGAAAATGCCGAAAAGTTTTTTAAAAACATAAATTTAATATGTAAAGAAAAAAAGGAGATAGAAGAATAAATATTGATAGGTTCAAATTAATATTCGAGAAAAAAATGAAAAAGAGGTTTCTTAAAGAAAAAACAATTTTTATTATACTTACTTTAATGTTCTCTTTATTTTCATTTCCAGTTTTTTCAGAAAAAGTAAAAGCCCAAGAAACACAACAGGGGTGTTGTCAAAAAACAAAAGATAATGCCTATTGCAGGATGACATCTCAGGATAATTGTGAAACTCAAATAAATCCTGCTCCAAGCTGTAATGAAGATTCTAAGTGTTCGGAATCAAATTTAGTTACGTGTCAGCTCCCAAATGGCGTTTGTAATTCTAATGTTTTTCCACAAGAATGTACTGATCAACAAGGTAATATCTTACAAGGCAGCCTGGATACTATTTCTCAATGCAAACAAGGTTGTTGTATTCTAGGTTCTAATTGTCAAATAACCACTAATTCGCAATGCAACAGCATTGCCACAGAGCATCCCGGTTTAACGCCAGAATTTAGACCAGACGTTATTGATACTGCCTGTACAGACATCTGTGAAGAAATGGAAGAAGGATGCTGTATTTTAGAAGGAACTTATTCATATGTAAAAAAGGTTGATTGCAAAGGAGAGTTTCAGATAGGTAAACTATGTTCCTCACTACCAAATTCACCTTGTGAAAAAAATAAAGGAACAGGGTGTTACAATGGTAATATTTATTCTGAAGATTCCTGTGGTAATAAAGAAGAGCTTAAAGAAGAATGTAACCTAGAAAATAATAAGTTTTGTAAGGATAATGCAGAAACTAACATCGCAATCTGTGAAGATACATCTTGTAAAAATCCCTATATCGATAAATGGAATATCCACGATACAAATTTAGGGCCAGGTAAAGTAAAACAAGAAGGCGAATCATGGTGTATCTATGAATCACCAACTGGAAATTATTATGATAGACCAGGATCAATTCATTATAGGCATTATTGCTTACAAAGACAAGAAATAGTAGAGCCATGTAAAAATTTCAGAGAATCAGTCTGCAGCCAAGCATCTACTACAGGTGGAGATACTTCATTTAAAGAATTACAGGATATAGCTGAGTTAGGCATTGAGATGATAAGTCCTATAAGTCCTGGAGATTTTCCTATGGTTCTAAATAGCGGAGAAACTTCTGGTGAATGTATTGAAAATAATATCTACGATTCTAAAATTTCTACAGATGTTTCAACAGTTCCTTTGGGTTTTCCTTTTTGGGAAAGTCAGAGTTTAGAAGGAAGATTATCAACACCATTACAATTTATTCTAACTGCTGTTGAAGGACAGATACCGGGTAGTGGCACAGTACTAGATCAAGTAATTGGCGGTGATATGGGCACACAAGGAACCGCTACAGACGCCTTATCCAATAATCCAAATTTACCAAGAACAGAACCAAATCAGGACACAAATTCTGTTTGTTCAAAAGCAAATGAACAAGTAACAGTTAAATACCTAGTGGGAGAATTTTGTCCAAATGATTGCATTAAAAACTGTTATGCAGAAAAAGACGATTGGATAACAAAAAAGGCAGAACAATGTAAATCATTAGGGGATTGTGGTTTAGATTATGGTGTTGAAGCAGACCAACCTTCTGGTTTTCTTTCTTTTAGTGTATATTGGACAGGCTCAGCTCCAGGACCAAGACCAACATTAATCAGTCCATTAAAAGTAATTGAATGGGGGATAAAAATCGGAGTTTATAAAGGAATGAAAGGATTATCAAGCGAATTCAATTTACTATTAACAAAATTAGGTTGTACAGGTCGTGGCGGAGGAAAAAATGCTAGCCTCAATTCAAGATTAGCAACAGGAGGTATTGGCGCGGGTATAGGTGCAATTGGCTTTGTTTTTGGTCCGATAGGTTTTATAACTACTATTATAGGTACAATAGTGGGTGCTTTATTCGGTGGTTGTGAAGAACAAACCAAAACAGTTACAGTTACATGTAAGCCTTGGAGTCCTCCTGCAGGTGGAGATAATTGCAATAAATGTCGGGTTCAAGAAAAATTTGAAAAATTAAAGAATGTAGATGGAACTCCATTTAATACTTGCACTGAATATAGATGTAGAGCATTAGGAACCGCATGCAAGTTTATTCCTGATTCTGAAAATTCAGGTGCAGCAATAACTGGAATTTGTATTGAAGATAATCCAACAGATGTTTCTTCACCAAAAATATCTCCAAATTATCAAGAATTTGAAAAAGAAGGAATTTCAAGAACAGATATAGAAGAAAGCAGTAGAGGATTTAAAATAAACAAATTATTAGATGCATATAAACCATTTACTTTACCCATATTAACCGATGAATTAGCAATATGTTCTTATACCGTAGGAACACCAAAAAATAAATTTGAAGATATGGACAATACAATTACAACAACATATATACAAGATCATAGAATATTAATTGCTCATCCACCATCAAGCGCTAATGAAGAAATAACAACAGATTATTATATAATTTGCCAAGATGTTCAAGGAAATCCAAGATCAACAACTGCTTCATATGAAATAGAATTCACAACAACCAAAGAACCAGATTTGGCTCCTCCAATAGTAGACATAGTAAAACTAGCTACTCCAAATGGAGTAAATGAAGTAAAAGCAAGTGAAACACAAATTGATTACATGGCTTTAGTTTATGATTCCAGCTTGGTAAATTGCAGATGGTCTGATAAAGAAGAAAACTATGATGCCATGTTAAATGAAAATAGGTTAATTTGCCAAGATGAAAGAAATGAAGGTATTTATTATCCATGTCAAGGAACATTTACAAATTTACAACAAGGAGAAAATAATTTCTATATTTCATGTAAAGATGAATCAGATAATCATTGGATTTCAGCTCCAAAAAAATTCACTCTAACAAGAACAGAACCACTGCAAGTTGTTTTCAATGAGCAAGAAAAGCCGTCTGATCCTTTTTACAATAATGCATTTACTTTATCAGTATTAACAAAAGATGAATCAGGCCCTAGATCTGCCACGTGTTTTTATTCAGTAGATAATAGCCAGTTTATGAGGTTTTTATACACAGATTCCTCAGTTCATTCACAATCTCAAGGCCCATTAGTTCAAAAAAGATATGATTATGATATAAAATGCACAGATATTGCAGGAAATGAAGCCACAACAGCATTAGCCTTCACAGTTGGAAAAGATACAGAGCCACCAAAATTAAATAATATTTACAAAGAAGCAAATACATTATTCATAACATTAAATGAACTGGCAACTTGCAAATTTAAAGATCAAGATTTCAACTATGAAACAGATGGAACAGAAATGTCTGGTCAAGGAACAACTATCCAAACAACATCTTTAACACAAAGCCATTATTTCATAAGATGCAAAGACCAATATAACAACGATTTTGGTCCTATAGAAGTTTATGCATAGAAATATTTATATAGTAGTTATGACTATAAAATTATAGTACAATTAACGAGATGATACTATGTATTGGGAGGAAATCAGGAGCAGTGAACATTTTGAGAAATACCATAAAGGAACCTTGGCTTGGAGCGACGTTATACGTTTAATATATACTATAAAAAATGAGCGTAAGAAAGGAGATAAAATAGAAATTGAAGATGATAAATTTTATATCTTATGTGAATTAAAGAATAAGATTTTATATGTAATAAATGTTAAAAGGAAATAAAAATGAAATGTCCCAAATGTAATGCAAATATGAAAGAAATTAAAGTAAAAATTCAAAATGCAGATAGTTTGGTAACTAGTTATCAATGTGGTAGGTGTGGTTATTTTAATTTTGAAGAAAAATCTATAAATCAAGCGATAAATGAAATTAAAATAAATGAGTCTACTTTAAAAATTAAACAAAAAATAATCAAACTATCTCGCGGTAGGTTAGGAATGTATATCAATAGGGATATAGCAAGAAGCTTAAATCTCAGTGGTGGAGAGGAAGTTTATGTAAGCGTCCCCGATAAAAAACATCTGGTTGTTAAAATAAACAACAGTTAGACTTATTTGGTATTTAGAATTCCAAGAAAGCTACTTATTAATTAAACTAATGTTATGCGAAATAATTTCCGGACTCTACAATCAAATATATACACATAGAAACAATTATAAATTAAAAAACCAGAGGTATAAACTATGAATAAAAGAGGACAGGTCTCTACTTTTGCTATAATTGGTATTGTCTTAATAGTGCTAATTGCTCTATTTTTATTCTTAAGAGATAGGATTTACTTTGGTCCTGCTTCCGAAAAAAGTTTGCAAGACGAATTTCCGCCAATAGAAGAGCATTTTAAAACTTGTTTAATTGAAAAAGGCAATGAAAGAATAAGACAGATGGGTTTACAAGGAGGATACCTAGATCCTGCAGAAGGAACTTATTTATCTTATCTCAATAATCAAGTTTCTTATCGTGGTTGGAATATTCCTAATCAGAGATACTGTAGAACAAGAATATTAACAGAAAAAGATATGGAAACTTCTCTTTCATTAAAATTAAAAGATGATTTAAAAACACAGTGTCTAAACATAGGCTCCTTCAAAAAAATAAACTTAAATGTAGATGAAATAGGTGATTTAAAAATAGATGTTGATATTGGCGAAGATACCACTTTATTAACAGCAAATCAAAAAATAATAATTTCTAAAAAAGATATTTCAGTAGAGCAAGATAAATTCTCAGTCAATATAGACTTGCCATTTGGAAGATTATACGATGCCTCTGTTGATATTGTAAGAGAAGAATGCGGTTCAGGAATATTTGATACTTTATTATACAATGTAGCAAAAACACAAACAACCCTCAAGCCATATCTCTGTCAGAAATTACAGCCATATCCTGATAAGTTATATCTTTGCAAGATTAAAGATGTTCCACCAACCCCAGATAACGAATTTATATTCCAGTTTGCCATAGAAGACGAGCCAAGAAGAGGTCTTTAGATGAGACTACTAAAGCAAAAAGCAATCTTTATGTTATTTTTAATAGTCTTATCTGCTTTTTATTTCCCATTTAATGCGCCGCAAGTTAAAGCCCAGGAAAATAAAGAATGTTGTGAAAAAACCGTTTCAGGGGATTTTTGTGTTTATGCTTCAGCTTCCCAATGTGATAGAACTAAATTACATTCCCCAACAACATGTGAAAATACAGATTATTGTTCTTTGGGTTGTTGTTTTGATTCTGATTCTGGTGAATGTTTTAATAATGTCGCAAATTCTGAATGTAAAAGCCAAGAAGAAAGAACTTTTCAAGTAGGTGAATGTTCCCAAATACCCCAGTGTTCCATAGGTTGTTGTCAACTAAGTAATCAAGCGTTTATCTCAACTTTAACAAAATGTAAATCTGTTACCTCTCAATATCCAGACGTAACTATGAAATTTGATCCTGGAATTCAGGATGAATATACTTGTTTAGCCTCTGTTCGTTCAGGTGTTAAAGGTTGTTGCGTTAAAGCTCAAGGCCAATGTTCGCTTACAACAGCAGAAGAGTGTGGTATTCAAAAAACACTTCCTCCCCCGCCAGAACAGCAAGTTCCAGGATTTGAAACCTGTATTTCAGAAGGCTCTGTAGTTGATTCATCTAAAGGAGAACAATGTTGCCAAGGCTCAGAGCCAGTTCAAATAAGTCCAGATCCAAATGCTAAGCCAGTTTGTAGATCTACAGGAACAACAACTTCAACAACATTAGGAAATCAAGCCACCGGTAGTGCAGTTCTTAATTTTAATCCAAATACTCCACCAGAAGAAAAAACAGGTTTTTTTGAAGGATATTTATGCAGCAATGACGAACTTCCTTGTGATGTTGCTAAACTACATAAATTAGGTTGTTATAATGAAGATGTTTATTGGTTTGATTCAGGAAATAATCCAGAAAATGTTTTTCTAGGAGATTCTGAAACTCAAAAAGAAGAATCCTATAATAAAGGAAGAATTATTTTAGAAGATATAGACAAGATATGCACTAATCCACCAGATGATAAAAACTGTGGTAATTGTGATTATACTTTAGGTACTCTCTGTGGGGAAAAAGATGGTGAGTTTTTATGTAAGGACTTAAATTGTAAAGACACAACTTCAGATCCAAATTCACCTGATGCAACAGGTGGTTCAAAAGC
>ERZ1292623.2394-Hain-H51-01um-R1-2394-length-16863-cov-18_pt1 | contig 16863 bp, 15 predicted proteins | sample MGYA00564398_ERZ1292623 | MGnify/ENA primary metagenome ERZ1292623 (study PRJEB36523, sample SAMEA6512633) | groundwater metagenome | collected 2019-01-07 | study: AquaDiva: Metagenomics assemblies of 32 groundwater samples | reverse complement strand
CGCCGCCGACGCGCGACACCGACAGGCCGGCGTTGATCGCCGGGCGCACGCCGGCATTGAACAGGTCGGTCTCGAGAAAAATCTGGCCGTCGGTAATCGAGATCACATTGGTCGGCACGAATGCCGACACGTCGCCGGCCTGGGTCTCGATCACCGGCAGCGCGGTGAGCGAGCCGGTCTGGCCCTTGACCCGGCCACCGGTGACCTTCTCGACGTAATCGGAATTGACGCGTGCGGCGCGCTCCAGCAGGCGCGAGTGCAGATAGAACACGTCACCCGGATAGGCCTCGCGTCCCGGTGGACGGCGCAGCAGCAGCGAGATCTGGCGGTACGCCCAAGCCTGCTTGGTCAGGTCGTCATACACGATCAGCGCGTCCTGGCCGTTGTCGCGGAAGTATTCGCCCATGGCGCAACCGGAGTAGGGCACGATGTACTGCATGGCCGCCGACTCGGCGGCGCTAGCCGCGACCACGATGGTGTGGCCCATGGCGCCGTATTCCTCGAGCTTGCGCACCATGGCGGCCACCGACGACGCCTTCTGGCCGATGGCGACGTAGATGCAAACCACGCCCGTGCCTTTCTGATTGATGATGGTATCGATGGCGAGCGCGGTCTTGCCGGTCTGGCGGTCGCCGATGATGAGCTCGCGCTGGCCGCGGCCGATCGGCACCATTGCGTCGATGGACTTGAGACCGGTCTGCACCGGTTGGCTCACCGACTGGCGCGCGATCACGCCCGGCGCGATCTTTTCGATCGGACTCGTGAGCTGGGTGGCGACCGGGCCGCGGCCATCGATCGGTTGGCCGAGCGCGTCCACCACGCGCCCGATCAGCTCCGGGCCGACCGGCACTTCCAGGATGCGGCCCGTGCATTTCACGGCGTCGCCCTCGGTGATGTGCTTGTACTCGCCCAGGATCACGGCGCCGACCGAGTCGCGCTCGAGGTTGAGCGCGAGCCCGAAGGTATTCCCCGGGAATTCGAGCATCTCGCCCTGCATGGCGTCGGCCAGGCCGTGCACGCGGCAGATGCCGTCGGTGAGACCGACCACCGTGCCCTCATGGCGGGCCTCGGCTTGCGGCGCGAACTTCTCGATGCGCGCGCGGATCAGTTCGCTGATTTCGGATGGATTGAGTTGCATGGGTCGTTCCTTAAAAAATTAACGGGCGAGCGCCAGACCGAGCCGTTCGAGCTTGCCGCGCACCGACCCGTCGATCACGAGATCCCCGGCGCGGATCACGGCACCGCCGATGAGCCGGGGATCGATTTCACATTTGAGCGTCACCTCACGGTCGAGACGCTTTTTCAACGCCTGCGCCAGCGCCGCGCGCTCCTGGTCGCCGAGCGGGCTGGCCGAGCGCACGGTCGCCTCGATCGTGCGCTCGGCGTCGGCGCGCAGTTGCTCGAACCCCTGCGCGATCTCGGGCAACAACCCGAGACGGCGGTTCTCCGCCAGCAGCCGGATGAAATTCGCGCCGTGGTCGCCGAGTTCCTGACCCACGAGCTCGATGAAAATCTGCGCCAGCTGCGACTTCGGCAACTTCGGGCTGCCAAGCAACCCCTGCACGGCGGGATCGGCGACGCCGGCGGCCGCAGCCATCAGCGCGCGCGACCACTCGGCCAGCTGCTTCTTAGACCGTGCGGTCTCGAACGCGGCCCTGGCGTACGGTCGGGCAATGGTGCTGCGCTCGGCCATGGCGTCAGACCTGCCCTACCAGATCGTTCAGGAGCTTCCGGTGGGTCTTGGCGTCGATCTCGCGCTCGAGGATCTTGCCGGCCACGGCGATGGCCGCGATCGAGGTCTCGGCGCGCAACTGCTCGCGCGCGCGGTGCGTCATCTGCTCGATCTCGACGCGCGCGGCGGCGATCAGGCGCTGGCCCTCGGCGTGCGCCTCGTGCTTCGACTGTTCGATGATCCCGGTGGCGCGGCGCGCGGTCTGGGCGAGCACCTCGGTGGCGTCGGCGTGCGCCTCGTGCAGGATCTCGGTCGCTTTCTTCTGCGCCAGCCCGAGCTCCTGCCGGCCGCGCTCGCCGGCGGCCAAGCCGTCGGCGATGCGCTGCTGGCGCTCGGCCAGCGCCTTGGTGAGCGGCGGCCAGACAAACTTCATCGTGAACCACACGAGCAGCGCGAAGCTGATCATCTGGCCGATGAGCGTGGCATTGATGTTCACGGATGGAGCTCCTTCGCGCGAACGCGGGGGAAGCGGGTCGGTTACTTGGCGACCGTGGCCGCGGCCTTGAGCGCGGCGACGAACGGGTTGGCGGTGGTGAACCACAGCGCCAGGCCCACGCCGATCATGGTCACGGCGTCCAACAGGCCCGCGACGATGAACAGCTTCACCTGCAGCGTCGGCACCATCTCCGGCTGGCGCGCCGCGCCCTCCAGAAACTTGCCGCCGAGCACGCCGAAGCCGATGGCGGTGCCGAGCGCGCCCATGCCGAGGATCAGACCCACCGCGATCGCGGTCATGCCATACAGAGTTTCCATTGTTAGCCTCCTTAAGGATTAAAGATAAACAAAGTGAAGCCGGTCTAGTGGACGTCCTCGTGCGCCATGCTCAGGTACACGATGGTCAACACCATGAAGATGAACGCCTGCAGGGTGATGACCAGCAGGTGAAAGATCGCCCAGCCAAGCTGCAACACGCCGGCGAACGCGCCGAACAGCCAGCCGGCGCCGTACAGCAGCGCGATCAATATGAAGATCATCTCGCCGGCGTACAGGTTGCCAAAGAGACGCAAGCCGAGCGACACGGGTTTGGCCACCAGCTCGACGATATTCAGGATCAGGTTGGCCGGGAACAGATACGGGCCGAACGGGTGGGTCAGGAATTCACGGGCATAGCCGGCCGGGCCCTTGATCTTGATGCTGTAGAAGATGATCAGCAGGAACACCGAGACCGACAAACCGAAGGTGGCGTTGAGGTCGGTCGACGGCACGACGCGCAGGTAGGGAACGCCGAGCGCCTTCGCCGGCTCGGGCAGGGCGTCCACCGGCACCAGGTCCATGGCATTCCACAGGAACACCCAGCAGAAGATGGTGAGGGCGAGCGGCGCGATCAGCGCGCTCTGGCCGTGAAACGTGTCCTTGACCTGCCGGTCGACGAACTCGACCAGGGTTTCGACGAAATTCTGGAGTCCACCCGGCACCCCGCTGGTGGCGCGCACGGCGGCCAGCCGGAACAGCACGAGCAGGGTCAGGCCCAGCGCCACCGAGAAGAACAGCGTGTCGAGATGGAAGGTCCAGAAGCCCGCGCCAACCGTCAGGTTGGTGAGGTGATGCACGATATAATCGGTTGCCGAGCCCGTCGCCACGTCGTCACTGCCTTTGTTGTGGCCATGCGCCGGACGTTTCCGGCAACAGCGCCAGCCAATACACCATCAGGGTCACCGCATAAGTAATAAACAGCGGCGCCAGACTTGCCTCCAGCAGCGCGATGGCGATCCAAAATAGCGCCACTGTCAAAACGATCTTCAGCCCTTCGCCCACGTAAAACGCGCGCGCGAACGCGCGTGGCGAACCGCCCGCGGCCTTTGCCAGCCAGCGTGCGAAAATCAGGCTGCCGGCCGCGGCGATCAGCCCACCGACCAGCGCCGACCGTGCTGGCGCGGCGCCATAAAACACCCACAGCCCCAGCGCCATGATCGCCGCGACCGCCAGCTGCGCGGCCACGATTCGGTAGGCCTTCGCTCGGATATCCATTGGCAGGGTAAGGCACGGCTCCTTAACCGCGGGCTGCAAGAGGGTAACACCCCGTCTCGCCGGCTGACCTGACACTACCGCAATGATGGGCAACCCGCGCATTTTTTTAATGGCGCGCAGATAAATAAGGGCGCGCAGTATAAAGAGGCGGCCGGACAGGGTCAATTGCACGCGTGATACGCATATTAATTGCGATTATATGTGTAAGCCCTTATGGATCCCGGCCCCAAGACACGTCCAGGTTGCTGCGAAAGATGGCCTTGTGCACGTCGCCCACGCTCACGATGCCGCCGCGTACCGCGGCCAGCGCCTCACTCCAAGTCTCACGCCACACCAGGAATCCCGCGCAGCCACCAGTACGGTCGCGAGCAGCGCGTCACCGTGACGCGCTGGAACTCCTTGCGTAACCGTGTTGGCCGTCGCCTTCAATTTGCCTTCGGCCAGCGGCCGTTCAGACGTAGACAAGACAATGGCGTTACGAACGTGCACGGAACAGCTTGGGCGGCGGCGAAGAGGGAGTCAAATCTAGGTCGGTGATAGGACGATAAAGTCAGGTTATCAGCGCACTCAACCAGCGCCGCCATGCAACCCACGACTCATTAATGCGTGCATTATTATGGATTATTGCGCCCGTCGCGCACGCTGAGCGAGAAGGCGTGCGCTGCGATCCGTCGTCTGCACCATGCCCCCGGCCGCAGTGAAGCGACCGGCGCGCGGAATCCTTTCAAAGGCGGCGAAGCAAAAGCAGCCTGGCGGGGTAAACATCTGGGGCGACAAAAACCGGTTATGGATGCCGGCGGAAATGGTGGACTCAGCGGAGTTTGGCAAGGATGCCCTCAAGCTCGTCGAGGCTGTTGTACTCGATGACCAGCCGGCCCTTGCCGCGGCGCGAGTGCTGGATACGCACCTTGGCGCCGAGCCGTTCGGAGAGCTGCTGCTGCAGCAGGCGGATGTCGGGATCGACGGTGCCGTGCGCGGTGGCATGGCCGCTGGCTTTGCTCAATAACCGGCGCACGAGGTTTTCCGTCTCGCGCACCGACAACCCCTTTTCGACCACCTGGTGCGCCGCCTTGCTTTGGGCGGCGCCTTCGAGCGCCAGCAGCGCGCGCGCGTGGCCCATGTCCATCTGCGCCTTCTCCAGCATTTCGCGTACGTCCGCTTGCAACGTCAGCAGGCGTAGCAGGTTCGTCACCGCCGCGCGCGAACGCCCCACGGCCTCGGCCACCTGCTGGTGGGTCATGCCAAATTCGTCAATCAGACGCTGCAACGCGCTGGCTTCTTCGATCGGATTTAAATCTTCGCGCTGAATGTTCTCGATAAGCGCGATCGCGATCGCCGCTTCGTCGGGAATCTTGCGCACCACTGCGGGGATGGTTTCGAGGCCGGCGAGTTGCGCCGCGCGCCAGCGGCGCTCACCGGCGACGATTTCGTAATCGCCGCTGCCGAGCGCGCGCACCACGATCGGCTGCACCACGCCTTGGGCCCGGATCGAGGCCGCGAGTTCTTCAAGCGCCTGCGCGTCCATGTGCGTGCGCGGCTGGTACTTGCCGCGGCGCAGCAGATCCAGCGGAATCTGGCGCAACTCGTCTTTGTCCGCCGTGCTTGGCTCGTAACTGCCGAGCAGCGCGTCGAGGCCGCGTCCGAGACGGGGCTGCGGTTTCTTGCTCATCATGCGCGGCGCCTCCGTAAGATCGAGCCAGACCGACACGCCGTGTTGTCGGCGCCCTGCGGCCCTCGCCGGTCGCATCCCCGCGCGCCAGGCGCGCATCCCGCGCGGCGCTGGATTTGTGCGTCCCTGCACGTCATGCCGCTGGTCCCTGTTCGCGGCGCAGCATCTCGCCCGCGAGCGCGAGATAGGCCTGCGCGCCCTTGGACTGCATGTCGTAGCCGATCACCGGCTTGCCGTGGCTCGGGGCCTCGGCCAACCGGATGTTGCGCGGGATCACGGTGCGATAGAGCTTGTCGCCGAAATGCGCCTTGAGCTGCGCCGATACCTCGTTGTCGAGGTTGTTGCGCGGGTCGTACATGGTGCGCAGCAGCCCCTCGATCTCGAGCGACGGATTCAGCGTCTCGCGGATTTTTCGAATCGTGTTCAACAACGCCGTCAGTCCTTCCAGCGCGTAATACTCGCACTGCATCGGTATCATCACCGCCTGCGCCGCGACCATGGCATTCACGGTCAGCAAATTCAGCGCCGGCGGACAATCAATCAAAATATAATCGTACTCGTGGCGCACGGTTTCGAGCGCCGCGCGCAGGCGCCGTTCGCGCCGCTCCAGCTCGATAAGCTCGACCTCGGCCCCGGACAGGCGGCTGTTGGACGGCACCAGATCGTAGCCGCCCTCGGTTTTGACCCGGGCAGTCTCGATCGGCGCCAGCCCGAGCAGCACCTCATAGGTCGTGGTTGGACACTGTTCCTTGGGCACGCCACTGCCCATGGTGGCGTTACCCTGGGGATCGGCGTCGACCAGCAGCACCCGCCGGCGCGTCTTCGCGAGCGACGCGGCCAGATTGATGCTGGTGGTGGTCTTGCCGACCCCGCCCTTCTGGTTGGCGATTGCCAGTACCTTGCCCATGGGGCCACCGCCCCCCTCAGCGCGGCTCGATAATCACCACGTGGCGCGCGGCTTCCAGCCCCGGGATGCGCAAGGGCCTTGCCTGCGCCGTAAAGTCCGCTGGAATGGCCGCCAGCTCTTCCTGCGGGAACACGCCCTTCATGGCGAGCCAGCGCCCCCCGGGCGCGCACAAATGCCGGGTGGTCGCCAGCATATCAGGAATCGACGCGAACGCGCGAGCGAGCAAGGTGGCGAATTTTTCCGCCGGCTGGAATTTCTCCGCGCGCGCCTGGACCACGCTGACGTTAGCGAGCCCGAGCGCGTGCGCGGCCTGGGTGACAAACCGGGTCTTCTTGGCGTTGCTGTCGAGCAGGGTGAAGTGCGTCTCGGGCAGGGCCAGCGCGAGCGGGAGGCCGGGAAGGCCGGCGCCGGTACCGATATCCAGCACTCGCGGGCCGCGCACGTACGGCAGCACCGCCAGGCTGTCGAGCAGGTGACGCGCCACCATCTGCTCGGGGTCGCGCACCGCGGTGAGGTTATAGGACCGGTTCCATTTTTCCAGCAGCCGCAGAAACTCGAGCAACCGCGGCTCGGCCTCCGGCGGCAGCGTGAGACCCATGGTCTGCAATCCCTGGTGCAGCAACCGTTCGAGCTTCACGCGCCTCCGGTTTCATTGTTTTACAGGCTTCGCAACAACCCGCTGCCCGCGGCGGCAAGCAGCGCCGCGAGCGGCAGTGTCACCAGCCAGCCGAACAAAATCATTTTAACCGCATCCTGCGCCGGCGGCGCGTGGCGCTCGCCCAGGCGCACGCCGAAGAGCGCGCCCGTGGCGACATGGGTGGTGGAGAGCGGCAGCCCAAGGGACGAGGCCAGCAACACCAAGCCCGAGGTGGTGAGGTTCGCCGCGACACCATTGCGATGATCCAGCGGCACCACGCGGTGGGCCAGCACCCGCAGCACGCGGTATCCGCCCCAGACGCTGCCCAATCCCATGCACAGCGCCACCAGAATAATGGGCCACATCGTACCGCCTTCCGGCGGCAGACCCGGGGACAGACTGACAGCGAGCCAGAGGAACGCCGCGATCTTGGGCGCGTCGTTCAGGCCGCGGCCAAAACTCACAGCGGCGCTCGACAACCAGTGCAGGCGCGTCAGGAACTGCGCACGCCGTGGTTTCGGCAAGCTTTTGCTGTCCTGTTCCGATGGCAGCGCGCAAACGAACGGATCCTTCTGCCAAGCCTTCTGCGGACAGCACCCCGGCCGCCAAGCCGGCACCAGACGCGCCAGTTGGCGCGCAACGAGCAGCAACGCCCAGCACACCAGGATGGCGATCGCCGGACCCAGCAGCAGCGGCAGCATGGCCTTATTAGCCAAGGCCGACAGCCGCAGTCCGTCCGGGCCGACGAGCGCCAGGGCCGCGCCGGCGATGCCGCCGAGCAACGCGTGCGTGGTGGAAACCGGCAACCCGAAACGCGTGGCCAACCACACCCAACCACCGGCACCGGCCAGAGCGCCGACGAGATAGATGGCGTCGACACCAAACCCGGGGGCAAGCAGCCCGCGACTAAAGGTGTCGACCAGCGCCATGCCCCAGACGATCGCCGTCAGTCCGCCCGCGACGGTCCACAGGCCACCCCACAACACCGCGCGACGGGCGACGCTTTCGCCGCTGCCGACCAGCGTGGCCACGCCTTTGGCGACATCGTTGGCGCCGTTGCACCAGGCAAGCCATAACACCAGCCCGCCAATGGCGACCAGCTCAAGACTCATGTCGGTGAAGTGCCTGTGCCGCGGCGGTTGAACAACGGCCAACGGCGGGTTGGGATACCGGGATCATGTTCGTTGGAGCGGCGGCGCCAACGGATAGTTCACCAACGGATAATAATGAAGCGGCGCGCAAATGCCGTAAAGGCGCCGGCAGTGATGAACGTCAGCGGCGCAGGTACCAGATCAGCAGGAAGATCGCGCAGAGCGAGAACACGGTAATGCAAGCGCCCCAGATCCGCGATTTCTCGTGGATGAGCTTGTTGAGACCATAGTACGGTTTGTCGAGCTGATCGAAGATGTGGTGCGTCGCCACCCAACGGTTGGCGACGCCGAATAGCCGTTGCAGGATTTCCTGCTTCCTGTAGAGCGAGAGCACGCCCAGTACCAACGCCATAAGCGCGCCCAGCAGCACGACGGCGACCAAATTCAACCAGAGGACCTCCCAGGCCGCGGACGGGATCTTACCGGCACCAAAGATTCGTGCCAGCAACCGGCCGCCTTCGGCGGCGCTGAGGCTGGCGGCAAAAATCCCGCCGCGGATCAGAATAAACGCGGCGCCGACAACCAGGATGACGCCCAGGACGCGCGGATAGCGGAGAGCGATATTGTCGGTCTCATGCACTATATCGAGCGGCTCGAAGGCGCGCTTGGTGGATACCCAGCGGTCGCTGACCTTGAACATGGAGGCAAGACGCTGCGGCGCAACCAGCATCATCACTCCAATCAACAAAGTAAACAGATTGCCGGCAATCAACAGTTGGGCAATGAGGTGCGCGACTTGCATGCTGATCGCTGTCTTCATCGATCTGCGCTCCTGTTAGGTGGTGTCGGGCCTGCTCAATTGTAATGCAACTCCGGCATGATCAACCATGCCGCCGGAACCCGCCAGTGCCAATCTGGCCGGTCGCCTATCTTCGCACCAGCCAGAGTAACATCACAAAGGAATAAAGTGCCGTGGCGCAGATCACCACACCCCACAGCCGGGGCCGGGCATGCACCAGCCCGTCGGGAATGTAGTAAGGCCGGGCAAAATCCCTGGCTGCGCGCCGTCCGGAAACCCAGCGGTTGGCGACACTGGACCAGCGCTGGAACAATTCAAAACGGCTGAACGCCATCAGGCCGATCACCAGCGCAAACACCGCGCCGAGGGCGAGTAACCACACCAGGTTTTGCCAGAGGTACTCCCAGGCCTGCAGCGACCAGCCCTGACCGTTTCCGAAGAGCCGCGCCAGCATCTCTCCGCCTTCGCGCAGGCTCATGCCCGAAACAAAAAATCCCCCCTTGATCAGAATGAATAAGCTGCTGGCGACGATGACGGCGCCAACCAGCCGCGGGCGGCCCAGCAACCAGTGGTCGGTGTCGCGCATGATGTCGAACGGCTTGAGCAACTGGCGCACGGAACGGGGATGACCCGGTTTCGGCTCGAACCAGCGCAGATAGCGCTGCGGCCGCACCCACAGCAATACACCGACCACAAACGCGATACCGTTGCCGGCGATCAACAGGAACAGGAACCATCGCCCCAAGCCGGAGTTTATGATCGTTTCCATTAGCCACCCCGCCGTATAACCCTAACGTATTAATGGCTTAAGGAAATGCAATAATCGCGCCAGTTCATGGGGGATCGAATCAGGCGCGCCGGCGTAGGTGCACCAGCAGCAGCGACACCGCCGCCGGCGTGACGCCCGAGAGACGTCCGGCTTCCCCCAGAGTAAGCGGCTTGTGCCGGCTAAGCTTCTGGCGCGCCTCGACCGACAGGCCGTGGACATTTTGATAATCCATATCCGGCGGCAAGGGGGTATTTTCGTGCTGACGGCTGCGCTCAACCTCTGCGTGCTGGCGCTCGATATACCCCTGATATTTGATTTGGATTTCCACCTGCTGTGCGACTTCGTCATCGGAAATAGCGCTTGGATCTTTTACCATCTCAAAAAGTGAGTAGTAATTCACCTCCGGGCGGCGCAGTAATTCGGCCAGGCTCGTGTCACGCGCCAACGGCGGCACCCGATTCCCGAGGCGAAGCTCTTTCGGAAGCGGGCGCCGAGCCGCCGGATCGGAGCCGCGTGGAACGGGCGCGTCTGCCGCCGTCCCCGAAGGCGCTTCGCTCTCGAGGGCCGGCGGCTGGTCCAAAAGACCGGCTGCTCCGTCTTTGGAAGGCGTCTCGGGCGCAACACGCGTGCTGGCCAGGCGCGCGTGTTCGTGCGCGATCGCTTCGCGTTTCTCGTTAAACCGTCGCCAGCGCGCTTCATCAACCAGGCCGAGCTGGTGTCCGATCTCGGTTAGACGCAAGTCGGCGTTGTCTTCGCGCAGCGTGAGGCGATACTCCGCGCGCGAGGTGAACATGCGGTAAGGCTCGGTAACGCCGCGGGTGATGAGGTCATCGATCATCACGCCTAGATAGGCCTGATCGCGTCGCGGCCACCAAGGTGGCTGGTCCTGCACGCACAACGTGGCGTTAACACCGGCGATCAATCCCTGGGCCGCCGCCTCCTCATAACCGGTGGTGCCGTTGATCTGGCCGGCGAAGAAAAGACCGGCGACCGGCTTGGTCTCGAGCGTGGGCTTCAGGTCGCGCGGATCGAAATAGTCGTACTCGATCGCGTAACCCGGGCGCGTGATAACCGCGTTCTCGAAACCGGAAATCGAGCGCACCAGTTCCCACTGCACATCGAACGGCAGGCTGGTGGAGATGCCGTTCGGGTAGACCTCGTGGGTATTGAGCCCCTCGGGCTCGACAAAAATCTGATGCCGGTCGCGGTCGGCGAAACGCACGATCTTGTCTTCTACCGACGGACAGTAGCGTGGGCCGACGCCTTCGATCACGCCGGTGTACATCGGCGAGCGGTCGAGCCCGGAACGAATGATGTCGTGCGTGCGCGCATTGGTGTGCGTAATGAAACAGGAAACCTGACGCGGGTGTTCCGCACGCGCGCCCATGAACGAGAACACCGGTGTCGGTTCATCGCCCGCTTGCTCATCCATCAACGAGTAATCGATCGTGCGGCCGTCGAGACGCGGCGGCGTGCCGGTCTTGAGCCGCCCGACGTTGGGCATGAGCTCGCGCAGCCGCGCCGCCAGTGCGTTCGCCGGCGGGTCGCCGGCACGACCGCCCTGGTAGTTCGAAAGCCCAATGTGAATTTTCCCGCCAAGAAAGGTGCCGGTGGTCAGCACCACGGCGCGCGCGCGGAACGTAAGGCCCATCTGCGTCATCACGCCGGTGATGCGTCCGCCGTCAACGATCAGGTCGTCCACCGATTGCTGAAACACGGTCAGGTTCGGCTCACCCTCCAACAGTGCGCGCACCGCCTGTTTATAGAGCGCACGGTCGGCTTGGGCGCGGGTGGCGCGCACCGCCGGCCCCTTGCGTGCGTTCAGGATGCGAAACTGGATGCCGGCACGATCGGTCGCGTGCGCCATGACGCCGCCGAGGGCGTCAATCTCCTTGACCAAGTGCCCCTTGCCAATGCCGCCGATCGCGGGATTGCACGACATCTGACCGAGGGTTCCGATATTCTGCGTCAATAACAGGGTGGTGGCGCCCATGCGCGCGGCCGCGGCCGCGGCCTCGGTACCGGCATGGCCGGCGCCGATCACGATGACGTCGTATGGTTGGGAATGCCACATAACCTGGGTTTCTAAGGGGCTTCGCCGGCGAGCCGCTATCATAAAGCATGGTGGGCGGGGTTTCACCGCGCGCGGGTTTCGGAACCTTAGGCACTGGGCTATAACTAAACTTTGAGAAACCGCCCTAATCATCAATAAACCGACACATGCCCCTGGCCACCGAAAGACAGTCCGCACCGACGCGGCGTGCCCTCGACGCCATCGTTGAACGCATCGGCCAAGTGGTGCTCGGCAAGGAGCGCCAGGCGCGTTTGGCGCTCGCCTGCCTGCTGGCGCGCGGGCACCTGCTGATCGAGGATTTGCCGGGCATGGGCAAGACCACGCTGGCGCAGGTGCTGGCGCAGACCCTGGGGCTTCAGTTCAAGCGTATCCAGTTCACCAGCGACCTGTTGCCGGCCGACATTCTCGGCGTGTCCATCTATCAGCCGGACACCAAGAGCTTTGCGTTCCACCATGGCCCGGTATTCGCGCAGCTCGTGCTCGCCGACGAGATCAACCGCGCCACACCCAAAACCCAGAGCGCGCTGCTTGAAGCCATGGAGGAGCGCCAAGTCACGAGCGAAGGCCATACCTATAAGTTACCCGATCCGTTTTTCGTGATCGCGACCCAGAACCCGCATCATTTGATCGGCACCTTCCCGCTGCCGGAGTCGCAACTCGATCGCTTTCTGCTGCGCATCGAGATGGGTTATCCCGACCGCGCCGCCGAACGCCAGTTGCTCAAGGGCCGCGGCGGACGCGAACAACTTGCCACGCTTACGTCGGTGATTCATCCCGAACAACTGCTCGTGCTGCAGCAACAGGCGGCGCGCGTGCATGCCGCCGAGGCGTTGCTCGATTACATCCAGAATCTGATCGAGGCGACGCGCCGACAAGGCAGCTTTGCCGAGGGCTTGAGTCCGCGCGCGGGACTGGCATTGCTCGCGGCGGCCAAGGCCTGGGCGTTGCTTGAGGGCCGCGAGATGGTGTTGCCGGAGGACGTGCAGGCCGTTGTCGCCGCGGTCATTACCCATCGGCTGCAGCCGACCAAAGACACGACCGGCGGGCGGGCGGCGTTGGTCGCGCGGCTGCTCGAGTCGGTGCCGATCCCCTGATGTCCGCCGTCACCGCGCCCGTGGATACCGTGCTTGGGCGCCGGCAGCTTTACATGTTGCCGACTCGTCACGGGCTGCTGTTCGCGCTCGTGCTCGCGGTACTGTTGCTCGCTGCCATTAACTACGGCAACGGTCTTGCGTATGCCCTCACCTTCCTGCTCGCGTCCGTGGCCGTGGTGTCCATGCTGCACACCCACCGCAATCTGCATCGTTTACGGATTGCGGCCGGCGCCTGCGCACCGGTGTTTGCCGGCCAGATTGCGCAATTCGAAATCGTTCTGACAAACAACACGCCCGCATCGCGCTTCGGGATTCTGCTATCGCAGAATAACGAAGAGCAGGTGCGGGTAGATGTCCCGGCCCTGAACAGCGCCAGCGTCGCGCTCGGGGTAACGGCACGCCGGCGTGGTCGCTTGCCGTTACCGCCGTTCAAGCTCGCCACGCGCTTCCCGCTGGGTTTGCTGTATTCCTGGTCACGACCGATACACCTTCAACAATTCTGCCTGGTCTATCCCGCGCCCTCGACGCCGATGCCGTTTCGCGCCAGCCCCGCCGAGGCGCTGCGGCCGGAACAGGGCCTGCGCCCCGATGGCGATGATTTCATCGGCGTGCGCGAGTTTCTGCCCGGTGACTCATCGCGCCACGTCGACTGGAAGGCGTTCGCGCGCACCGGGATACTCGCGATCAAGCAGTTCGGCGGCGGCTACCAGACGCTGGTGTGGCTCGACTGGGACGTTCTCGAGGGCCTCGATACCGAGGCGCGCCTGAGCGTGCTGTGCCGCTGGGTGCTGGACGCCGACGCCGCCGGCATGCATTACGGCTTGCGGTTACCGGATACCACCATTACGCCCGATCACGGCGAGGCGCACCAGCACCGCTGCCTCAAGGCGTTGGCATTGTTTCAGGTGTAGCCATGTATACGATGCCGGATCGACAGGCGATGGTCTGGCTCTATCTCACCGCGGCCTGCGCGGTGACTCCGATTGTGCTCAATCTGCCGTGGTGGCTGAATCTTGTCTTCACGCTGTGCATCGGTTGGCGCTATGCCTCGGATCACCGCGGCTGGATCCGGCCGGGGCGTCTGTTGCGTTTGCTGTTGCTGGTCGTGGTCGTCGTGGCGGTTTACCGCCAATATGGAACCATACTCGGACGCAACGCCGGCATAGCGCTGCTGGTCGGGTTACTCGGGCTCAAGCTGCTTGAACTGCGAAATGCGCGCGATTATCTGCTAAGTCTGTTCCTGTTCTACCTGGTGCTGCTCGGGGCGTATTTGCAGGAACAGGCACCCTGGCTCGGCGTTTGGACGCTGGTGACGATCACCGTGAGCCTGGTCGCGATGCTGCAGCTGAACCAGCCGCAGGGACTCGCGCTGCGCGAACGACTGCGCCTGGCTGGCACGCTGCTCGCCAAGGCGCTGCCACTGATGCTGGTGGTCTACCTGCTGTTCCCGCGCATCCAGGGCACGCTCTGGGGCCTGCCGGTGGACGCCCACGGCGCGCTTACCGGGCTGTCCGAGATCATGCGCCCGGGGAGCATCAACAGCTTGGGTGAATCGACGACGCCGGCGTTTCGCGTAACCTTCGAAGGCGCGATGCCGTCGCCGCGCGAACTTTACTGGCGCGGATTGGTGTTGACCGACACCGACGGCCAGAGCTGGTCGCGCCGCCGAACATCGCCGGCTGAACCCGAATCGTTCCATGCGCTCGGCGAGCCCGTGCGCTACACCGTCACGCTCGAACCGAGCAACAAACCGTGGATGCCGGCGCTCGACCTGCCGGCCGAGTTGCCGATGGGGGCGCGCGCCCAACCGGGCTACACCTTCGAGCATCCGACGCCCGTTCGCGAACGGCTGACCTACACGCTGAGTTCCCACACCCGCTACCGCACGCCACCGATCGAGATCGAGGAACGTGCCTCTGCCCTGCAACTGCCCGACGAATTGAGCCCACGTGTCCAGGCGCTGGCTGCTGGCTGGCAACGCGAACATCCCGAACCGCGCGCGATCGCGCAACAGGCGCTGGCACATTTTCGCAATGAAAATTTCGTCTACACCCTGAAGCCGCCGCTTCTGGGACAAGACCCGGTGGATGAATTTCTATTCATCACCCGCCGCGGCTTTTGCGAGCATTATGCCGCCGCCTTCGTGACACTCATGCGCGCCGCCGGGGTTCCGACACGCGTCATCAATGGCTACCAGGGCGGCGAGGTGAATAGCGCCGGCAATTATCTCGTCGTGCGCAATTCCGACGCCCACGCCTGGGCCGAGATCTGGGTACCGAACGACGGCTGGGTGCGGGTTGACCCGACGTCGGCGATCGCACCCGAGCGCGTCGAGCTTGGCATCGACGCGCTGCGTCGGCTGGAGGCGCGCGGCGTGGCGCCCGGCAGCCTGCCGGCGGCGGCGGTGCTGCGTGCCATCGAACTCGGCTGGTTCGAAGGCGCCTGGCGTCACGCGGGCTGGTACTGGGACATCGCCAACTTCAATTGGCACCGCTGGGTGGTGGGCTACGGCAAGGTGCGTCAGGAGCGGTTCCTGAAAAACTTCGGTATCCAGAACGTTTCTTGGGAAAAATTGTTGGCGCTGCTGGTCGGCGGCGCGGCACTCGTGCTGCTCGCCTACGTCGCCTGGCAGTGGCGCCGGCCGTGGATGCGCGACCCGGTGCAGCGGCAGTATCTGCGTTTCTGCCGCAAGCTTGCCCGCATCGGGCTCGTACGTGCGCCGCACGAAGGCGCGCTCGACTTTGCGCGCCGCTGCCTGACAAAACGCGTGGACCTCCAGCCCGCGATCGAGGACATCACCGCAAAGTATCTGCGGCTGCGCTACGACCGCGCCGCAAACGAGGAGGAGTGGCGCGCGTTCAAGCGTGAGGTCGCCGCGTTCCACCCGTAGTCAGTGTTATGACAAGACGAGCGACGACTGCATGGACGCAGGAGGTAGAGCAACGCCGGGAGCAGTTGCCGAAGCAGAACTACATTATTCATTTACCAATACAAAAACTGGAAAAAATCCGCCCCAGCAGATCGTCGGACGTGAACCCACCGGTGATTTCGGACAGCGCCTGTTGCGCCTGACGCAATTCCTCCGCTAACAGCTCACCGGCGCGCTCGCGCGCTCGCGCATGCGCCACGGTGACATGCGCCTGGGCGCGCCGCAGGGCATCGAGGTGCCGGCGCCGGGCCATGAACGCGCCCTCGCCCACCGGCTGAAATCCCATGCACGTCTTGAGGTGCTGCCGCAACAGCTCCAATCCCGCGCCGGTTTTTGCGGACAGCGCGATTTCGGTTGTCCCGTTCTGCTCCTGCATGCCCGGCGCACGGCCGGTGAGATCGATTTTGTTACGCACCCGCGTACACGGCAGATTTGGCAGCAGCAGCTGCGTAAGTTCCGCGTCGCCGTCCGCGGACGACCGCGTATCGTCGACGATCAGAAGTATGCGATCGGCACGCGCCATTTCCCGTTGCGCCCGGCGCACGCCTTCGGCCTCGATGTCATCGCGCGCCACGCGTAGCCCGGCGGTGTCCACCACGTGCAGCGGCATGCCGTCGAGCTGGATGAACTCGCGCAACACATCGCGCGTGGTGCCGGGGATGTCGCTCACAATCGCAGCGTCGTGCTGTGCCAACGCGTTAAGCAGCGACGACTTGCCGGCATTCGGGCGCCCCGCCAATACCACCACCATGCCGTCGTGCAGCAGCTGTCCCTGTTGCGCCGAGGCCAGCACCTGCGCCAGATTATTTTCGAGTATGGTGATGCCGGTGGTGATTTTTTCGTCGGCCAGGAAATCGATTTCTTCTTCCGGAAAATCGATCGCCGCCTCGACGTGCAGACGCAGCTGGATCAACTGCTCGGTCAGCGTCTGCACGCGGTGCGAGAATTCACCGTCGAGCGAACGCAACGCGGCGCGCGCGGCGGTCTGCGAACCGGCGTCGATCAGGTCGGCCACGGCCTCGGCCTGGGCGAGATCGAGCTTGCCGTTGAAAAATGCGCGCTCGGTGAATTCACCGGGGCGTGCTTGACGCGCGCCGAGGCCAAGCGCGCGCGCCAACAGCATGTCTAGCACCACCGGTCCGCCGTGGCCGTGCAGCTCAAGCACGTCCTCGCCGGTGTAGGAGCGCGGTGCCG
>ERZ1292623.2393-Hain-H51-01um-R1-2393-length-16867-cov-5_pt1 | contig 16867 bp, 16 predicted proteins | sample MGYA00564398_ERZ1292623 | MGnify/ENA primary metagenome ERZ1292623 (study PRJEB36523, sample SAMEA6512633) | groundwater metagenome | collected 2019-01-07 | study: AquaDiva: Metagenomics assemblies of 32 groundwater samples | reverse complement strand
CATTCAAAATATATAGACAATTGGCTCCTTTTTGGTTGACATATGGAACATGTCTTTTTTTGTGATGGGAATCAGAAGCGAATCTCATGGATAATTCAAAGCGATGACTCCAAAGTAGAACAGTTTAGAGAACAGGCAGAAATCTATCTTGATAAAGTTTCTGTCATACAATCAAAATACATTGCACTTCATGCTGGGATCTTTTGGTGCGTTGGAAGATTTATAATAAAAAATGGCGACACTATCAAAGTCATGCTTGAATCAAAGCCAATGTATGAACATTTGAGTGGTGGCACTAGTTCAGATTCGTTTATAGACGCAAGAACTGGTTTTTTAAACCAGCTTATACAGCAAAGAAAGCTTGTTATGCAATACGAGTTAATTGAGCCAGAGCAAAACATTGCAACAAGGCTTTTATCGTCTTAAAATTATGCCAATATCCATCAAGTTTGTGTGTGTAGGTCCTGTAAATATTAAACCGCCATGTTTTTTAAAAAAATTGTATGAGTTGTTATCTTGCAAAAAGTTTTGAATTTCTTTTGACTTAAATTCTGTATTACTTATAATAGCACCAGCGGCATCTGTATTTCCGTCCTTACCATCCGTGCCTACAGAAGTTATCGTGATTTTCTTACTTGTTTTTTGAATCTCATTTAATAAATAAAGAACTAATTCCTGGTTTCTGCCACCTTTGCCTCTGTCAGTTACCTTTACCGTTGTTTCGCCACCAAAAATAAGGCACGATTTTGGTTCTTTTGGCATGGCTTTTACTAATTTTTTTGTAGCTTGTTTTACGTTACCACTTACAGGATAAACAAGTTTTGTTTTTAAACCAACACTCTTAGCCTTTTTTGCCATTGTATTTAGACAGTCCTTGTTTGTTGCAATTATGTAATTTTTTATTGTAGGATGCTTTGGGGTCTCTGGTATTTTTTTATTTATTCCAAGATCAATTCTTTTTATAATACTTCTAGGAACAGTTTTTTTTAAATTATATTTTTGCAATATTTTTTTTGCATCACCAAAGGTTGTATTATCACAGTACGTCAAACCAGACCCAATCGATGAAAGATTATCACCAACAACATCTGACATGACAAGAGAAATTGCATCACAGGTCAAGTGTTCAAGTATTTTCCCACCCTTTATTTTAGAGAGGTGTTTTCTGATGCAATTAATTTCATGTATGTTAGCACCAGATTTGAGTAAAAGCCTTGTGACTGTTTTTTTATCGTCAAGTTTTATCCCGTCTGGTAATGAAATAAGAGATGAACTACCGCCAGATATTAGAAAAATTATAAGATCAGTGCGCGCTCTTTTTTTTAAAAAATTTAAAATCTTTTTTGCAGCTTGAGTACTTTGCTTGTTTGGGATGGGGTGACCAGCATGAAGAATTTTATATTTTTTATTTTTTAATATAGAACGTGTACCTTGCGGGATGACAATTATGCCACCATCCACATTTGTCAGTGAATTAACCGCATTTGTCATTCGATCAGCTGCCTTTCCAAGCCCAATTACAAAAATTTGCTCATATTTTGCTAGAGGTATAGTATTTTTACCTATGACAAGCTTATTTTTTCGTACAATTTTTTTTAGCGCAACATCGGGCATTGCCGCCAAAAGTCCTGCGTCCATTATAATCAGGGCAGTTCGTTTTTTGGGATCTGTTGCAAGCTCTTTAAAGTTTTTAATTATCATATGTACTAAACAGTATTCCTGGTTATTTCCATATTTGGCAGTTGGTATTTTTATTCTTTCAAACACAAAAACCAAATATGGATTTAGATATAGATGCTAATTACAAGCGTGAGATCCCAAACTATTTGGAAAAAAGCTCTTTTGCGACATTTGCTGTTGCTAGGGTAAACTTACGTGAGATAAGAAATGAATCTATCAATTCTAGCAAAAAATATGGCAATAGTATCGATTATGAATGGATAAATATAAAAGATCAATTGGTTGCTGAATTAATTCTAAAAGCTTTTGGAGACAATGATAAGAAAAAGATTCTTGACGTTGCTCTAGGCAAGTCAAGAACTCCTGTCGAAATCTTAGATATTTGTAAGATCCCGCCAACTTCAGGTTATAGGAAAATTAAATCACTAATACAAGATGGTCTGTTAATTCCAAATGGCACATGTTTGGCTCGAAGTAAAAAGCAAGTTAGACAATTCATTTCAGCACTTGAAAACATAAAAATAGATATAGATAAAGGCAAACTTGTTGTCAAAGTCAGGTTCACAAAAATATAGCATTAAGAATAGATATCAGGGGAAAGATACGACGAATTTGACACGTAAATGACTATTTGCATTATACTATTCATTTCAAAGCTTTGCCCCGCGCTTTCTTAGCTCATCTACTGACAAAGGGAGGTTTTTTGCACCAACAAAACTTGCATCTTTTAGATTTGCAGACGTAAGATTTGCTCTAAGAAGATCTGCGGCATTAAACAAAGCGCCAGTAAGGTTCGCTCCACTAAAGATTGTTTCATTTAAAAGTGCTTTACCAAAATTAGCTCCGATGAGATTTGCGCCACTAAAGTTTGCTTCTTTGAGTATAGCGCCGCTAAATGTTGCACCATTTAACACAGAACCGCTAAGATTTGCTCTGCTTAGATTAGCACCTGTGAGATTTGCTCCAACCAAGCTTGCGCCGCTAAGCAATGCCTCAGTAAGATCAGTACCGCTCAGATTGCATCCAGTAAGGTCAGCTCCGCTAAGATCAGCTTCATTTAGAACTGCACCGCTAAGCACAGCGTAACTGAGAATAGCTCCACTAAGTGATGCGCCGGTAAGATCAGCTATGCCAAGTATTGCGCCGGTGAGAACAGCTCCACTAAGATTGGCACCACACAGTTCAGCACCACTCAGAATAGCTCCAACTAGATTTGAACCGCTAAGATTTGCAGCACTAAGGTCAGCTCCGATTAGATTAGCGTCAGAAAGATCAGACATGCTAAGATCTGTATTGCTCATATCAGCTGACCCAAGATTTGCTTCATGCAAGTTGGAACTAGATAGGCTAGCTTGAGAAAGTATTGCCTTGCTTATGTTCGAAGAAACAAGAACGGCATTGTTTAGCTGTGCCTTGCTTAGGTTTGCACTAGAAAGATTTGCACCACATAGGTCACATGAATTTAGATCAACCTCCTCCATGTTTGCGCCAATAAGTACTACTTCCCGTAAATCCAAAGAAACATACCCTGCTTGCCTTCGCATTTCATTAAATTCAGATATCCTTCCAATATGCAGTAGCTCAACCAATTTTTCATTGTTAGGATGTTCAGGCAAGACCATTTTCACCCTCACACATTATAGTTGGGAAATTATTTTCCAATGGAGTATACCTCAGTACTAATGTCTCTCAAACTTGTTTAATAACAAAAATCAGGCTCAAATTAGTTATGGATTATCTAGTATAGAATTGATCCTCAATGCGGCTTGAATAAAATTAACAAATCATGAACCTTTAAACACTATACAAAATGTCTTTTTGTGACTCGAAGAGGCTTGGTCAGTCTTACAACGCCATCCTTTGAGCTGTACTCTATAAAATTAAAATCAAGTAAGAATTTCATGGCATGTTCAAACGATGTATGATTCATGTTTGCAGATCTTTCTACTTCCTTTACGTTCATCGTGTATCCTTCTCTGCCCAAAATTGTTATAATCTTATCAGCTAAACTGTTTATATGGCTTTTAGAAGAGCTACCTTTTGTTTTCATCAGCTCGGAAACTGCCATATATGGTATTTCAGCATTACGCATAATTTCTACTACATTCCAAAATATGGAAAATGGAGTACGTGTGATAAACACTTGTTTATCAAGCGTGTCGAATTTCCGGAATATATTTAACATAAATTTCTACACTAACAATGTGCCACAAGTTATCAAACAGACAAAGAGAAGCGAACTTGAATTAATTATGGAGATTCTTCAGAACACGGCTGAACCAATAAAGAAAACACGCCTGCTGTACCTGACTAGAATCAATTTTCATCAACTTGACCGATATCTCAGTTGGTTGATCTCAAAGGGGCTGGTAAAATATGTTGACGAACCATTTACAGGATTGCAAATTGCCCCAAAAGGAATGCGCTTCATAAAATTAATCGCTAGCGCAAAGTAATCCCTACAAATGATTAACTAAAGCAAAGTCTCAGATTCTCAAATCTATATTTTTCATTAATCCACGATATTGCTCTAAGAAATTACGACCCTTCTGTGTTATGACATAGTACGAAGCCTCATCAGCTGATTTTGCAATCATACCAAGCTGGAGCAATACGCGCAAATATTTTGATGTAAGGCGAGAGTCAAGATTTGCTTTGTATGTCACATGTGTTTTCTTCAATTGAGATTCAGAGAGACTTCCTAGTATACTGTCAAAAATTTCCAGTGCGCCACGTTTTCCATTCCACATCAGAAATATGTTTTGTAATACATACTATTTATCCCTTGTTCTAATCACGTATTTAGTATTATGATGAATCATTGAATTTTTGATAAGCTCATTTCCATTTTTGGAAAAAAGCCTTCACAATTTTGTATTGAAAAGAAAATTGAATTAATCGACGGTTAACAATTTTTAAAAAATGAAATAGCCATCAAACTGAAGGCTTGAACTTTATTTTATGCAAATGAGAGATTCTTTCCTTTACCTTGGTGATCTTGTTTGAAATTCTTATTTTCTCTGCAAAAATATCGATCATATCTTTCTTCTTTAGGACAATGAGCCCAGCTATTGCTGCAATAACTGGCAGTATGATAAAAAGTGGATTAAGTTCCATTGTGCCAAATATTGGTATGTTTGATGTACTGGCAGATTCTGATGGCTGAATTACGTTAATCTGTTTGCTAACAGTGTTTGAAGCAAATATTCCGCCTGACACAGTAGCTCGAACATTTATCATTGTTGGATCTTGAGAAAGCAATGAAATTCTTGCCATACCATTTTCATTAGTTACAGAATCCATATTTTGAATTTGGGCTCCTTGTACATTCCATTCAACATTCATTGCACTCGATGGCGAGTTATGGTATTGAACAGTTATTGAGAGATCAAAGACAGTATTTGGACTCACGGAATTGGGGGAGGATATAGTTATCTGAGGATTCATAGTGTCTACGTCGATTTCAAATTTTGCTAGTGGGAGATCATTAGCTAGGATTGCAAGTTCTGTACTGCCAACTGATGTAGCTTTTACATCAAAGACTGTATAATAATCTCCTTGTTTAATTATGATACTTTCTGGAAAATTTATTATAGAGTGATCATCTGCGGCAAACATGATTTCAGTATCTTTATCAGCAAAAACTGGAAGCCCATTTACGTCAAAAAGCTGTAGTACGAATGCGTTGTTTAAATTCGTTAAGATTGTTTCAGGATAATCCAAGTGTATCATTGCTGGTTTAGAAGAAAGGCTATCTATAGTAGTGCTAGTAGTAAAATCTCCAGCTTCAAGATCTAACGTCACAGAACCCTCTTTTAGTGACTTTGCATCTAATAATGTAATTGATTGACCTTTTTTGATCATTTTTGGCTCTACATGAATAAACATATTTGGTGGAATAGAAAGTGCCAAATCTTCTGGAAAGTTTGTAGCTTCGTTGTCTGACATGTATAATGCCAAAGGAAAGTCTGTTTCAAAAAGCACTTCTGGTACAAGAGGTTCTGCAATAAGTGTTAATGCATCTTTTGACGGTCCTTGCACCACTGGAACAAGTGTTTCATCATTTTTGGTTACAAGGTGTAGTGTTAGTGTATCTGGTACAGCGTAGCCAACATAGGCAAAGACGAGGGCGGCTGCTGTTCCTTTGTCAATTTCTGCATCTTGTACAGAAAACGACATCTCATCTGAAGAATCAATTTTAATTTGGATGTCTTTATTTGCAGCTACTGGATCTCCGTTTTCATCTTCCAAATGCATAATTCCTATTAACTCTTTCTGGCCAGTAGCCAAAATGGGCAGCAGATCTACCTTAGCAGACTCATCGTCTAACAATTCTAGATTTACAATTTCTAGTTCTTGTGCACTAGAAACAAGATAGTCCTTTGCAAATATACTAATATCATATATGCCTTCTAGCCCCCCTCTTGAAACAATTTTGCTATATGCCCAGTATGATCCTTTTTTAATTGTAGGGATACCGTTTGCTGTAATGCCAGAAAATTCGCCACTTGTATTAACAGATTCTTCCTGATCAGCGTTTGTAACTTTTATTGTGACTGGAATGTCTTCTTTTGCCTTGACTGGATTACCGCTTGAATCTTGGAGTTGAATTACTGCATATGCATAGTTTGTTGAAAAGCTGCTGATTTTATTTGGATATACATATAATTGAATTGTCAGTGGCTCACTAATCTCACTAACAGTAACTTTGCTGCTAACGGTTTCCATCGTTGGGGAAGATGCATATATTAGTGCATCACTTGGTCGGTTTACTTGAAATTCTCCAATTGTAAAGTATTCTCCTTTCTTTATTATCAATTCAGTATTTTTCAAATTTATCACATCGCTTGCTGATGTAGTTAATGTGATAGCAACGTCATCACTTGCCCTTGTCGGAAATCCATCTTCATCAGCTAGCTCTACAGCAACATATCCGTTATCAGGTCCATTTATGGAAAAAGTGTCAGGGGTAGTTTTTATAAGTAGTTGTGCTTGGTTATTCTTGTTTCCATAAACTGTCATGGGAAATTCTGTTGACGAAAATCCAGGAGCTGCCAGTGCAATGTTGGCAGTTCCTGTACCAACAGCTTTTATTTTTCCAGGAGTAATGAAGCCATTCTCATTTTCTCCTATTTCCAATATCTGAATTATTGACGAATCTGAACTGGTGACTATTAGGTTATCAATTTTGCCAGGAACGATGGTATCAGCCATTAGGTACACCTGCAACACACCTTCTGTATTTGCTACGATTTGATTAGGAATCAGTCTATATCCAAATTCGGCAGAAATTTGTCCATATGCAGTAGTGACAAAAAGACCCATACCAATTACTATTAAGACAAGTCCTGCTCTCAATACACGCACAGATTTAGCTTTCTTTGATAAATGCGTTAGGCTGCATATACCTAGACTATAGAATTCAGAGACTAGAATCCGTGTTTAACAATCTTTTTCATGTATAAAAGTAAATTTAGATGTTTTACCATCATAGATTTTGGAAGGATGTAGTTGTCTTTCTGCAGATATTTTTTCAACACAAGGCAAACCACTTTTTGTTCATTTGTAATAAAAAAGGTTAAGAAACATAAACAACGTTTTCTGTATTATCTAGTCTAGATTTAATGTAACCTAACGCATTTAACAAAGGTTGCAAAATCTGTTATATATTGAAACAACTAGTAGTTGTCCTATTAGTAGTAATGATAATCGCGGTAGGAGCAAGTGTGGGATATGCACAAAGCACGAAAATCACAAAAACAATTAACGTTGGAGCATTTACCGAAAATGTATTGAAAACATCGGTTTTAAGTGGAGAGCACAGTACAAGCGGAGATGACGATGACGAATGTGATGATGAAGATCGTGATGATGAAGATGGCGATGATGGTCAAAATAGACACCCTGCAAGTGTAAAAAAAGATGATGATGATGATGATGATGATGATGATGATGATGATGAAAATTGTATTCCTCCAACTGTAATAACCTCAGCGGATGTATCGTTTGAATTAGAAAAGCAGATTAGAGACCCAAATGAAATACCGAATACCCGCGATGAATACTTTGCAAACTTGATAACAGCATGTAATATGCGCAGCAATGAAGCAATATCAGAATCGGTAACGATCACCTGCCAGCTTACTGACGATAGATACGGACCTGATGAGTTTGGCGAAGTAATTGCAGAAGGAAGCCTTCAACTACCAATCGGTTATCCAGATCCGCAGCTTTGCCCGTCTGGAAGGTGTGTGATCCCAATTACTAGCACAACATTTACTGATGCTAACGAGGTTCAAAATGTCCACGACGTAAAGATAATCGTAACGGGTCCAGCCCCTCCAGCTCAAGAACCTGAAGGTTGTTCCCCAGGATTCTGGAAGAATCATAAAAACGAATGGTTACAAACCCCCTTTAAGACCACAGACAAATTCGAGGACGTCTTCCAAGTAGACTTGAATAAAAATGATAAATTGGATGGTCCAACCCTCTTGCAAGCTTTGAAAGCGGGTGGAGGTGGCATTAAAGCTCTTATGCGTCACAGCGTAGCTGCACTACTCAACGCAGCACATCCAACCGTTGAACCTGAGCCTGCCTTTGACACAACACAAGAAGTAATCTCGGCCTTCAAAAATGCTTTCGATAGTGGAATCTTCAATCCTACCAAGGATCTGTTAGATGTTTCAAATAATAGGGGAAGTGAACTGTGCGATGGTGAAGATGATGATGATGACTCGTCTACGCCTGCTCATTGATTTAAAATAAATCGTTTTGAATCCAGGCTAATTTGCGGGTCATCATGTACGTCTAAGACTAATTATATACCCTAACACGAGTCGTAGCACAGTAAGTGTTCAAAAAGTAAAAAATCCTAACCAGAATGCTTTAACGCTAGATTCACACTTTTTCCTTAATTTTATGTCATGTTAATCTATTACATAAAGGTCTGACTTGTCATTTTTTAAATTTACAAAAAAAATATTCAATAAAACTTCATGTAAGTTTTATCTATAACACACTAAAGGTAATATCAAAACATATCTAGTTAGCTCAATTATTGAGAGCAAAATTCCTGTGTTTAGCTATTTTGTTGTCTATTATAATAATAACATCTAGTATCGCAAGTGCGCCACATCCAGCATTTGCAGATGCAAATATTTTGACTAAACATGCACCTGACAGACTGCTTGTCAAGTTCAAGGCAAGCATATCGGATCCCGCTCAGCATGCAATACTTGCAAAAAATAAAGCTTCAAGGTATGATGAGATACCTCAGATAAATGTCAAAATCATCAAGGTTCCTGAAAATTCTCTTGATGCCGTAGAGGCAGCATTACGAAAAAATCCTGACGTGGATTATGTTGAAAAAGACTATCTTTTTGAGCCGGCCATCTTATCTAACGACCAATATTTATCAAAGCAATGGCATCTTCCCAAGATTGCTGCACCAAGTGCATGGGATATTGGTAAGGGAGATGGCATATCTATTGCAATCTTAGACACTGGAGTTGATCCTACACATCCAGATTTAAAAAGCAAATTGCTTGCAGGATACAATTTTTATGATAATAACAACAACTGGTCAGATGTTTGTGGACACGGTACAGCAGTTGCTGGAACTGCAGCTGCAACGACAAACAATCTAATTGGTGTAGCTGGTGTGGCGTGGGAATCAAAGATTCTCCCAATAAGAATCACAGATACCAGATGTTATGGTTACTATTCTACGATGGCAAAAGGAATAGTATTTGCTAGTGATAAAGGCGCGCGAGTCGCAAACATAAGTTTCTTAATATTCGATGGTTCTGTTTTGAGAGATGCTGCCAAATACATGTACAATAAGGGAGGGTGGGTTGTTGCAGCTGGAGGAAATACCGGAAGTTTTGTAAATTCCAATGACAACCCGTACATAATTTCAGTTGGTGCTACAGGTTCCACCGATCAAATTACAACATTTTCTACATACGGGCCGTACATAGACTTTGCAGCACCAGGCTCTGGAATTTAAACAACTTTTAAGGGAGGTTCTTACGGCTCAACTAGTGGAACTTCTTTTTCATCACCCATAGTAGCCGGGGTTATCGGTTTGATTACGTCAAAAAAACCCAGTGCTACTGCAGATGAGATTTACACTACATTAAAAAAGTCGTCCTTAGATCTTGGTACTCTTGGTCGTGATAATTACTATGGTTGGGGAAGAGTTGATGCGTATAAGGCTCTTCAAACACTTGGAGGCATTACAGTAAAAGATATCACTCCACCAGTAGTAATTCCTCCACCTAACCAAGTTGTTAATGCTGTAGACCAAAATGGCGCAATAGTTAACTATCCTCCTGCTACTGCCACCGACAACATCGGAGTGACAAGCGGACCTACTTGCATACCTGCTTCTGGCTCAACTTTTCCAATTGGTATTACAATAGTTACCTGCACGGCAAGTGATGCTGCTGGCAACATAGGTTCAGCTACATTTACTATTACAGTAAACAACGTGGTACAAGACGATACGACACGCCCAACAGTTTCAATAACTAGTCCAGCAGCAAGTTCACCTGCAGGCGCCATTGTCAAAGGCATTGTCACTGTTTCTGTATCTGCGTTTGATGATTCTGGGATCAGTAAGATAGAGATCTACATCAATGACATACTGACAGCAACACTAAACAAATTACCATACGACTTTAGTTGGGATACAACCGCTATTAGTGATGGGTATTATACTATAATCGCAAAAGCCTACGATACGCATGAAAACACTTCAAGTGCAGTAAAGCGCGTTAAGGTGTATAACAACCAACATTAACTATACGCGCTGAATTCTAACATTAGCATCAAATACAAATGATCTATTTTTAAGCAATTGTATATCCATGCAACTCCTTTCCTGGTTTACTCGAAAGATGATAGGTTACAAATGAAGATGGTTTTGACGTTTATCTGAGTTGCGCAGAACATATCTTATTTTTGTTATTGCAAAGAATGGAGCTATAAAATACATACTTACATTTAGTAAGATTATTGCTATGCCATATCCCAGCATTTCAGCCTCGGAATCAACACTGACGTACTTTAGGATTGAAAGTGTTGAAATCAGTGGAGTAATTGCTAGCTTCACTACATCTTTGAATGCAGGATTCTTATTTTCCCAGCTTGCTATGGTGGGACTAAATGAATAATAAACTGTATTGAAACCATTTAAGAATGCAGAACCAGAAGATGTTTTAAGCAACACATTGTCGCGAATTTCTCTAAGTTGTTGCACTTCATTAGCTAGTTCTGAGCCGTATGTTGCTGTAGCGATAAGACATCCACCATTTTTTGGAGGAGTTTGTGTTTGCTCAGGGCTTGCAGATATTTTTTCAGTTGTTGTAATTATTTGATCCTCAACGGTGGTATTTGCTACGACATCGTAGGTGCTTGATTTCATAGAAGTAGGAATGTTGAAGGTTGACGTAAAACCGCCGGTGGAATCAGTTTGAATGGTTCGTGAAAAGATTGTTTGTCCTTGAGAATTTTTTATCTCAATTATTACTCCTTGACTTTCGCTTAATCCTGATATAGTTCCGCTGACTACAATTATTTCACCTGTTGGTGCTTGAATTTTATTTGTTTCAAGCTTAATCTCATATTCTTCAGCTGTTGAAATTCCAAACATAAACATAGCCACTATGAGGATTCCTAACAATCTAAGATTCAATTTATGTTTTTACCAGCTAAGATGAATCTTTTGCTTCAGATAAAGATTATCCATCATAATTTGGGTTTCTTGTGACTATAAGTGGATGAAAATAAATTCAATGAGGAGGCATCAAGCCCTTTAATACAACTAGAAGATAAATCATCTGTATTGTAATTAATAAGAGATAGAATGCTTGAGATGCAAGTTGGACGTAGTCCTGTTCCTTTATCTGCAAGATTCCCTTGTGTTCAACATGTTCTAAATGTTTAATTGAATGCCATTGATAATATCTTACCATTAGATGTAATCCAATTATAACAAAAAACCAAGTAGCAAACACTAAAGTACTTGCAAAATATGGTTCAAATATAGTGAATAGGTAATTTGAATAGCCATCGATTTTTGGGATTACACCAAACGAGATCGATGTTTGAGATAAAAGATAGCTTAACAAATTAACTAAAATGGCAAGTGATAGGAATGATTGCTGCGTATCCTTCTTTTTCTTTTCCTTTTTTGCAAACATGACAGCCATGGATGCAAGTATGGCTACAACCATGATGACGGGATTTTTGAGATAGTTTGTAACATAGCCCATGTAAGGTGTGACAAATATTGCTTCTCCACGTATTGCTTGCGGTTTAATTATCCCAGGGTCATTTGCTTTGTTATTATCACCTTTTATGATGAATCCGTCATCCTTTTGAGCTACTATTCTATGTATGACTAGTCTGTTACTTGAATCATCCTTGTAAGCAACAACGTCTCCTACGTCATAGGTTTGAGTTTTCTTTACTATCGCTAAAGAACCGCTCTGTATTGTAGGCAGCATGCTTGGTCCGTTTACAATCATAAACTCCGTATCCCCACCCAAGAATGAGGGCCAAAAATATAGAAATAATGGCAAACTTCCAATGGCAACAATCAATTTTAACTTAGAACCCATCTAAGGTCGTTTAACTCCTACCGTTACTCACAATAAAAGTATTAAGTAATAATAGCTAAGTAGAGGATAAGAAGGTCTACTTTGTCTGTAGCTCCAAATACTTGATATAGATAGTGGTTAAATGAGTTAAGTATCTGGCTTAACTCTTTCAGTAGCAACTCAAAATAAAAAAATAAGAAAGTGGGCGTTGATTTTTTATCCGCCGGTTTGTTGGGTTGTTGGATCTGCACCCTTCACGATTATCTTAACATCATGGATGTTTTGAACTTCGTTTGCATCATCGAATGCCGTCTGTATTATTGGGATGATACACCTCCCGTTCGGACAAAGCGTTGCATCTGGATAACCGGTTGGCAAGTCAAGGAAGCCTTCTGCTATTACCTTACCAAATTCATCTGGTATTGTTGGATCTGGAGTTATGCCACTGCCATCAGTAAGCTTGCAAATAACTCTAGCTGGTCCTGAAAATGTTTGGCCAGTGCTAAAGCTACAGCCAGTTATCAAGTTCACAAAGAAGTCATCTTGCTGTGTCGCAGGATCTCCTGTTCTTTCTACCTTGGCTAGTTCAAAGTCTACATTTGCAGCGGTAATGGGCGTTCCAATAAACTCTTCGCCTACACCCAACTGTTGTACGTTAAGGTCTATGGTGTTTGATGCAAAACCCATAGTCATACTGACTATTCCTGTTCCGATTATTGCAAACAACAGTAGTTGTTTCATTGAAATTTTTATCACGTGTCTATCTTAAAAGACTTGGGGAGTTTTCAATCTAGCCTGTAAAACATCAAACAGTTACTCTATACAAATAAAAATGGATTACAGGCTCTAGATTTTGTGTTACAGTTTAAATTAGTATCTTTGAATCAGATTTTGTTTAATACAAATGCAAACAGATTTGAATTTACAGCACGCCAAGATTTTGGTTTCGTTTTTCCTAAATTCAAGTTATAGAGAACCTAATCCATAACTTCTAATAAAACGTAGAACAAGGCACATAACGGTAGAGGGACACAGCTTGAGGACAACTGCTAGACGTAGTGTGCTGGTTGCAATTATAGTAACTTCAGCTGTATCGGTATTCATTTTGTTCACATTTGCTCTAGAAGGTCAATCTGCGACCTATGACGGACCTAAAAAGGCTGCAATAGTTGATCAGCTCTATGATGATCTTCCTAATTTACACTTTCAAAAAACTTCTAGAGAATATCTAGAATCAGAAGATTATCAGGTTGATTACTTTACTACAAAGGATATTACCGTGGATTTTTACAAGGCGCTTCCATCCATGAATTATAAGTTGATTATTATAAGAACACATTCAAGTATAACACCAGATAACGACAAAAAACCAGATTCTGCAGACTTGTTTACGGGTGAAAAGTACCAGCAAGACAAGTACATATACGAACAGTTATCTGGCCATGTGCGAAAGAGTGCCTTCTTTTATAGCAGTCATCGTGTGCAATATGATAATGGCACAGTAACGCTTATCCCAGTTGTATCAGAATCAGGAACTTACTTTTCGGTTGGGTCTAAATTTGTCAATGAACAGATGACAGGCAAATTCCCAGATTCGATTATCATCATAGGCGGCTGTACCGCCTTAGGAAATCCAATCCTTGCGGACTCGTTGATGAATCGGGGTGCGTCGGCTATAATAGGATGGGATAATTTAGTAGGATCAGGTCATAATGACACGGTTATGCTAGCGGTTCTAAGAGATCTGTTAGTTGATAAATCTGATATTGTAGATACGGTTGAGTCAGCAATGCAAAAATTTGGTCCAGACCCAGACTACCATGGCGCATTAAAGTATTACCCAAAGAGCGCAGCAAGTATTCATCTGCAGTGATTGGATAATTTTGCAACGAGATATAAGGGAAAATATAAGGTACAAGACTAAAGCTGGCTTGCATAAAATCAAGATATGGTTAATTCCAACGCCTGAATATCTAGCATATCATAGCTTGTCATGACTTTTATATTACAAGTATTCGTTACGGTAATACAAATTTATATCAAAAAGAAGGTGTGAGAATTATTCTAACTTACAATGATTCGCTATTTTCCTGTTCTTGGACTTGATTGCTACAAATGCTATGGCTATTGGAAGTGATAGTAGCACAAACCAGTATGGTTGAGAGTACATTGCTAATGTTAACAGCGCCACAGCATCTATTGGGATAACCTCCCCTCCTACTGGAGTCAACTGAGCTGACGTAAGTTCTCCATTCACACATAGACCAAATACTGTACCAGGTCCTGTTCCAGTGTTAAAACTCAAAAGCTCGGCACCAGTAGCAATATCGAATTTGACGACATCTGCTGTGCCAAAGTCAGCACTCCAAAATGAAGCGCCGTCAGGATCTAGATTCAGTGCAAACCAACCGTCTTCTCCAAGCTTATCATATGTGGCAACTACTGTACCACTTGCATCTAGGCGGTAAATCGCCGCGGTGCCAGCCACCAAAACATCACCCGCAAAGGGACCTGCCGGAATAATGCGAAGTGCAAAAGCTGAAGCTGATGGGAGTGCAAGAGCATTAAAGTCTGCCAATTGTGCATTTCCAACCACGTCATATTTTTTGATAAAAAATCCCTCAGAGGTATAGAACATAGTACTTTGGTCTGCTGCAAGGTCAATCCAGTCTGAACCCCTGGCATCTCCCAAAACATCGTCTTGATCAATTAATGCTCCTGCCGCACTAAAATGTCTGATGTCCGTATCTCCATCGGCATGACCTACATAGTATTCTCCTACAGCATTAAAAACAATTGATTCAGGTGATGTATTGTATGGGCCGCCGAAGACTCCAAGCGGAGTGCCTGCATTATCAAATCTGAAAACAGTTCCTGCTGAAAACATTGTAACATACAAGTTGTCAGCAGCATCAAACGCACATCCAGTCGTGAAGCCTCCCAAGAGCGTGTCAAGAGTTGCATGTAAAGTACCACCTGCTTCACGCCACTGTACCATGCCGCTGCCTATAGAAACAAATACGTCTCCATTGACGACAGTTGGACTGTGCGTTGCCATGGCAAGTTGAGGATATATGCTAGTTCCAAGCAACAGAACTAATGTTATTGTAAATGTTGTTGTAAAGCTCTTATTCATTTAGGTTTTCATTCATACTAGATTCTTAAAAGACTTGGGGAGTTTTCAATCTAGGTTACAAGAAAGGACTTTGATATTCTGTAGAATTAAAAATAGATTAGGTGTTCTAGGTTTTATATTATGGATGTAATTCATAAATTTGAATTTGCCGACAAAAATTTCATGTTTGGCATTTTGAAATTTCAGTGCTGTGAGTTATGTTACTGGTGGCCCAACCGTTACTATTTTTATGTCTTTGATGTTAGCCACTTTATTGGCATCAGGGAATGCTGTTTGAGTAATTGGAATTGTTACTTCGGTATTAGCCACATATCCGCCTGCTAACTCTAGTTTCCCCTCAGCTATCACCTTACCAAACTTGTCATTTGTAGGATCACCATCATCGCTTATGCCACTGCCATCAGTAAGCTTGCAAATAATAGACGCTGGACCTAGAATGAAATCGACACTTTCAAACAAGCATGCTGTGATAAGTATCTTACAACCAGCTGGACTTGGACATACCCTGGTTGTCTCCAGAGTCACGGAATACGAACTTATTGGGCTTTCAATAAAATCTTCTCCAAGTCCCAAATCTTCCAACGTTAAAGGTATGCTGTTTTGTGCAAAACTCACACCGATTCCAGCTATTCCAACAGCTATTATAAACACTAAAACAAATTCCTTCAATGCGCATATACATTAGCAACTATGCTTAAAAAATTTGGGGAGCTCTTGCTCTAGGTTCAAACAAGGCATACTGATATTCCGTTGGATTAATTCGAGCTCTAGGGCTAGGCGTTCTTTTTCTCCATAGATCATAGTCTGCATCAGTCACTTCTGTTTCCCGTTCGTTAGACATTCTCATCGGTATCTTATTAGCTAACATCATGCCAATGCCCATCTTCTTGGTTTTTTTATAAACAAAGAGACCACCCGCTCCTACACCCACCATTATTAAGCTGTTTATTACAGCGGGACTGTAATCCTCTTTCCATACTGCCTTGATGGTCTTTGGCTCGTTCATTATCACCTTTCCATTTTGGAATTTTTGTTGGCTGCTATCGGTCCATCCGTCAAATATGTATCTGATCCACACACCAGGAGGAGCTGATGGTGGCGTGATTTCTAGAGTTGCCATCTGACCAGCAGTGTACCAACCTGAACCAGATGCAGAACCCTGTTTTGTAGTCACATCTAGGTAGTATTGATCTTTCCATTTTGCAACAAGCGTCATTGGCTTGTCTACTCTTACTTGCATGTTTGGAGAAGATAGTTGAGTGTTTGATAGTTGATTGTTTTGGGTATTCTGCAAAGATTGAGTTAAACTTCCTTGCAGCTTAGGAACTGCACTGCCACTATTTGCCAAATTTATTGAATCTACGCCGCTCCATCGATCAAAAACTGCTTTGCGCTTGTTCTCAAGGATAGTAAATTCATTTATTGGCAGTGAGATCTCAGCTCTGCT
>ERZ1292623.2391-Hain-H51-01um-R1-2391-length-16875-cov-10_pt1 | contig 16875 bp, 26 predicted proteins | sample MGYA00564398_ERZ1292623 | MGnify/ENA primary metagenome ERZ1292623 (study PRJEB36523, sample SAMEA6512633) | groundwater metagenome | collected 2019-01-07 | study: AquaDiva: Metagenomics assemblies of 32 groundwater samples | reverse complement strand
CGGGTAGCCGGCAAGGTCGCGCTCGACGCCGATCCCCTCGATCGCCTCGATCTGCTTCTTGAAAAACCACGGGCGGTAGGCGTTGCGGAGTAGCGACCGCCCTTCCGGGTTGTTGCGCTGCGTCGTCGTGCGGAACAGCAGCGCCCTATCAATCGGGATGGTATACACGTTGTATGACGGCGCCGGCCGCTGGACCATCGCCTGGATGCCGCCGTGCTCGTCGAGCTGCCACTGCTCAAGTGATTGCTGCCCGCGCAGCGCCCACTTGCGCCAGCCCACCTTGCCATCGGAGAATCGCGACGACGCCATAGCCGTGCCGCGTGGCTCGCTCTTGCGCAGCTTGTACACGACTTCTATATACGCCCACCCGAACGTCAGCAGCGTCAGGATTTCACCAAGCACGTCCTGCCACGTGCCGTTCATGTCGGTGAACAGCGCGTCCTTGACGAAGTCGGCGACCTCAACGGCTTTCGGGTCGTTCGCGTCGGCCGGCTGCACCTGCCAAGACACCTGCTTGGCCAGGTTCTCGATAGCGAACATGAACGCGCCGATCGTGGGGTCGTTGTCGCGCATCTCCTGGAGCGTGCGCAGGCCTCGCGTGCCGGTCAGCTCCGGCAGGAACTCTTCGCGCAGGACGCCGCCCCAAATCTTGAGGCCGGGCTTGCCGATCTCGCCGATGTCGATGCGCGGTGTCGCTGCTTTCGTCGCCGCTTCTGCCGGCGTGTGGAGGCGGAGCACGTTGTCGTCACCGTCAGGCATACTCGTCTCCTTTTACCGGCGCTTCTGTCGTGGTCTGTGCCACATCTCGCCGAACCACTAACTCGGCAATCGTCTCATTCCCGGTCGTCATCCACGGCAGGAACGCCAGCCCGATGTCGATGCTGTACGGCTGGCGCTTGACTGGTTCCCCGTCTACGGCTCGCATCTGACCGTCAGGCTCGAACTCGTACTCGTGAACCGTCATAGTTTTCCCTGCTATGTCGACATCCAGGCGGTACACGCGGCCGGCAACGACGCCGTGTGCTTCAAGCCATGGCGTAATCTCGGCATGCTGCGCGCAGACCATCGAGTCAGGCGTGATCGTGATCATGCGCGGTCCTCCTTGATGATGAACAGCCGATCCTGCACGAACGTCAAGTAATCTACCACGCCGTCGTCGCGCCGGTACGCCAGCACATTACCATCGCGGAAGTCCGGCGTGCCAAGCGTAATCACAGTCTCGGCGAGTGTCTGACCGGTTGAAAGTAGACGGTGTTGCTCAAAGGTGATCATATTTATCGCCTCACTTCGACGCGACCGTCAGCACGGTCGCGGATCGTTAATCCGTAGAACGCCAGGTCGTCCCGAATCGCATCGGCCCATTCGTATTCGCCTCTTGCGCGAGCTGCTATGCGGGCACGTAAGAGTTGGTCGCACTCGTTTGGCATCATCTCGACGGAGAACTTGCAGTCATATCGCTCTATCGCGACGAAGAACTTCGTCCAGCTGCTTATGTTAAAAATCCATCCCGCTTCTACCTGACTGACTGCGCTCATGTCTTACAGCCTTTCCGCACGGTGATGTTGAACGGCGTAGCGTCGGCTTCAAGCCGCGCATGCTCGGCATCCGTCAAGCACACCGACGGCTCGAACGTCAACTCGGCGCGCGGATGCACGTACCGGCCGCGCTCAAGTTCAGCTCCGCTATGCCTGAAATATAAACGCCCAGGCGGCAGGTACAGTTTCCCTCCAGCCGCGCCGTAGTAGATCGACCAGCTCGACTGGACGCGCGCAGCCTCGTAGCAGAACTGCTTTCCGCAGAGACAGTCTTGACGCGTCCTGAGATACCGATGAGCAGAGGCTGGTATCGTATCAGCCTTGACTTGACGTGGTTGCCAGACCGTCAGCAACCCGAGCGCGCCGATCAGCCCCTTGAAGAACCCGCGCCGCGTCAGCATGCTACGCCTCCGGGTGGTCGACGCGCCATACCCCGCACGTCAGCTTGCCAACGAACGGCCCGATCTCCACGAGCGCGCCTACGCTGATCGTCCCGTCCCCGTGCTCCGTCACGCCATGGTAGTCGTTGCTGAGCGTGGCCACCCGGCCGCTCGGCAGCACGACGCGCCAGGTGCCGCGCCCGTCGCGGAACCCTTTGCCAACGATGTGTGATGGGATCACGGGAGAAGGCATTGGCGCCGGCGCATTAACCACGGCAGGATGCTCGACTTCAGCCATCAGCGCAAGCCCGACTTCAGACGGCTGGATACCTGGTTCAGCCTGCTGCGCGGCAGCTTCAGCTACATCAATGCCCACGGCAACGGCGCCTGCGTCCGGCGCATCGGACTCTGCGGCTTCAGCCGCGTCGACAGCATCCTTCGCGACATCAAGATCAACCGCGGCATCGAGATCATCTGGTTTCTCTTCATCATCGTTCGGCATGTCGCGTCCCTCCGTTCATCAGTTCAGGTTAAACTTTCATACGCTGTATTATACCATGACTCGCCTCGCCAGGATTTTCCGCGTGCGCGGTAGCACGAATGCAAACGGCACGTAGTGCCGCACGAGCTCGCAGATGCAATCGGTGCCATGCCAGATGCGGCGTAGCAGAAAGTCCCTAGCATCGCTAGCAGCAGCATCATGCCCGCGTGCGTCCTCGATCGCTTGCAGGACGATGCTGAATGCGAGCCGTTTGATCGGCTTATCGAGTTCATCTTCATGCGCAGCCTTAGCTGCCACGGCATCGCGCATCGTGTAGCATCGTGAAACCGGATGCTCGCGGCAGACGGCCATCGTCGTGTCAACCATTCCCTTTCCATTTGCTGCTGCCTGAGCCGACAGCGATCGGCAGAGCCGACAGGTAGAGCCCCGTCGGCTGCGTCGGGAGTAATAGCCTGAGCAGTTCGCGCGCACTGGCCATCACCACGGCATCGCCTCGATCCGTTGACCGGCCAAGCCGCTGACGGAGCGATTCTGGTTTATTCCCATCTGCGTCAAGAAATGCATCGTCCTTCGATTCAACCTGGATGCGTCCGTTCGATGTCACGCGCCATCGCGGCGCTGTCAGGTCGCCGATGAGTTCATCATCAGGCGGGAGCGCGAAGTCCGAGTCGTACTCAGGGTCGAGCCGCTCGCGCAGTGCCCACCACGCGGCTGAGCGCAGATTGATGAATCCAAGCTCACCTGACCGATCCTTGGCATCGGCACAGCCGGCTGACGCATTGAACGGCATAGCGTTCACACCAAGCTCGACGAGCCGATCATACGGCCCCGCGCCGATCCCGATTACATCAACGATGGCGCACGACCCAGGATGCGCCTCGACGAGCCCCTTGATTTTCCCGACGGCCGGCATCGTGTCCTTGACGGCATCTAGGCACCGCAGCCTGAGGATCACGTTGCCAGCTCTCGGCGCGAGCATCATCTGATCACCGCCGCCTCGCGCGAAATCCGCGCTCACGTCGGTAATCGTCGTCGGGAGCAGCCCCGCTTCCTCTAGCGCAAGCCACCGCTCGATCGCCGCTTCCACCCAGGCCAGCGGGATGACGCCTGATGCCGAGCCCTTCGTGAACAGGCCGAGCACGCGGTTCTGGTACGCCGCACTGGTTGCACCCCACTGCCGCAAACGCTGGTCTGCCCATGCCTGTAACATGCGTCCAGAGGCGATCGCCTGTTCCTTCGTGACGTGCCGCACGTGCCAATCCTCGTAGCCAGGCTTGCGCGCGCAGATCGCGTGGAACCGCCCGGCCTCTTCCTCCGGCGTACTGATGGCGAACGCGTACGCTTCGCCGCCGCCGGTAAACGCACCTTCCGACGCGTCGAACGTCTCGACGGGGATTTTCTTCGCCTCGTCGAAGATATATAGAATCTGCGTGGCATGCGCGCCTTCAATCGTTACGTGGTCGTTCGATGCCACCGCGAACGCTTCACCGTGTGCGAGCTTGAGGTTAAGGTCGAGGAGCTCGATCTTGTCAGAGTAGCGTGGACGGCCAAGTTTGTCCCAATCCAGGAAGCCGACCCACTTGTGTACTTCCGGCCAGAGGTACTTCGTGAGCTGCCGCCAGGCCGTCGCCGTCGTCGGGACTTTCCAGTCGATGCCGGCCTGGTCGCGCGTGTCCGCGAACCAGAGGATGAGTAGCGCGGCTTCTGCCGTCTTGCCGATGCCGTGCGGCCCGTAGATCGCCTGCCTATCATGATCCGCGAACGCGGCGAGGCCGGCAAGCTGCTCGGGTGTTAGCGTCTGCCGCACGGCCTGCCACCGCACGAAGTCGAGCGCCCAGAGGTCGGGGCGTCGCCAGTACCGACGCCGACGATCCTCTTTGCTGAATGCAGCACGCAGGGCAGGGAGCGGGAGCGCGGCAACCTGCTCGGCGGTCGGCGTCACACGAATTCCCCGCGAAGCGCGAGATACCATGGTTGCTGTTTGATCGCGTCGAGGCAGGCGCAACAGTACGCGCATGTTTTTACCCGTCCAGATCGAAGCCGCTTCTTGCACGGCTGCCGCCCGCACCGGCACAAGCCTTGGGCGCGCCGGTGTTGCTGGAGCATCGTAACGTAATGATTATGTTTCGTCTGGCACGAACCACAGATACGCCGACGGCTAGGGTTCAGCTTTCCGCACTGCGGACACCGATGCCGCAAACGACATCGCGTAATCCACTTGCAGTATTTCGTGCCAGTCACCGCGCGTCCCTCCTTACGCGAACTTCCTCCAGAACAGACAGAGGACGGCCCAGGCGAGCCATAGCTGCTTTAACAGCCTGCCTCATCCGCTCTGCCAGGCAAGCCTGCGCACGCATGGTCGCCTGCTGCTTCCGCTTGTTGACGCCGGACATCGCGTGCGTGATGGGCTGCAATCAGTCATGCTACCCGCCCGACAAGTCCGGGATGCATATCCAGGTGCACGGGTGGTTTCCCGACGCGGAGCAGCTTGCCGCAGGACGCGCGGAACCGACCGGCTTTGCGCGTGAACCCAGGGCGCACGTAGCCTTTCGGAAACGTGGCCGACGCTTTCCAGTCGCCATCGCCGAGCTGCAACCGCACCGTCGCCGGCTGGTTCGCCCCGTACCCGAGCGCCGCCGCCATGAACGCCAGAATGCCGACGACTTTACGCTTATCAGCCCGCCGCGCCTCTTTCACTCGCTGCTCTTTCGCGATCATGCGTGGCCTCCCGTTCCGTTGCCATTCCCGTTGCCGTTGTTCTTGGCGACGCCAAGAGCTGGACTGGAAATATGCTTAGGTATTTCTACACTCGGTGGTGTGTCGTGTACGTAACTCATCCGCTCGTCGATCTTTGCGACGAGCGCCTTGAGCACGCCGTACTCGTGATCGGACAATCGCGTCAGGTCGAAGTTCTCGGTCAGGTCTTGTACCTGCAGCGGGCCGCCTTTGGCTCCCGTCAACGCGAGCTTGTCACTCCGCCCCCAATCATCGGGGAACTTCCGCTCGAGGAACCAGGCCAGCGCCCGCCAGTCTTTCTTGCCGTGCAGGATAATCTCCGACACGGACGCGACGGCACGCGTCGCTTCGGCCTGCTTGACCTGCTCGGCAAAATCCGTGTCAAGCTTGAGGTACTCGACGAACACCTGATACCCGACGCGCGCATACGCGCAGGCTTGGTAGCGATAGCTCCCTTCGTGGATCGCGGCAAGAATCTTCGCGCGCAGCAGCGGATCGTCAAGCTTGCGTGCCCGTGTGACGTTGTCGGGTGGTTGGGGTTTCAGTGCGATCCGTTGCATGCGTCTGTCTCGGAAATTTATCCTGTGTACTCTGCCGGTGTGCACAAGGCAGGCCGGTCCACCTGGATGACACGACAGACAAGTTGGGAAAATTCGAGATTCGATCTGAGAGAAAATCCTCTGCAGTATTGCCGTAACGGAAACATAGCTAAGTATTTTTCCATTTCTCGTTCTTGGTCGGTTACATACACTCGGCTCCGGTATCGTGATACTGGTGCATGTGAAGGTGCATGGCGTCAGGCTACTCAACTTTTTCTGTCCTGTCCAGGAAAATCTTTGCCTGAAGACTTTCTGTTTCATCGCCGCCTCCGTCTTACCTGACCGACCGATCCTGCCTGTCTGGGGGAGATATTCCCAAAGAGGGGGTTTCTGTTCCTGTTCCTGCTCCTGCTCCTGTTCCTAGGCGACTGTTGGGAATGACATATAGCGTGCCCTATCGCTGTTTTGTTATTTTCCAATCACATACAGTTTTTCCACAGTGTTTCACCTCCACAAGAAGTTATCCCCAACCAATATTCCTGACTAATAAAAAGCTAACCTCCTATGTGGGACACTGTAAAAAAGCTAATCAGGCGGTTATTGTCAGGATCGGCCACCCTATTTGAAACTCACCATTCGGATCAGCAAGTGTCTGCGCGATAAAGCTCTCCCATTCAGATTTAGGGCGCTCCCATGGTTTTCCCTGGGCAGCCTTGAGCCACCCGAGCACAATCGCCCTGGCGTCGTCTGGCGACCCATCCTTAAAGACGCGTTGCTTCGGCCAGGGCTGGTGAGCCGGCGCAACAATATCCTCGTTCCAGTCGAAGTGTGTCATCTGGGCTGGATCAAGACCGGCCGCCTGGCAGGCAAGGCAGTCGACGACAAACGGCACCGTCCCGTCGCGGCTATTCCAGATTACCTCGACATGGTTATGATGGCACTTATACTGCATCAAGCAGAAAGCTTCTGCGTATTGATAGACGATCGGCTCTGACTCGTGTTGGCTACTACTCATTGCTCTACTCCTTTTGTATTTGATCGGCTGACAGGAGGACGTCCAAGGTCGCGTCAGTCGCCATGACCGTGAACTCCGTCTCGCAGAACTGGCACATGACTGAAGACCCGGTATGCAGGGCCCCGTAGTCGTCCTGCTGCTGCTCGCGCTGGCATGCCGGGCATACCCACATCGGCATCGAGTGCCACGTCTGCTGTTTGTTTGGCGCGCCCATCTTACTCGTCCACCAGCGGGCTGATGTCGCGGATACCGGATACCCACTCGAGCGTAGCCAGGATACCCTGCTCGTAGGACATGCCGGGCCACCGGCTCCCGCCTTTTTGTTCCTGCTCCACGCACTCGTTCAAGACCGCGTCGATCTGTGTCTGCGTCGGCTTAATCATAAGACCTCCATTCTGGTAAACCATACCATCCCCCTCCTGCGCGAGTACCTTGTCGATTAGGACATCAGCCTCCATCTCTGTCATGTAGTCTCGTAGACCATCTGCGATTAGATCGCCGGTCATATTTTCAACATACGGAGAACGGTTGTAAATGCTTGTAATAAGCGCCTCACGGCAGGCGGCGAGATGGCCGGTGAGGGTGTCTACTTGAGCGGCGAGTTCGTTGCCTTTGCATAAATCGAGATTGGTCACAAGGTCATCCACCCGCCGCTGGAGAGCCTTTATGGTTATGTTGGCATCGTTAACGACATCGTCCTTTGCGTCTTTTGCTGCCGTTACCAAGTCCCGTGTGAGTTCTAACTGTACCTCTAACGCCTGCATGTCGCGGTCGTAGTCGGAGGCGAGGACGTATTGACCCGCTTTTGTCGCCTGCATTTCAAGATACTCACCAGTTGCCCATGCAAAGTGTGGGTCATACCGCGTCACATTGCTCATGGCCTCTCCTTCCCCGCGTCGAGCGCCTGCTTCTGTATGGGCGCGAAGTCTATCTCGCCAATCCACTCTCGACATGCCGCCACGACCCGCTGCGCCTGCGCTCGTCTCTCGTTCTCTTGATATAAACATTCCTCTAGTTCAATCACGCGGCCTTGCACCTGCGCCACCTTGTGAAATAATCTGTACGCCTCCCCTATGAGTGTCGCGTTGTCCTCAGTAAACCCGCCTGGTAACGTGCCTTCTGTGGCTGCTTTCTCAGCCTGCTCAATATGCAATTCCGCCCGCGCCAGACGGGACTCTAGCTGCTCATTCTTTTCGCTATATACGTCGTTGCTAGTTCTCAGTTGCGAAACTCGCGTATGCCAACCTTCATTGGCTTGAACGAGCCGATTACGTTCAACCTCGCACGCCGCCAGCTTCGCCTGCAAGCGAGACACCGCATCGTTTTGCATAACTACGACCTGCTCACGATCATGTAATTGCTGATTTAAGTGGTCAATAATTTTAGAGTGATCGCCCTTGAATCCGAGCGTTTCGAGTTTGTGATTATATTTCTCACACGCTTTCAGCTTCGCTTGTAAAGTTACGACCTCATTGGCATACGCAATGTTTGCTCTAGTTAACACCTCTTGTGCTTTTTCCGCAGCCGCCAGCCGGTCGAGGAGAGCCGGTAACGCCACCCTAAAGCACATATCTAACTCTTTTGCTAACTCGACTGCCCACCGCTCCGCGCTCAGGTCGTCCGCGTCCATCATGGCCTCCATTACCCTAGGCATCTAAACTCATGAACCCACACGAACTGCTCAGGGACGAACTTTCGCCCAGGGTGGAGTTCATCCCAGATCGTCACGAAGTCGCCGGGCTGCGTGAACCCTTCCGCTTTGTACTTCAAATCACGCACATCCTTGAGGACCAACTTGTACACTGCCGTTAATTCGAACTGGTAGCCCCACTGCTCGAACGTGTCTCCGACGTCTCCGCATCGCTTGTTCCGACTCGTGCACGTTTTCGACCCGTCGAGCATCTGGTCCTTAAAGAGTGGCTTAAATGGAATCTTGATTTTCACTGTGTTGCTTTCCAATAGCTTAGACGCTTATTCCAAAGCCGTGTCTTAATGTTAATCGTGTTCGTATCGAAAATGCTTACCATTATATGATCTCATTTATCTCGTCTTGTGTCTCGCCGTCCGTTCCTACGACCTCCTCGCCGCTTGCCAAGTCTGTCTCAACGTCTGCAAACCTATCACCGACTGTTGCTGAGACGAGTTTCATGCCATATTCGTTCGGTTCGTCGTTGACGTATACGCCCGGCGCGAGCAGCAGCTTATTTTTCCTAAAGTGTTGCCTGTAGTTCACTGAGTGCTGCCATCTGTTAAACTTCCATGACAACCCAACAATGTCAGGGTGCTGCTCGTACAGCGACTGTGCCATCTTCAAGCGGCCAAGCCCCTGGTATAACTCATCCATATTGCCGCCTTTCATAGTCAACGTACGAATCTTATATGCCAGGAACGCGTTGAACAGAATAGTACAATACCCGTCTTTTAATACCCGAATCGAGAGATCAGTATCCTCGTTATACCTGCCTCGCCACCGATATGGTAGGTCGTTTTTAATCAGGATACATGAATAGATGCGCGTGTTCAGAGTTAGCGGCTTGATCGCGCCATCCTTACGTGGCGCAAACATATAGTAGTTGAACCCGGACAGCCCGACGTTGCTGTAGCGTTCTGTGAAATCCTCTGCAGCACAGAAGACCGCGCCGGTCAACGCCACGTGCTTCATATTATTGTAGAGCCGATGAAAATGCTTGATATTATCGTCGAGAATCCAGTGCCTCTCGACGCCTCTTGCAATGGCATGCTCCCATATCCAGTTGCGTGCAGGAATCGAGCCTTGCCCGAGATTACTAAACGGTAGTGTCAGAACCTTCAACGGGTCAATCACAGCTGCATAATTATCATATTCATGCTGCTCAACAACGATATGATACGGGACGCCGAGCCGCTCGAGTGCTTTGCTCGTGTAGCGGCTTTCCCACCTGCCCTTTGAGACGATATAGATGGGATACCGCGGGATGTACGGGTACTGCGTTGTCCAGACTTTTGCCGTTTCCGGCTCGATGATATTCTTCGGGTACCAGAGACTGCGCGTCTCCGGCGTAATCCTTTGATCAATGAGCTTTGCAAACGCGATACGGTCTTCCCTGTTCCTGAAATTGACAATGACCGTTTCACTTGCCAGCAAGTCGTTCTGTAGAAATGCCGGCATGCCTTTCCATTGTTCCTTCCAGTCGAGCTTCATCTCGAATAAAGCGAGCTGGCTTCTATTTAGCTCGTCAACATGCACAGGCTGCTCGCTATCCACAGGCGGTACTGCTTGACCGGGTTCTCCTGGTGTTAACTCAAATACTTCTTGCTCGTCGCCCATGTGGATAGCTCCTCTCGTTACTCCGTCGATTGCGTATGCATCTCGCCGTCTTGTCGGTCAAGCTCTTTCTCGTCCTGTTCTGCGCAAAAGCATGAGCCTATTAGGCACCCACGCGTACACTTTAGTTCAGGTGGTTGGCTCATATGCTCATCGTATCCGTCCATTATAGTACCTCTTTAATCTGCGCACGCCGCGTCGCCGGAGACTCTTCCTGCGGACGCCCGCCGTATTCTACCGCAACGAGACGGTCACTGTCATCGTGAACCGTGAAATATCCAGCGCAGGCGCGGCAGAAAAACAGGTATTCGAAATGATCGCGCCTGCCTGGCGCCGGCTGCTTGCCAACCTGCGCGACAGGCACGATGCAGAACGGGCACGTGCGCATGTCGTCGATCAGGCGCACGGGGCAGCCAGGCCGCACGTACGGAACAGGCCACCTCTCGCTGTCGTAAATGATCACGCTTTCATCCTTTCGCTCCATAACCCGCTTGCGATCGCGACCTGCTGCGTCAGGCCGAGCTTCTTGCATAAGCGCAGGAACCGATGATCAGAAGAGAGGCGCCGCATGTACGACCGGCATCGCCGACATAGAATAAACCCGTCGTCGTTATGCGATCCAGAACAGCGTGGGCATTGAATACTAGCGTTCATCGCGCGGCACCTTCGGGAACTCGTCCCACGTTCTTCCGTCCAAGAGCCGCCCAGCGGCCTTCTTGCCGAAGCGAGTCATCCAGACAGAATCGCAAAGCCCATCTCCAGCAACCTGACGGCTGCGCGATGTGTCTCCTCGTCCACTCTCAAGCATCTGGTCGGAAGCCCACTCCCCCCACTGCTTGAAGAAGAACGGCACGCCGGCTGCCTGGCACTGGTCGCGCAGGCTCCTGGCCCAGTCTGGGTGCATGGGCCGCGCCCCCGGTCCGCTCTCCCCGCCTACGATCACCCAATCCAGTGACGGCGGGAATACACGCTTGATATGAGCAGGCCCATCTGGAATGGGGATAAACGGCGTAAGGTCAATCGGCCCCAGCAACGGCTCGGCAGAGATGAAGCGCACCGCCGCCGGCGTCTGGAGCAGCAGCGGGACGCGTTTATCAGCCTGCTCTTGGTTCTCGGCCGTCGTGCCAAGCCAGACATTCTTCGGCCATATACTGCCGTCTTGCCAGAGCGGCGGCAGTAGATCAAGCGCGTTCTCTGGGCGCTTGGTCAGGATGAGATGGTCCAGGTACGGCGTGTCTTGCATCAGCGCACAGGCCAGCATCCGTCGGTCTATCAGTTCAGGCCGCTTCTCCAGGAAATCGCTGTAGCTGTTCCAGAATACGCGATGCCGCTCGCTGGCAGCTCTCGCCGCCCGGTCCCATTGACGAACAGACGGGGCTAGCGATAGCCAACTGGTCATCCGGCGCTCGGCCTGATCGCCCCACTCCACGCCCATGCGCTTACTGCCACGTTCAGCGTAACAGTAATCGCAGGCGGGCGAAACCTTCGTGCAGCCAATCCAGGCATTCGCCGTATGCGTCGCCCACTCGATCTTTGTATTCGCCCCCATCAGTTCACGCCTCCTCTAATACAACCATCACGCCAGGATTATCTTTATCGACGGAAAACGTATCAGCCATCCCGACGACGCACGCCCACCCGTCGTCGCTGATCACTTTCGCCTGGACAAGGGCATCCATGATGAACTTGGCACCGGCACGGATGTTGTCGATGTCTCGCTTCTTGTCCGGCTCGTACCAGTTGAACACGACGCGGATCGGACGGCTCGGACGGACGAGTTTCGCTGTAAGAATCGTCAGCCAAAGCTCTTGGAGCAACGACTGCTTCAACTTTGTGTAGCTCTCGTCCGACCAGGACGGCTTCTTGGCCGCCCGGATGATTTCGTTCATGCCTGGGAGCGTATGTGGTATCCAGACGGACTGGGCCATGTCAGTCGCCTCCTCCATGGTGGATGATTTCGTCCTCGCAGATGTTCAGGTTCTGGTTGTGCCGGCGCCACCAGCACCACCCAGTCGGGAGCCAGAACCCCCACGGCCTCTGCCTCGGCCCGATGAAAACGATCGACCATGACGGCTGCGTGTAAAACGGCGAGGTCGGCTGATACCACCGATCCGTTTTTAGCTCGATGCGATGCCGCCATGCTGCCGGCCTGAACAGGACGCTGCCTGGTGATTGGAATACCCGCACGGCCTTTCCATCGGCAGTCTGGTCGTGGTGTTCCCAGTAGCCGCCCTTGATCACGACGGCGATGAATGGCCATGGGTGGTCGTGCAGCGCTCTCGTGTAATCGGACGTATTGAAGCGGTGCACGTACAGGCCGAACCACGGACAGCTAAACACGATCCAGCGCGTCAGCATGCCTTGTGCGACGTTGATCCGCTTGCAGAATCTCACCGGCAGCGGCTTGTCCCTTAATGATAACAGTATGGCTGCAATAAAAATGACGGCAAGCGTCGACATCACGAGAATCATCGGCACTGCCAGCACCATCGCGTCCCGTACCTCGTCCCGCATCACCATCTCCCGCCACCTTCTTTCTGGCGTTCGGCATCACCGCCTCCGACGAACTTGATGTTTTCTCCGATCACGATCAGCTTCGACCGCTTCTGCGGCGGTTCATCTTTCGTTGTCCATTGGTCGAGATGTAGGCGCCCTTCGACGAGGATCGTTGAACCTTTCCGCATATATTGTGCTACTGCTTCGGCTGTTCGCCCGTACACCGTCACGTCCACGAACGTCGTTTCATGCCGCTGCTCTTCACCTGACGTGTATCGGCGCTCCATCGCTAACCCGAACATGCCGACTGATGTACCGCCGTTCGTCGTGCGCAGCTCAGGGTCGCGCGTCAGTTCGCCAAGAAGAATAACTTTATTTAATGCTCCCATGTGGTTCCTTTCGTCACGTCCGTCGGCTGTGCATGGAACGCCAGCCCGTAGCTCCTCGCCCTATCGATGAATTGCACCTGCCTTCCTTGCAGCTTCATCCACGCACGCATGTTCATGCATACCGCGGATAGCAAGATGCGATGTTTCCTTCGAGCCCGCGCATCATCGTTCACGCTGGTTCGCCTTCCCATTGCCACACGCAGATTTCGCGTGCGTGGCTCGTCTTGATGGTCGTCTGCCGGCGGCCAACTTTTTTCCATCCGTGCCCGTGAAAAATAGACCCCCAGACTGCTTGATGCTTCGGAACGAGCTCGATGCTCGATGCCCATGCGCGAAGATCGTCGATCGTGACGGAACCATGCCGCTCGCAGATCGCGCGTGCCTGGGCACGCACGGCTTCAACGAACGCGGTATTGTGCCCTGCAACAGAAGAGATGCCTTTGGATTTAAGGCGCCTTCCGGCAAGCAAGTCAAGCTGCATCATCTCGTTCATAGAACCTCCCCGCAGCCGTGAAACATCTCTGCCATCGCGTTCGCTTCCGCGAGTGCCACGTGCAGCTGTAGTGGGTCCGGGTACGGCGCGCGCCGCCGGACCGCTTCCAGGTTGTCGATCGCACGACAGTAGTCGCGGTACAACTTTAATGCCTTCCACCCCTCGATCACTACCACGTTATTCATCATAGGTCGATCTGTCTCCTGGCAGCCGTGATGCCGTTCCGGTTCGGCACGAACACTTCCGTTCCAAAGGTAAAGTGCACGCGCCGTATTTCGCTGAGTCCTTTGAACTCGACGAGCTCGCGATCACCATGGCATTCAACGAAGCATCGAAAGCTCCCGTTGCCATCCTGCGACACGACGATTTCCGTCAGTCGTTCGACCGGCTTCTTGCAGGCGGCACACATCGGCCAGGCATTCGGTAGTGGAATCCAGATCATAGTTCGCACTTTCGTTTTGAGAGAAGACGCCGACAGCTCTTGCAATTCCGCGGCCCGCGATCTTGATAATGGACGCAGGTCCGCCCGCACCGAGTACAGGGGCGCAGGACTGAGCCGGGACGTTGCCCCGGATAGGCCGGCATCAATCCCGCTTGTTTGACCAGCTCAGCCCACGGGCCGAACCGTATACGCCAAGAAGACGGGCACAAACTCCCCTCTCTCGCATATATCCGCAGGCTTAGGGTATTCGTCCTGAGCCGCGCCGCCGTTCGGCGTAGGTCGGCGATAGCATCGGCGACGGTGAATTGCATGTTGCCGTGTGCCATGCTTAGATTGCCCTCTCTGTTTCCATGGAAGTATGCACAACCTCGATCTCGACCTCGACGTTCGTGTTCGCGGTTGGCTGAGGCATGTGGTCGGGGTTCTGTCCGGCAGTTTTCAATTCATAATAGTCAATCTCTCCGAGAATCGAATCCAGAATGCCAGTGCGCCGCGCGTAATCCTGATTCGTCGGCACCTCTAACCATCCCCACAAGAAATTCAGCATCGTCTCTGAAAAGTTTCGGCTCTTCATCGCTTGCAACATGGCCAGCAATCTGAATTGCCCGTACTGCTGGTCCACTTCCGTGCGTGACACGATGCGCGTTTTGCCTGCCATGAAGTTCTGGCATGCCCGATCATCGGCGTGCCTGGCTTTGTCGCGTACTTCCTGCGATACGTGCTCGCAGATAGTGTGTAGGTATTCCGGCGTCGGGTAGCGTGGCGCAAGGAGCGCACGCCTCACCGTCTCCTTCCAGATCGCCACATCCATGTGCCCGTAGGTCACGAAATACGCCTGCGCTTTTTCTGCCGTCATGTCGTACTTGAACCCTTTCGCCAGGCGTTCCAGTTCGTCCTCAAACTGCACCTTGTTCATGATTGCCCCTTCCACGAGGACGACTGCCCGCTAGCTCTTTTATCATCGAAGTCGCCGGCCATCGTGCGATCAATGTTGATTGGCCCGGTGGCCCAGTACAGCGTGGCTTGAAACGGATTTGTCCCGGCTTTCGGCGACGCGCGCCCGCAGAGGAAATCAGACCGCGCGATGCGCACGCAGTAATCCTGCCACCACGTCTTGCGTGGGTTCCGTGAAATCGCGACCGCGATCCGCCGCCTGATCGTGTCCCCGACGTGCTCGCACGGCTTGATGCCAGCAATCGCGTTCCACAACTCGACAACTTCCGCAACGGTCGCCGGCGGACTACCATCAGGAAGTTTTCCATCAGGCCCTTTGTAGGCAGCGCCTGCCGCAAACAGTGTGGCACCTTCGTGCCGCACGAGAAAGTCACCAACTTCAGGATAGCGCGCGACGAATGCGTCGATCAGTGGCGTGTTATGCAGCCCGCACAGGTGCGATGCAGCATGCCGTATGTTCTTCTCTCCACGCCCTTGGTACTTGAACATATTCACGACCCACATCACGTACCGTGCCTCGTCCCAGTGAAGGAGCGGTTCAGACTTGCCATTACCACTCCCTTTCGTGTTGCCGCATTCCTTGATCGCGGCCGTAACTTCTTCGAGCGTCATGCCGGTATCGTGCATGATGCTCGTCGGCGGAATCACGTAGATGCCACTCACATCAGTGGCCCGGTTCGTGAACGCATAGAAGAACAGCAGCTTGCCGTCCTTCGACAGCCCACGCACCTTTGGATCGTCCCATAGCGAGACGTACACGTTCCGGTAGATCGACACGAATGCCGTCTATGCCTTCGCGGTAGCCCGAGCCTTGCGAAATTCCGCAAGCCGATCATTCATGACGCGATCGAATTCATCCTGTTGCAGGATACTGAACGACGTGTCTCTTCCTGCCACGGCCCTCGCTTCCATGACCGTGATGAAATCCGATGCATCCTTGATGGCAGCTTTCCGCGCTTCGAATTCTGGCGATTGCGGTGCTTGCGCTGGAACTGCCTGCTGCGTAGGAACAGCCGGCACGGCCTCAGCCGAAGCTTTTGTGAATTTGGCTTTCGGCGGTTTCACGTCAGTCGCTTTCCATAGATCATCAAGGTATGCCAGGCGCACTTCCGGATCGGTTGGAAACTCCATGCCTTCCGGCGTCGCGGCCGCGTACTTCGTCACGAGGTTTCTTATCATGCTGAGACCATTCGGCAGCAGCATGACCTGGCGCATCGGGATGCACAGCTCTTCATATGATGGGTTGTTTTTGTCTTTAGCAGCCGCAGCGGCAGGTTGCTCCACGTCCTTGTCCTTTTTCACTTGTTCTGCTTTCGCAGGTTCGGCCGCTGCAGGAACGGGAGCCGGAGTAGAAGCCGGAGGAACAGGCGCGGGCGTCGCCTGCGCCTTCGGCGGGGTCTTGATCTGCTGGCGAATCGCGGCACCCTTTTCCTGCTGCGTCGCGGCCGCAGCAACCGGCTTTTTAGATTCACCTTCACCGGCCGCCGTTTCATTGTCGTCCCGGTTCACGTACTCACGCCACGTCGATTGTCCGTCCTTGATGGACTGGTACACGCCGGACAATTCCGCAAGCTCTTCAGGTGATGCCTCTGCCAGTTGGTGCCCGAGCTTTTCCGCGATCATCTCCGGCGTGACGCGAAACTCCATGAAGTTGACGATCAGGCGCTTGCGCGCGCCTTCAGGGTCTTTCGCCGCTTTATCCTTCTTCGTTTCCGCGCAGATCATCATGGCATCCTCGATCAAGTCCTTCGGGAGGAGTGCCAGGATGCAGTTACGCACGAGGATCGCGGCCCGCCTGTTCGTCAGCTCACGCAGATCGCGCTCGTCTGGAACCACCCATACGGTCTGCCCTTCCTTTTTCCGCTGGATCAATTTCAGGAACTCGTCCTCGGCGAACTCGTACCCGCCTTTTTCCAAATCCCATGCCTCTGCCCTGATGCGCCGGCTTTTGGCGTCGTCGTGCATCACGCGGACGCCGGCCCGCATGTTGCCCCACACGCGCTTCGCTTCCCTGGCGATGTTGATGCTCGGCCCCGTCACGGTCTTGTCGCCGCGAGGGAATGAATATGCCGCTTCCTCGGCGAACGTCG